>JMSU01000226.1_pt1 | contig 19523 bp, 19 predicted proteins | sample 179011 | NCBI WGS metagenome assembly JMSU01 (sample SAMN02769580, study PRJNA246767) | bioreactor metagenome | isolation source: Culture-1 Bioreactor ArsB derived from microbial biomass from the upper 2 cm... | place: Germany: Bremen | collected day 87 after inoculation
GGTTGCCCCTTTCAGCGGCAATATTGCCATGAAGTCAGTTGATAACCATGAGTTTATTCAGGCTAAAGAGGCCATTGTGCAGCTTGAGGATCTCTCGTCACTTGATGTTGTTGTAGATATCCCGGAAAAGGTCTGGATTCGTGGTTTCAGTAAAAGGAATAGTGCAGACCTGAATGCTTTTGCCCGTTTCGAAACCTATCCCGGAAAAGATTTTGAACTTTCCCTTAAGGAGTTTCAAACCAAGGCCAATGCTGAAACCCAGACCTATGAGGTTACTCTCAAAATGGACAACCCTTCAGGCTTGTCAATTCATCCTGGTATGACAGCTGAAATTGTTGCAAGCATGCCTGAAAAAGCAGGTGTTAAGGCTGTGTCGATTCCAATATCTGCTGTCGTTGGTTATCCGGATCAGGACAAGTTTGTCTGGGTCTACAGTAAAGGGGTTGTGAAAAAACGCCTTGTCCGGGTTGGGAGAATTCTCAACGATAATTTTGAAGTGTATCAGGGGATTGCTCCAGGAGAACATGTGGTTATTTCCGGTGCTCATTATCTTCGCGAAGGACAGGAAGTTAAAATCCTTAAAGGTAGAATCGGGAGTCGCGGATGAGCCTTGCACGTCTGACCATTGAAAAGAAGACAGTTTCATTGGTTCTTACTTTTGTCTTTTTTATTGGCGGTGTTTTGGCCTTTCTGGATATGCCTAGGCTGGAGGACCCGGAGTTTACCATTAAGGAAGCTCTCGTAATTACGAATTATCCCGGAGCGACTCCTGCAGAAGTGGCTGACGAGGTAACTGATGTAATTGAAGGTGCTGCTCAGCAGCTGAAGCAGCTGGAAAAAGTTACAGCTATATCCAATCGGGGACAGTCTATTGTCACGGTTGAAGTTCAGGATAAATATGACAAAGACACCCTCCCTCAGGTCTGGGATGAATTACGTCGAAAAGTTGGTGATTCCCAGGGGGCCCTTCCTCCCGGAGCAGGGCCTTCGCTCGTTATTGATGATTTCAGTGATGTATACGGTATTTTACTTTCTGTTACCGGAGAGGGATATTCTCAGCAGGATTTACAGGATTATGTAAGTTATCTTCGTAAACAGCTTTTGCTGGTTGAGAATGTAGCTAAAATCAATGTCTGGGGTGAACAGAAAGAGACTGTTTTTATTGAAATATCAAGAGCAAGGATGTCTCAACTTGGGCTTTCATTGGATTCAATTTACAAAACTCTTTCAAACCGCAACCTTGTGGTTAAATCTGGCAATGTTAAAGTTGGGCGGGAATATATTGAAATATCACCGTCCGGCGGTATTGAAGCAGTAGAAGATCTTGGTGATCTGTTTATCCGTGATGCCGCAAAAGGTAGGCTGGTGCCGTTAAAAGACGTTGCGGATATCCGGCGCGGATATCAGAGTCCGCCTTCCCGTATAATGAGTTTTAACGGTAAGACAGCTGTTGCTGTCGGTATTTCCATGACCCCTTCCGGCAACGTTGTCGATCTTGGGTATGCCATTGATAAAAAATTAGCCGAGCTGCAGAGTGAGACTCCGGTGGGAATCAATGTGGACAGTGTCTACTACCAGCCGAAAAGAGTCGAAAATGCTGTGAACTCTTTTGCTATTAATCTTGCTGAGGCGGTAGCCATTGTTATTATTGTGTTGCTGTTATTTATGGGGATGCAGTCCGGCCTGTTGATCGGTGCTATTTTGCTGATCACTATCTGCGGCTCATTTATTTTCATTCAGATGGCAGGTGTTGCCCTTGAACGTATTTCTCTCGGGGCGCTGATAATTGCTTTGGGGATGCTTGTGGATAACGCAATTGTTATCATTGAGGGCATCCTGGTGCGCTACCAGCAGGGACGTGATCGTGTTCAGTCGGCCGTTGATGTGATTGAACAGAACAAGTGGCCTTTGCTTGGAGGTACTGTCATCGCAATTATGGCTTTTGCCGGAATTGGCATGAGTACTGATAGTGTTGGTGAATTCTGCCGTTCCCTGTTTATAGTTCTTTTCATTTCGTTGATGATGAGCTGGATTACGGCTGTAACTATTACACCGTTGTTTTGTGAGATGTTCCTCAAGCCTAAAATTAATAAGTCCAATGATCCTTATGGCGGATTAATTTTTCGTATCTATAAGGTTTTGCTTGAATTCTGTCTGAAAAGAAGAGCTCTGACACTTTCTGTACTGGTTCTTATGCTGATTGGTTCAATTTATGGGTTCGGATTTGTAAAGCAGAGTTTTTTCCCTGATTCCACACAACCACGTTTTTTTATTCATTATTGGCTGCCTCAGGGGACAGATGTTCGGGCTACAGCTGAAGATGTTTCCGAAATGGAAAAAAGATTTTGAAAGATGAGCAGGTTAAAAATGTAACTTCTTTTGTGGGTGAAGGGGCTCCGAGATTTATTCTGACCTATTCACCGGAAAAGTCGAACTCTGCCTATGGGATGATGCTGGTGGAAGTAAAGGATTATTCGACTATTGACGAAGTCTTGGGGCGTTACAAAAAAATGGTCAACGCCAATTATCCTGATGCGGAAGCCAAGTTCAAAAAATTCAAACTCGGGCCGGGGCGTGAAGCATCGGTTGAAGTCCGGTTCAGTGGGCCTGATACTAAAGTTTTACGTCAGCTCTCTATGGAAGCGCAGGAAATAATGCGTAATACCGGCAATGCTGAATCTATTCGTGATGATTGGAGACAGGATGTTAAAATCCTGAGCCCTGTAATGTCAGAAGCACAGGCCAAGATTGCAGGAATCACCCGCCCGGATCTTGCCAAAGCCATGAATATGTTTTTCGTAGGCACCAATGTCGGGGTTTACCGGGAAGGGGATAAATTACTGCCTATCATGGTCCGCCCGCCGGAGAAGGAACGACTCAGCGTTGAGCAGATAGGCGACGTGCAGATATTCAGTCCTGTTGCCGGACGTATGATTCCGGTAGAAGAGATTGTCTCTGGATTTGAAACTCATATGGAGCACGGTAAACTCAGAACCCGTAACCGTATGCTGACCATAACTGCATCTTGTGAGCCTGCAGCAGGGCTGCCTTCAATGTTGCTTGGTGAGCTTATGCCTCAGATTGAGGCCATGAAGATTCCTGCGGGATATACCATGGAGTGGGGTGGTGAATATGAAGATTCAACCGATGCACAGACAAGTCTTGCCGGATGTTTGCCTTTACCGTTTATTATCATGATTCTGGTGACTGTTATGCTCTTTAACTGCATACGTATACCGCTCATTATCTGGCTGACTGTACCGCTTTCAATTATCGGGGTTACTCTGGGGTTACTCACAACCGGTGAGCCGTTTGGATTCATGGCTTTGCTGGGTTTTCTCTCTCTGTCAGGTATGCTCATTAAAAATGCGGTGGTTCTGCTGGACCAGATTAATCTTGAACTGAAGGAAGGCAAGGAACCTTATCCGGCAATTGTGGACTCTGCACTAAGCCGTATCCGGCCCGTTGCAATGGCTGCTCTGACCACAATCCTCGGGATGCTGCCTCTGGTTACCGATGCTTTCTTTTCAGCAATGGCGGTAACGATTATGGCCGGGCTGGCTTTTGCCACAGTACTTACTTTGCTGATTGTTCCGGTGTTGTACGCGGTGTTCTACAAAGTGAAGAGCCCTGTTTAATTATTATTGGAGGCTAAGATTGTTTGGATGCGCTACGCGTTTTTCCAGATGATTTCGCCTTCGGCGGTTAAAGGGGATAATCCCCTTTAGAATTCCTATCAGGTTTATTTATAAAAAAGGTTTCTCAAGGAAATATTCCTTGAGAAACCTTTATTTGTCTTCCCCCTTAGGGAGGGTTGGGGGGGTAGACCATAATTTTCTATATTTTTTGTTCCACCTTCTCGAAGCAGGTTATGCATAGGGTTTGCCCGGCAAACCTTCTGGAACGGGATTCCATGTGTGTTTCTCCGCACTCTTCGCAAATCATTGATTGTAGAATTTTAGCCGGGCGGGGGATACGCATCTGGGGTTTATCAACTAAAAATATTTCAGTGAGATCAGCTTCAAGGTATCCCTTTTCACATTCATCTCGTACTGCGTTGCACTTAGCCTTGTCTTCCAGAGAGGCAGTGCCTTTATCAACGGCAGCCATGAGCCTGCTCATTTCTTTTCTCTGGTCGGACATGAAATCAGGATTAAGAAGAGCCCGAAATCCTTTCTCGTCACCGCGTCTGAAAAAAGTAAATCCCATCTTTCCGTGATCTTTCAATATAAGGTTCCCCTTACCTATGGAGCATCCAGTCAGAAACTGGATAGCATCCACTCCACACATATCGGTTTCACATATTGCAACCAGAGGTGATTCCGTATTGTGTCCCAGCTCGCGCAGACATAACTCCGATGCTCTTATACCTATAGCCAGACCCGGGCAGTTGTGGCCGTGAAATTCCGTAACTTGTTCGATCTGCTCGTTGGAGAATGTTGTATTCATTTGTAGTTCCTACTGGTTTTGTCTAATTTCATGAGAATGGTCATGATGGTGGGTATGTTCATAATCCATTGATTCAAGATCTTCCACCGGATGGATGACCGGGCAACCTTTACGCAGTTCGATTTCAACCTCAACATCGTACACAGCTTTGATTATTTCCGGGGTGATGCACTCTTTACCCCCGCAACCGAATACAGTCCCCTCTTTCAGGAAAATGAATTTATCCGCATAGCGCAGGGCGGTATTCAGGTCATGCATAGTCATCACTGCTGATACGTGATGCCCTTTAACTACAGCCCGCACGGTGCGCAGAATTTCAAGCTGGTTCTTGAGGTCAAGGGAGCTGGTCGGTTCATCAAGTAATAATACGTCTGGTTCCTGCACCAGTGCGCGGGCGATACTTACTTTCTGTAGTTCCCCACCGCTTAAGCGGTCAATATAACGTAGTGAAAGATGATTAAGTGAAAGCCGTTTTAATGCTGCGTCTACAATGCAGATGTCATGCTCGCGGACCCGCCATTTAATGTGCGGCTTTCGGCCCATCAGTACGGAGTCGAATACAGTCAGTCTTGCCGGCTCTACACGTTGAGGCACATATCCAAGCAGTTTGGCGATATCGTCAGAGCTGAGTTTAAAGACATCCTTTTCTTTAACCAAAACACTTCCGCTGCCCGGTTTGTGGATTGCGTTCATGCATTTTAACAAGGTGGTTTTGCCGGCGCCGTTAGGGCCTAAGATAGCAAGAAGTTCACCTTTATCAACGGCGAAGTTTACCTGTTCCAGAACAGGTGTACCGTTATAGCTGAAATTGATTCCATTGACGTTCAGGTTCATTTGTTCCCCCTGATGATAAGCCAGATGAAAACCGGAGCTCCAAGAAATGCAGTCAGGACTGATACAGGCAGTACGTTGGGTGCCAGCATAAGTCTTGCGGCAGTATCGGCAGCAAGGAGCAGGACTGCTCCCAGAATGCATGAAGCCGGAAGCAGGAATCGGTAATCATCTCCGATCAATCGTCGTACCATGTGCGGACAGACCAGTCCCACAAAGCCGATTATACCGAGAAAAGAGACGATGACAGCAGTGACCAGCGAGGACAGCAGCATGCCTACAAGTCGAACCCTCTCTACTTTAACCCCTAAGCCTTTGGCGGTTTCATCACCGGCTTCAATGGCATTGAAATTCCAGCGGTTCATTGTGAACCACACGTAGGCCGTGACGGTTACGGCGCTGATTATTCCCAGCTCGGTCCATGTGGCTCTGGCTACATCTCCGAAGGTCCAGAAAACCATTGCAGCAAGCTGTACGTCATCAGCGAAGTATTGCAGAAACATGGTTCCCGCAGTGAAGAGTGCTCCTAATGCAACCCCTGTGAGTACCATGACTTCGGGAGTCGCTCTGCGAAGCCGGGAAATAGCGATAATTGCAAAAGTGGCTATAAGGCTGAATCCGAAAGCAATAGCAGTTGTCAGGTAGGGAGAGTTGATGGTTACTGCTCCCACATTAGAGCTGGCCATGGTTCCCAGATCCAGAAGCATAACGGATACTGCTGCCCCGAAAGCTGCTGCATGAGAAATGCCCAGCGTGAACGGAGATCCTAGCGGGTTACGCAAAATAGCCTGCATGACCGCTCCCGCAACGGATAGCCCCGCTCCGGCAGCGATTGCTGTCAGGGCCTGCGGGAGCCGGATGTTCCATATAATGAGGTCGAACCTTTTGGATATGGTATCCCCCAGCAGGGTTAGAAGAGTCTCCGGCGCGGATATAGACACTGGGCCCATGCCGATGGAAGAAATCAGCACTGCGGCTGTCAGGACAAGGCCGCTGATGATGAAGATCAGCTTCCGCCGGATATGATTTGAATACTCTACAGGAACCTGTCCGTCATCGAAGTGCATGGACTACCTCAGTTCCAGTTTGCTGAAACCTTTTTCTGTGAAGGCTTTGTTTATATTTTCCAAAACAGGCTTGCCGACCATAAAACTATAAATTTCATCTGCTTTGTTTTTGGGATCGATATCTCCGAAGCGTGAAGGGTAAAGGACTTTACCGACGTAAAAAGCATCAGCAAGTATGGATCCGTAGTTTCGGGAATACCAGTTATAAGGCAGCACGGTGTATACTTGTCCGTTTTGAACCGCATCAAGACTCTGATAGGCCGGATCAGTCTTTATCTCGTTTATGGCCCCGGCATTTTTGCCCAGTTGTGAGGTGGAAATATCTACAAATATAATTTCAGGATTCCAGGCTACAACCTGCTCTTTGGAAATATTGGCATGCTGTAAGGGTTTACCTTGGGCTTTTGGCGGGCAGGCAACATTGTTGGCATTTACAAATCTGAATGGGGGATAGGCTGGTTCTGTTGATTGAAATCCATGGGGGCCTTTTTTAGCTATCCCGCCTACATAACAAGACTTACGTTCTTTTTTGGGGATGTCCGTAGTCCTTTTCTGCAAGTCTGTGATCTGTTTCTCTATAAAATTTTCAACCTCTTTAGCCCGTTTTTCTTTGCCGATGACATTTCCCATGAGTTGAAGAGAATCGTAGATGATATCGCGCTGAGCTGCCAGACTGGCATAAGACAGGCATATTACGGGGATTCCTGTTTTGGCTTGTAGCTCATCAGGGTCATAGCCCATGTCTTTATATGTTTTGAAAATTACCTGTGGTTGAGGCTCAAGCCCAAGGATAAGTTCCGGATTATCATGTCCCCTGAATTCACCGATGAGGGGCATGGTTTTGAATTGCTGGTTTGCAATGGCGTATGGACGGGCATCAAATCTGCTTTTTCTCTTTTCAATCGAATCCACACCGACAATCATGTCTTGGCCTTGTAAATATGTCAGGTAGCGTAGGCAACCCGGACCGGAACAGATAACTCTATCTACTTTTTCCGGCACTTCAACCGTGCGTCCGGCCATATCGGTTATAGTCCGCATGCCTCCATAAGCTGGGAGGGATATTGATAGAGTCAGCAGCAATGACAGAACGGTGCAATACAACTTGTTCATGGTAACCTCAAAGTTAAAATCATACTCTTTTGATGTGGATATATTTAGTATCGGTGTCTGTTTGAGGTATACGTATTTAAAAAACGTGTCAACGAGGGGGCTGGTTTTTTAGTTCATTACTTGATGAGGCAGGAGTAAAATGCAAAAAACCCGCTGATAAAAATCAGCGGGTATATTTGATAGTCTCATAAGGTTATTTATGCCAGTTTATTTACCAGATATGTGGTGCAGGCAACCCGAAGCAGGGAGGCGAAGTTGGATATCTCGCCATTAAGGCTGTAAGCCTCACTGTATAGGGTTGATATAAATTTACCCGTTGTGGTTGTTTCACTTTCTGCAAGATTATCCAGAATATTCCAGAATCTTTTTTCCAGGCGTATGCTGGTTACCGCTCCGTTGATTCGCACTGAGCGGGTGATCTGTTCGTATTCCGGTGGCGGGGTGGACGAATAGAGTTCACACATGGAAGTATCCTCATGCTTATCTGTACTCCTTTATCCCTGCTGCAGACAGTTGTTTTTAGCCAATGCTGTCAACCAGCAGGCGCAGCCACTTCGGATGAGCGGGCCATGCAGGAGCGGTTATAAGATTTCCATCGCAAATTGCGTCATCAAGGTCTATTTCAATATATTCGCCTCCTGCCATGCGTACTTCTGGAGAACATGCAGGGTAGGCTGATACTTTCTTACCTTCAAGAGTTCCGGCTGCTGCCAGCAATTGAGGACCATGACATATAGCGGCAATGGGACGGTCATCAAAAGCACGTACCATTTCGAGGACTTTTTCATTAAGACGCAGGTATTCAGGTGCTCTGCCGCCGGGAACTACTAATGCAGCATAGTCGGCAGTATTTATGCTGTCAAAGTCGGCATTAAGGGTAAAGTTGTGTCCGGGTTTTTCAAGGTAGGTTTGCTGGGTTTCAAAGTCGTGTACAGCTGTTGCAACTTGGTCCCCTGTTTTTTTGTCAGGGCATACTGCGTCGACCTCATAGCCCATTGCCTGCAAAGCTTGAAAAGGGACCATCACTTCATAATCTTCAACAAAATCACCTACAATCATCAAAATCTTTTTAGTCATTTCTATCTCCTTGGTGCTGATATTTACATAGCTTTACCATTCAGAGACAGGCTGGTGGTAATATCCCGGTACTACTAGTCAGACTTTCTATTTGAGTCCGTTAACCGGGAGTTTGATGGTGAATCTGGTCCATTCCCCCGGAGCTGACTCAACTTTCATAGAGCCTGAATGCTGATCGTTAATAATGAAGTAGGAAACAGATAGTCCCAATCCTGTTCCCTTACCGACTTCTTTGGTAGTGTAGAATGGTTCAAACATGCGCATTCTGGATTTTTCATCCACACCGGGACCATTGTCCTCGATCTCAACAATAATATGATTTTCACGGTCATGGACGCGAAGCGTGAAGCATGGCCCGCCAGACTCATATTTTTTTTCAGCCATGGCTTCAGCACCGTTTTTGAGGAGATTCAGGAAAACCTGCTGAACTTCATTCCCTTCACATAATACTTCAGGCAGATCCGGTGCGTAGTCGCGAATAATCTTAATTTTCCTGAAATCATATTCTTTTTTCAAGTCATAATCATTGGAAGCCAGTTCAATTGTTTTGTCCATAAGTTGCGGAATGCTATGGGAGCCCATGCGCTTCTCACTCTTACGGCTGAAACTGAGCATATTGCTGACAATTGTTGCTGCTCTGTTGCCGGATTCATCAATACTGTCGAGCATTCTGGGAATGTCTCTTTTGGCAAGGTATTCATGCATGGCTTCCATTGATATTCCGCATTCTTTTGCTACTGAGATATTCTTGGGTAGATTATCGATAAGTCTGCGTTGAAGGTTGCGGTTCTGCCCCAAAATAGCGGCAAGAGGATTATTGATTTCATGGGCCATGCCTGCAGCAAGTCCGCCTACAGACATCATCTTTTCTGACTGAACCATCATCTGTTCAAGGCTGACTCGGCTGGTGACATCATCAATGCGGATTACAGCGCCTTCAATCCCGTTTGTTATGAGGGGATATATGGTCAGGTCTTCATATCTGGTCATACCACTTTCATATCTTTTACGTTTGGTTTCTTCATGTTCTTGCCTGTTCTTAATAGCAAGGCGCACCTGTTCCATCTCGCCAGCTAGATGTGGCATGACTGTCCCCAGTTGTTGGCCGATGGCTTTTTTAAGAGAAAGGCCTGTTTCAAGTTCGGCTTTGTGATTCCATTGGGTGATTTTCCCTTCGTGGTCTACTCCTATAAGTGTAGAAGGCATTGAGTCGATGATGTTGGAAAGATAGTTGCGCAATTTACGCATGTTCCTTTCGTTGGAGATTAAAGTGTGTTCAGATCTAATCCGATTAACCGCTACAGCCAGCAGGTCGGCCAGAGTTTTGAGCGTTTTGTAATCTCGTTCTGTGTAATCATTTTTAGAGTTCGCAACTATGATATGTCCGAAGTCTTCGCCTTGATGGATGACAGGCGCAGAGATTATCCGCTTCAAAGTAAAGTGATTCTCGGGGAGTTTCACCGTGTCTAGTAAGTTACTTAGATCATTGGAGTAGAAGCCTTCTGATGTATTGAAGACGGTTTTCCATAGCTCGCCGTGGCTGGCTGAGGAGTGTGGGAAATTGAAGTTGTTGCTGTCATGAAAATAGCAGATATATTTTGGGCCGCAGTCACATTTATGTTTGGGATCGACCTGCTCAAGGTTAATAACTTTGACTATTGCGTGTGGGCTTTTCGTTAGGCTGAGTGCCCATTCGTGAACAACTCCAGATAGCGTCTCAATGGATTTGGTTTCAGTAATAGTACGGATAATTATGGCTTGTGCTTTGTTTAACTGCGATTCGTAGAAAATTTCCTGCTCGCGGTCCCCTATCGTTATAGCCATATTGTTGAAACTTTCAGCAAGAGCTTCAAATTCTTCGTATTCTGCTTCGAGGCGGACATCATACTCCCCAAGAGAAATTGCTTCGGTGCGTTCTGTCAGCGTTTCAATTGGTTTTAGGAGCATATTACAGAAGAAAGCAACTGCAGCAATGCCGGCTAGAGTAATCAGAACTATGGCAACTATGGCATATGAGCGAAGAGCTTGAATAGCTATAAGAGCTTCGTCTTCTGGTTGGAAGACCATGGCTATCCATTTAGCGGACTTAATAGGAACAACACTGGCGAGCCCATTTACAGAATCATAATTGTCTCTGAAGGTGCCGGTAGCTCCCTTTAATCCCTCCTTGACGGATTTCATATTGAGCAGGTTGATACCTTTCAGGGGTAGCTGGGCATCGGAATGAGCAATAATGACTCCTTTGTGATCAATAATACACAGAAATTTATTTGAGTCAGGAAAAGTTACTCTGGTTATTTCGCTAAGCATCTCCAGATTAATGTGTCCGACCAGAACTCCACCGGAAAAGGCAATGGAAATTGTTACGATGGGAGATTCTGTCTGCCCGGATCTGAATGCGTCAGTCCACTGGATACCTTTGGACTTTTTAGCCTTAATGAAGAAAGGTTGTCTGGACAGGTCTAGTCCTATCTGCTCCTTGTTGTATGGAATAACTTCACGCACATGTCCTGAATTGTCAATAATCTGAACCATTTCAAGCAATTTGGAAAAGCTGAACAATGCATCAATGCGTTCTATCTGATCTTCACGACTGTGTTCTTGATTGCTTAGGAACAGGCTGAGCTGCTCTAAACTATGTGCGGGGCGGCGTAATGTATACCAAGCCTGTGTTCCGATAGAGCGGGCAAGGCTTAGGTTGCGAAGAGAAATATCGTGGAGGACTTTTTTGCTAAGGAAGGCATTTCCAGCAAAAATTAACATGATCGTAAATAAAGAAAGCAGTACGAGACTTACTACTACTTTTTTGTGTAAGTTTCCTGGAGTTTTCATCTCGATTTTACTCTAGTAAATTTTCCATTACTTATTGTTTGCAGGATAAATTTATGATGTGCATCTCCATTGGCGTCAATTGAGAATGGGGCTTGTAGCCCTTCATAAGGACTACCGGCTATTATCGAGCGCAGAAGATCTTTCGGCTCCTGACTATTGGTCTTAGCCAGGGCCTGTGCCAGAAGATAGATTGATTCGTAATTAAAGGTTGAACAAAAGGAAGGGGGCGATGAGAATCTATTGTGATAATTAGATGCGAATTGTTTATATTTCTGAGTTTGTGAGTTGCTGTCAAAAGGGACATATAGCAGAAGACCTTCCACTGCCCTGCCACCACTGGAGATAAGGTCTTCATTGGCTGCCCAAGACGACGAGAAACATTGAATACTGCTTCCTTTGATCCTTAGTTGCTGAACGGTCATAGCCGTATGCAGAGGGCTGGCGACGATTAGCAGCCCATCTGGATTTTTCTCAAGAACTTTGTCGATCATGTTCGAATAGGAGATGTCACCGGATGAATTAAATCCGGCTTTTTTAACTATTTTTCCGCCGAGAAAGATGACTTCTTTTTTAAACGCTTCGACAATCGGTTCACAGTATGCTTTATTATTTTCGTCTATGATGGTTACTAGTTTTTTAAGCTTCTTATCTTTAGCGGCTAATTTGCCTAGCTCTGTTCCAAACCGCTCCGTAGACGGATACATCTTGATGAAATAATCATCTTTTTCCGCCATCATATCTCCGGCAATGACTGGGCCTACAGTAAGAATCTCTTCCGAATTAATATAGCTTAGAATATTTGCCGCGCTTGCTGAAGTGAATGGCCCAACTATATTTTTGATTCCTTCACTTGCGAGAATTTTTGCCATTTCAAGGGACATGGTGGGAGATGAATTGTCATCTTTGATTTCAAGTTTAATCTTGCGCCCATTGATCCCGCCGCGGTTGTTTATCTCTTCAACGGCTAACAGAGCACCATCACGGCATGTTTTCCCCATGTCAGAAAATTTACCGGAAATGCTTCCTATGTATCCTATTACGAAAGGCTTTTGCGTGTAATAAAATTTATGCCACGCAAAGAAAGCAGATAAAACAAGCACAATAATAACTATGATAGAGTTATATCTTTTCATGAAATCACCTTAATCGATGTCAGTTCTCTTTAAAAAAACGACTATCATTAAGAATATCTTATTTCACTTAATTTGTTAATAAAATTTTAAGTAAATCGCGATTGATTTCTACACTTTTTTGGCTGGTATGTGTTGAGTCATCTCGGATAGGTCATAAGAAAATCCCCCTGAAACTATCGATTCAGGGGGATTTAAGTTAATCGAAACCGGACAGTCAGTTATTCAGCGGGAGCGTTGAACACGCGGGTGCTAAGTTCTTTGTCCAGAATGAACATGCCGTTACCTTCTCCTTTAAGGAGTCTAAGCTTGTTAAGCACTTCGTTCACACTGTCTTCTTCTTCGACCTGCTCGGTAACAAACCATTGCAGGAAGATATTGGTAGCGTGGTCTTTTTGCTCAATTGCAAGGTCAACGAGGTTGTTGATCAGTGAAGTAACCTTTTTTTCGTGCTCCAGAACAGCTTCAATACATGCGAGAGGGCTGTCCCACTCTGCTTCCGGTGCATCAATTGCGGGAAGAAGAACACGCCCGCCACGTTCGTTGATGTAATCGTAGAACTTCATGGCATGAAACTGTTCTTCTTTGGCTTGCACCCTCATCCAGTTGGCAAAGCCGCTCAGTCCTATGTCGCTGAAATAAGCGGACATGGAAAGGTAGAGGTAAGCAGAGTAAAGCTCGGCATTGAGCTGTTCATTGAGCGCTTTTTCAAGGACTTTGTTGGACATTTTAGATTTTCTCCGTAATTGGATTTATTCTATTTAGTAGCCCAGATCTTCATCAGTGATCTTGGTTGCAAAGACTTTATGCATCCAGAACTGATAGCCGATGACGATGGGCACCATGATCAGTGCAACGGTCAACATAATTTTGAGGGTCAACTGACTTGAAGCCGCATTATGGATGGTGATGGAGTATGCCGGATTGATGCTGGAAGGCAGCAGTGCCGGAAATAGTCCGATCACGCCGAACATGGTTGTGGAAACAATGAGAACTGCAGAGCAGGCCCATGCCTTCCACCATTTGCGGGCTGTGATAAGTGTGCGGACCTTGACGATTGCAAAGATCGGGACCAGCAGAATCAGCAACAAGACCGGATGGGCCAGAAAGTTGCTGAGAAGCTTGGTATATACACCTGTGAGGGCCAGGAACGCAACATAAACTGCAACCAGAACAGGCCAGATAATTGTAGCGAGATTTCCTGCACGCTCGTTAAGTTCACCCGTGGTGCGCACCGCCAGCCAGAGGCAGCCGTGCTGGGCGAAAAGCAGTACAAAAAGGATACCACCGCCAAGGCCGTAAGGGTTAAGCAGCGTGAAAAGGTTACCCTGAAATACGCCATTTTCGTCAATGGGAATGCCCATGAAGATATTGGCAAAGGCAACACCTAGCAACAGGCCGGGCAGGAAACTACCGACAACCATTGCTTTATCCCACAAATTCCGTGCCCATTCACTTTCGACCAGTCCTCTGAATTCATAAGCCACTCCGCGAATAATAAGGGAGATGAGCAGCAGCATGAGGGCGGTGTATAGTCCACTGAACATAACAGCGTATGCTTTTGGGAATGCAGCAAAGGTTACACCGCCTGCGGTGATGAGCCATACTTCGTTACCGTCCCAGAAAGGCCCAATAGATTTAAAGATTGCTTTTCTGTCTTTTTCATTTTTAGCCAGAAAGGGCATCATTGACCCGAGACCCAGATCATACCCGTCGAGCATGAAGTAGATGGCCCAGAGTAAGCCCCATAACAAGAACCATATGGTTTCTAACATAGTAATCTCCTTGTTTTACAGCTTCTTAAGGCTTGGTGGGTTCAGGGCCTCTGCGGGCAAATCTTGCCAGCAGGTATAACTCACACGCTCCCAGCAGGGTGTAGAGAGAAGTCAGGGCGATAAATGAGAATGCCACCTGACTTGTGGCGATGGGGGAAACCGCATCGCTGGTTTTCATCATGCCATATACAATCCACGGCTGGCGGCCCATTTCTGCAACAGCCCAGCCCGCCCATATAGCAATGTAAGGCAAGGGAATAGCGTAAAGCATAATACGCAGATAAAGTTTGTTTTCGGTGAGTTTATTTCTGTTTCTCCACCCCCAGATGCAAAGCAGCGGGAAGAGAGTTCCCAGTCCGACCATGACGCGGAAGGATATGAAAGTTGCTGTAACCGGAGGGCGGTCTTCTTTAGGCCATTCTTTGAGGCCTTTGACAGGAGCATCAAAGCTGTTGAAAGCCAGAAAACTCAAAGCACCGGGGAGTCCCATAAATTCTACTGAGTTTCTTTCATTTTTTTCGTCCGGTATTGCCAGAAGATACATGGGGGCACCATCTTCAGCTGTGTCCCAGAGAGATTCCATGGCAGCAAGCTTTTCAGGCTGCATTTTGGCAACAGTCTGTGCGTGGTGGTGACCCTGTGCAGCAACGGCTATGGAAAAAATGAATGCTGTGATCAGTCCCATCTTGAAAGATTTTGTGAAAAATTCAACTTCGTTTTTGCGCAGCAAATGGTAGGCACTGACACCCATAATAAAGAAGCTGGCAACCATGAAAGCTGCAAATCCATTATGGAAGAACTGTCCCCAGGCAAAGGGGTTGGTTATGACTTCAAAGAAGCTATCAAGTTCAGCGCGGCCATTTCTGATTACATAGCCCACCGGATTCTGCATCCAGCCGTTGGCGAGGATAATCCAGATGGCGGAAATGTTAGAAGCGATTGCTACTATCCAGATACAGGCCGCATGCATTTTCGGGGAGAGTTTTTTCCAGCCGAAAATCCATGCTGCAAGAAAAGTGGATTCCATAAAAAAAGCCACCGTGGCTTCAATTGCCAGCAGTGAACCAAAAATATCACCCACGTATTCAGAATAACGGGACCAGTTGGTTCCGAACTGGAATTCAAGGGTGATGCCGGTAACGATACCGAGAACAAAGTTAATGACGAACAGCTTTCCCCAGAATTTGGTCATGCGCAGGTAAATATCTTTTCCTGTGCGCACGTACATAGTTTCCATTATGGCAACCAGTACGGAAAGCCCCAGTGTGAGCGGTACGAAAATGAAGTGGAACATTGTTGCCATGGCAAATTGCAGCCTTGACAGCATAAGAACATCCATCATTCCTCTCCTTGTTCAGTGTGTTGTTTAATCTCTGGAAATCTTTTTCCAGAGCCTCCTGTGCCAGCCTTCCCACTGTTACTGATTGCAGTAAGCAGTTCTATAAATTTCTATAACATTATCATTATCCACCAAAGGTTCAAGTGATTTGGTAGATTCTGACGATTTAAGAGCTCCAAGCCCCCAGCAGGCAGTTCCAACTATGACAGGGTCTGGGTTCTTAAGAAATCCGATCAGATCATCTGTTGCAGGCTCTGCAATATCCGGTCTGTCCTGTGCCAGTCTGGCAACTCCCCAGATAGCCCCCCTGAGCAGGGTGGTAAATTCCAAGTAGTTCTCGGGCTTTCCCTCTGCCTCATGGCTGTAGCTAAGAAGAATGCGTCCGAACTCTTTAGCCATCAGGTCATTAACAGCTGTAATTTCTCCCATGGCTTCAGGAACACCCCAAGCGCATCCACCGGATTCTTCGTTAAGCATCCACATGATTCTACGCATGACTATTCTTGCTTTAGGAGCATCTTCTTCCACCATGCGGGAGACGACCTTGCCAAAGCATGAAATTCCATGCCAGCGGACCAGTATAGTCGGAGCGCAAAGCGACGAAAACAAGGGAGCAATAAGTGACTGCATGGAATGTTTCTCCATGAGTCTCGAAAATTCCTGTTCCCAGTTCTCATCGGCTAAAGCCACCATGACTGCTTTCTTTATCTTCCGTCCAACTGCCATAATCAGCCTCCTGTTAAGTTCGGGTAATGAGGGTCAAACTTGAGGCAAGAATTATAATCTATAAAAAGAACTGTTAGCGTTTTTAAAGTAACAATTCCTTATTATTTAGAATTTTTACCTGCCAGTTAAAAAGCTAAGTATAAATTCTAAATTGTAAACTGTATTAAACAGTGGGAAAATCTACGAACGGGTATTAACACCCGTTCGTAGATTTTTGTATTATTTACCTGTTTTTTCTTTCACAGCTTTAGCGATGGTTACGCCGAGCTGAAAACACTCTTTGAGTTCATCATGGTCAGGGCGGTTTTTGGACTTAATATTAGGTTCAATAATATCCATACCCATTTTTTCGAGCCATTCCTTAAGAATGTTCACACACTCACCGGACCAACCGAAGGAGCCTATACATGCACCGATTTTGCCTTTGGGACGTAAGCCCTTCACATAAGTGAGAGCGTCTGCCATGCCGGGTAAAATACCGTTGTTGTGAGTAGGGGAGCCGATAACAACAGCTGCTGCGTCGAAAACTTCGCTCATGATGTCACTGTGGTGGTTAGCCTTAACAGACATGACCTTAACGGAGATTCCTTCGGAAGCAAGGCCGGAAGCAACAGCTTTAATCATACGTTCAGTGGAGTTCCACATGGAATCGTAAAAAAGTACAGCTTTATTCTTAGGAGTCTGGTTAGCGAATTCAGCGTATTTTTCCAGAGCAAGAGCTACGTCGTCACCTCTGAACATGAGACCGTGATCCGGGCATACCATGTCCAGATCAAGATTCAGTCCCGCAAAAGTCTCAAGGGTCTTGAGAACTTTGGGTGCGTAAGGGGTTATGATGTTGGCGAAGTACTGCTGCATAAGGTCTACAACCATTTCTTTGCCCATTTCATCTACAAAGCGTTCACTGGAAGCAATGTTCTGACCGAATGCGTCACTGGTGAAGAGCATTTTTTCTTCAGGAATGTAGGTGAACATATTATCAGGCCAGTGCAGCATTCTGGTTTCGTAGAAACGCAGGGTGCGTTTACCGATAGAGACTTCTTCACCGGGCTTGATAACGTGGAGAGGCCAGTCTGCGCAGTCAAAAAAAGTTTTGATTGCTTTGCCGGCCATAGGGGAAACAAAAATTTTCTCAGGCTTGCAGCGTTCAACCATAGTTGCAAGACAGCCGGAGTGGTCCGGTTCGAGATGGTTTACAACGATATAGTCGATTTCTTCAAGTTCGGTCAGATGCGACAGGGAGCAGAGAAACTCACCTTCGAAACTTTTAGAAACAGTATCAACTATGACTTTTTTTTCATCTTCAATGTAGAAAGCATTGTAGGTTGTGCCTTTGGAGGAAAGAGCATAGCCGTGAAAGTTACGGCAGTTCCAGTCAATAACTCCGATCCAATGCACACCGTCTTTAATTTCAACAGGTCTCACTTTAAGATTCCTAATATTATTTTATGTTTAGGGATACGAAAGCCGGGAATTATCCCGGCTTTCAATTCATATCACTATAATACTGTATTCGAGCGGCTAATCTTCAGGCTCGAAGTCTTCTTTACCTGCGCCACATACAGGGCATTCCCAATCATCAGGGATGTCTTCAAATTTAGTTCCAGGAGCGATTCCGCCGTCCGGGTCACCTTCAGCAGGATCATAAACCCATCCACAAAGAGAACATACGTATTTCATTTTGAATCTCCGTGAGTATTTATATTTTAGCCAAGAGGCTTGAATGCTTTCTTACTTGCGCCGCAGACTGGGCATTTCCAGTCTGCGGGCAGGTCAGAAAAAGCAGTTCCTTTGGCAATTTTACCTTTTCTGTCACCCTTGTCAGGATTGTAGATGTAGCCGCAATTGGACATCTGACACTGATACATATCTTTGGGTTCAGCCATGGTCACCTACTTTAAGTCTAAGCCTTCCACAGGCCGTGCAGATTACAGTAAGCACGTGCTACAACAGGACCATCATCAAATTTACAGCCACAGAAATCCGCTTCAGGAGTTTCACCGGGTTTAAGTTGTTTAAAGTAGCGGTTGTCACCGGATACGAGTTCAATCCATTCTATCCAGTGTTTTTCTTCCATGGGGTGAGCTACTTCACCTACTTTAACTTTGTATCCGCCTTCAATCTTTTCAATTACAGGAACGTGTTTTTCCTTGGCAGCATCAACTGTGTTTTCAGTCATAAGTTTCATCGGGCTTCCGCAGCATACCAGATCACCGGCACCGCCGTGAAGAACCATAGTAATATTGCCGCAAGCATCACATTTATAAACTTCGTACAATTCAGCCATTTTACCCTCCGCGGGGAGTTGAGGTTTTCTACCAGTTCTCACAGACCAGCTGGAAATGTGCCTGTGCGTGGGCACATGCGGGACACTGCTGGGGAGCGGTGTCGTTCTGGTGGGTGTAACCACAGTTCTGACATTGCCATACCACAGGTGTGTCCTTTTTGAAAACCTTGCCGTCTTCAATGTTCTTGGCAAGAGCGAGGTAACGTTTTTCGTGAAATTCTTCTGCAACTGCAATAGCTTTAAAGATAGCAGCAACTGTAGTGAAGCCTTCTTCCTCTGCTATTTTTGCGAACTCAGGGTACATGTGTTCCCATTCTTCTCTTTCGCCGCCTGCAGCTTCCATGAGGTTTTCGACTGTTGTGCCGATCACTCCGGCAGGAAAAGAGGCAGTTACTTCTACTTCGCCACCCTCAAGAAGTTTAAACAGGCGTTTTGCGTGTTCTTTTTCCTGATTGGCTGTTTCTTCGAAAACTTTAGAAATTTGAACAAAGCCTTCTTTCTTGGCCATGGAAGCAAAGTAAGTGTAGCGGTTGCGAGCCTGGGATTCCCCGGCAAACGCAGTCAGGATGTTTTTTCTGTACGTGAACCTTTGAGTCCGGACATGTTCTTTTCTCCTCAATTTTTTAGAATAGTAAATGAATGATTGAATTTGTAATATTGCGAAAATAACAACTAACACCGTTGATGTCAGGTTTTTTATGCAAAAAAATTCCTTAAGATAATTATAAATTATCTTTTTCAGCAGAAATATTATTTAATTTTCTTAATGTACGTCTTTTCTGCAGTCTGGGCACAGGCCGAAGTATTCAATAGAGCAACCCTGAACTTGGTAACCTCTTGACTGGAAAATCATCTAATTTAGGTGCTTCTATTTCCTGTTTGACATCATCAACCTTT
>JMSU01000227.1_pt1 | contig 19500 bp, 19 predicted proteins | sample 179011 | NCBI WGS metagenome assembly JMSU01 (sample SAMN02769580, study PRJNA246767) | bioreactor metagenome | isolation source: Culture-1 Bioreactor ArsB derived from microbial biomass from the upper 2 cm... | place: Germany: Bremen | collected day 87 after inoculation
CGTTGCTGTTTTTTCAGCGACAAGATACATCTTACCATGGACTATATACGAAGTCAAATGGTTATTTTTGGATATTATTCGACTAAACTCTTTCAGCTAGAAGTTTTATAGCTCGATCTGTCATTATATTGTTTAGTAAGGAAATGTCCCTAATTCCTTTATCCATCCAAATATCTTCGTCCTCTCTATCTACAATGACAGGCATTCTTTCATGAATATGTTCAATATTTTTGTTAGCAGGACAGGTCAATATAGTATATTCCTCAACTTTTCTTCCAGCGCTATCACTAAAAAACTTGTATATCCCTGCTACCGAAAAGATATTCTCTTCAGTACGAATTATATATTTTATACTTTTGCCACAATCTTTCTTCCACTCAAAATATCCACTTACCGGTACAAGGCATCTCCTCTGTATAAATGATTCCTTAAAGGTCGGCTTAAGAGACACCGTTTCACTGCGGGCATTTATCAATGGTCTTTTAGTAAATGATGCTGTAAATCCCCATTTGGCCATTTTTATATTCTTTTCTATACCATCCTTCATTACTATAATTGATTTATTAGTAGGAAACACTTCTTCTTGAGGTGAAAAATCCACAATCGTTTTCGGTATACCATATTTTTCCAATATCCTGTCTAATTCGACTGCCAATTGAAATCTGCCGCACATATATAAATCATCTCCCCATATTTCCATTGTTGTACCCATATTTTCATTTTATCATTAAACTATGAAAGTATAAATAATTCTAGCAATTTATATAATTATTTATAAAAAAAAATTATATGTTGTATCTTCAATAATTCAAAGGTTACAGGCACATAGCTCATTTAATCAACATACTTTAACATTTTTTGACAAAACTTCCTATTGACTGGAATATCTAACAATGATATTATTTTTTTTGTCATTACATTACAAATATCACTATATTAATACTAACATTTCTAGGAGGTTATTAAAAATGAGTACCATGGTTAATTTATTAGAAGAGTCTAGACGGAACTTAGAATATTTAATCGAGACATGTAATGGGAATTTATTAGATCCCTTTGTTATAGCCGCAAGTCAAAAACTTGATACCATAATTAATGAGTATAACGAGTTTATAGTACAATAGTTTATTAGGTACAAGTATTGTATTTTCATTATATTAATATAATCTCTTTATTTTTCACATATTTTTTAAGCCATTTAAATTTATAAGCTTAACATTTCTCACTGACTAAACAATATATAGTTCTATAGATGTATAATATATAACTCTTTATTTTTGGAGCTCCTCTACTTCTCATTTTCACTACATAAATTTAGATCTTCTATAAAATTCACTTATACTTTCTCTTCTAACTTTTCATCATATTCTTTTTAAAAAGCAAAAAACACCTCTTTTGTCTATAATATATTAGACTACTGGTAATACTATATTAACGGAGGTGTTTTTTTAATGAAAAAGAAATATTTATTATTTTTAATACTGGCTATAGCCTTAAGTATCTCAGCCTGTGGAGAAAAAATTACTTATAGTGAAAGCTTACCCTATTTACCACTACATAAAAATATGACACCTGATACCTTTGAAGAACCTAAAGTCGAAGGAGAGTTAGCAAAATCAACATACTCTGTTGCGAATACTAAATTTGATGATTTCCTAAATGAATACGAAGCAATATTTCATGAAGATGGATGGGAAACTACTCTAGATAATAAGCCTAATATGTTAGCTGTTAAGAAAAAAGACCATGAAGCTACTATTATTGTATATGAAAAAGATGGTACTTTAAAAGCAGAGATAATGTCAAAATAAATTGTTTGACCTAGATTATTCATGGAAAGCTTGAAAATATGCAAGTGATTTTGATTTTTCTATGAATAATCTAGGTCTAAGTTACATAATTGCTATTTTTTTAAGTAGTGGTTATGTAATTTCTTTATTCATCGATATTTTTCCATGAAGTAGATATATATTCTACTTTATCGATACTCTCTTCATTTAAACTATTAATTATAATTGGTTTTTTACATTTATAGCATTGAACCGATAAATCGCCTTGTTTAAACTTAAAAAAACTACTACCGCATTTTCTACAAACTAATCTTTTCATTTTTATGCCCCTTTCCATAGCTTGTCTCTCTTGTCTATATGGAAAGGATATTCATTTATGAACATAAATATGTGTATTTTTTATAGCACATTAGGAATTACCTAGGGTAATCATAATTTCTTCATATAGAAATCGCAATAAATCTTTTACATTTTGATTCTCTGAATATCCTTAAATCCTTGGCTATTGAAAAAATCAAAATGTAGATTTATAAGTGCGTTCTATATAGATAATCCTTTGTTACAGATTTAGAACTACTCAAATATAACATGGGTTGATAGAACATCTGAAAATCTATAACATCACCTAATTTAATATTCTGTTTACAATCTTCAACATCTATTATTAGGTGGTCACTGCTACTCCCCACAATTTCAATTCCCTTTACACAAGGAACTAATTGATCATGGGACGAAAAATCCTGTTTTCCAATAGCTAGTATAGCTCTTTTACGTATCCCTCTATCTGTAAAAGTAGGTCTATTTCCAAAGGCATCAATAAACATTTCACCTATTGGATGGGATGGCTTATCCTTTAATTCTATAACCTGCGCTTTTAAAATGAATGTATCTTGATTCATGCCACTTATGTCATAGCCCCAATAATCAGCTAAATCCCTAGCTAAAATTATTGCTTCCCCTATTCTTAAGTTGTTTATCTTTTTAGGCATTTTGCCATCTATTAATAGAGGAATGGAAGACGTTGCACCTCCAGAAATTATATCTAAACTTCTATTAATTTTCTTTTCGATTTCTTCCGCTAAAGAGCATAATTTACTAAGATTTTTTTCTGTAGGTTTTATAGCACCATAACATCCTAGGTTTGTACCTATTCCATATAGCTCTACTTTTTCAAGGAAGTTTTCAACATATAGAGCTAAATCAACAAACTCCTCTTCATCAATAATTCCCTCACGTAAGTCTCCAAGATCAAACATCAGTATAACTTTATGTTTTTTGTTTTGAGATATACATTCTTGTTCAATTCTATATAAAGTGTCAAATTCAGAATTCAAGCTAATATCTACATATTTCACTAATTCTTCAATTTCACTAAACATCGGAATACGAACCAACATAGCTGGTAGTTTCATCCCATATTCTTTTAATCTAATTATTTGATCCATTCTAGAGTCCGCAATATATTTGCACCCGGCATCAATGAACTGTTCTACAACCTTAGGTAGTCCATTAAATCCTTTTACAACACCGGCAATGCCAATACCATTAGAATCACATAAGTCAACCATATACTTTACATTTTTATATATTTTTTTTAAGTCAATCTGTAACATGGGATATTTAGAACTTTCCTCATTACCTATTTTACTAAGTTCGCTTCTATCAATACTTTGAACCATGGTATTTCCCCCTTTATCAACCCCATAGATTAGTTAGGCTTTCATAAGATTATATGAAAAACCCTTTTCTTTTTATTCCTATTTGGTTCAACTTTTATCAAATGACATGTCATCAAATATAAGCTTGTTTATTTTATTATAGAAAATTATCAAATAAATATCTCCATCCATATTAAATATTAACTAACCAACCAAAAAAACAAAAAACAACCATAAAACTTACTACGGTTGTTTCAGATTGTAATACCTTGTTATGATTGTGTTAGTTTTCTAATTAAGTTTGATAACTTACATAGACCTTTTTCTAAATCTTCAATAGAAGCATAAGAGTAGGATATTCGTAAATTTTGATTTGGAGCTGAATCATATATGTATCCAGGGTACATCAATATTCCTATTTTACATGCCTCATCGAAAAGTCTGTGCATATTTAAAGGATACTTTAAGGAAAGCCATATATAATATCCTCCTGTAGGAACGTTCCATGTGGCCATATCCGAAAAATATTTCTCTAAAGCTTCAATTGTTACCATCCTTCTTATGTACAACTGTTTTCTAAGGTACTCTAGATGTTCTTGGTATAACCCTGTTTCCATCCACTTAGCTACTGTTATTTGAGATAAGGAACTAGAGCCATAATCCGTTTGCATTTTTATATCTGCAAGACGTTCAATAACAGGCTGAGGGCCTACAATCCATCCAATCCTCAAGCCAGGGCTCAACGTCTTTGATACACTTCCTACATATAAAACTAGTCCGCTATTATCCATACTTTTCAAAGCCCTTGGAGGTGGATTATCAATCCAGAGTTCTCTGTATACATCATCTTCAATAACTGGCAATTTTTCTTTCTGACATATTTCTATAAGCTCTTTACGCCTATTAAAAGATAATACATTCCCCGATGGATTTTGAAAGTTTGGTATTGTATATAGTATGGAAGGTTTGTTCTTCTTCTTATATCCAGGAATCAGACTAGCCTTAATTCCCTCATTATCCATAGGTATACCACATCTTCTCATTCCCATTGATTGAAAAATCTTAAGAGAATACATATACGAGGGTTTTTCTAAAAAGACTGTGGCTCCCGGTTGTAATAATCCTATGGAAATCAATTGAATGGCCTGTAAGGCTCCTGATACAATGAGTATTGATGACGTTGAAGCATTTATACCGTAAGGCTTTAAGTATTTGCTGATTTGTTCTCTAAGGTATAGCATTCCATTAGGGCTTTCATACCCTAAGTTTTTAATGCTTTTTGAGACTTCATTTAAAATAGTTGCCATCTTTTCCTTTGGAAATAAATCCGGCGAAGCCTCTCCAGTACTTAATCTAATATAATTATTCTGAAGTTCTAAATTGTTTATCTGTTTTATAGTCTTAAAATTTGGTATATGGATTCCTTCTTCTATATACGAATGCCAATTTGGCTGAATGTCTGATATATAAGGTAAAAATCGACTAATTATCTTAGTTCCGCCTTTCCCCTTTCCTTCTAATATCCCCTCAGCCTTTAATTCATCCAAGGCGGAAACAATGGTACTCCTATTGACCTCAAAGATTTGTGCTAACTCACGCTGAGTTGGTATTATAGAGTCTACCGGCCATTCTCCACTGCTAATTTTCATCTTAAAGTAGTTTACTATTTGCTTATATATAGGATTTGAAGAATTCTTAATAGGTTTCCAATCAATATTAATCATATTACATCCTCATTTTCGTATTTATTACCTAATAAAACAGATATCAATATTTCTTTTTTAAACTCAACTGTCATTTTTAACCTCCAGCAGATAGGAACTTTATACGAAACCTATCAACCATCTTACTAACTAAATCTTCATTGGCACGAAATAATATTAATGTACTAGGAAGTTCAATACTTCCTAATCTTCTATACTCCTCTTTAGCAACTTCAACTTCCCAATCTGTTCCCTTAAAATTACCTTGTCCATCATAGGAGCTGCAAATCGATGTAAAATATTCTATAATATATGTTCTGTATATACCACTAACAACCTTTCTCTCTACTCTTGGCATTCTCCATTCTCCTCATGATAGAGATTCTCTTCATTATTACTGCGTATATCTATAGGTAAAGAAAAATAGAATACAGTTCCTTTCCCTACTTCACTATCGACCCATATTCTCCCGTTGTGGGCTTCAATAATATATTTACATATAGCTAGCCCTAATCCAGATCCTCCATATTCTCTGGACCTTGATTTTTCTCCTCGATAGAACTTTTCAAAAACATGGGGCAAGTCCTTCTCTGAAATTCCCTGTCCATTATCTTTTACGAAAACCTCTATCTTATCATTTTCCAAATTTGCTCCAACTACTATACTCGCCTTATCAAATACATATCTTTTAGCATTTTGGATAAGATTATCAATAATCTGGTTTATTCTGTAGTAATCTATATTCATCTCTGCCATGGGTATTGGCTTTTGTATCACAATATCAATAGAACTATCCTTGAATTCAATTTCCAAATTTCCAAAAACCTCTTCAAAAAACTCCATACTATTTATACATTGAATATTCATATCAAGTTGTCCAGACTCCATTTTTGAATATTGAAAAAGATCATCTATTAGGTGGTCTAATTTTTGTGTTTTATCTTTGATCACTGATATATATCTCTGAAACATATCTTTATCTGAAGCGATCCCCTCATCTAATCCATCAACATATCCTTTGATAGAGGTAATTGGCGTTCTAAGATCATGGGATATGCTTGCTATTAATTCTCTTCGAGATTTTTCATACTCTACTTGTTTTTCAAGAGATTCCTTTAATTTTTCTCTCATAGTATCAAATGCAATACAAAACTTTCCTATTTCATCATTATTCTTATACTGTATTTGATACTCCAGGTTTCCTTTTGAAATGTTTTGTGTAGCTTTATTAAGTTCTTTCAATGGCTTCAATATTGTCCCTGACATATACCAAGTAAATATTATTACTAGAATTATTAAACATGTTACTCCTAATCCGTATGTTAACATATTATAGAACTTTGCCTTTTCCTCTATCGATTTATTGCTTTTGTATTGATAAAATATTACTTTTAAAATTACCTTATTGTTATGAAATACATTAAGCAGCGTCTTATTTTTTATTGTTTTCTCATTTGCATCTGCCTTTTTATCCCTAGAATTGTCATTTGAAGTGTCATCAAAATCCTTTGAATCAAGTAACGTATAACCATCTACATCCTTGATCTCTATGTTCAACTGGTATTTCTCTAGTAAAGGCTTTATGATTTTGTATAACTTATCACTTTCACTAATCATTGAATAATTATCTTCAATTATATCAACAATTTCATGTCTTCCAAGCTTAACTTTTTCCAATTCTCTTATTCTAGGATCATTTTGAAGCTGTGTAGCAGAGTAATAGAGTAGTAGTCCAGTAAGAATTAACGGAAGTACAATGACAAGGGTAAATGAAATAAATAGTTTTATTCTAATACCAAATCCCATTACTCACCACCTGTAAATTTGTATCCTACACCCCAAACTGTTTTAATGTAATTAGGGCTCGAAGGATTTTGCTCTATTTTCTCTCGAATTTTCCTAATATGGACAGTTATTGTACTTATATCTCCAAATTCATTATATCCCCATATTCTCTCAAAGATTTGCTCTCGTGTAAAAACTTGATGGGGGTGAAGTGCTAAAAGTAGTAAAACCTCAAATTCCTTTGCAGCTAAATCAACCTTTTCACCGTCAACATAAACATTATAGCCTTTTTTGTCTATCTCCAAGTTATTATATTTTAGAAGATGGTCGTTAGAGTCATTATTAGCCGATAACATTGTATATCTTCTAATATTGGCTTTTACCCTAGCAACTAACTCTCTTGTACTAAAGGGCTTGCTAATGTAATCATCTGCACCTAAACCCAAACCAAGTATTTTATCAACATCACTTTTTTTGGCACTAAGCATTATTATTGGAATTGATGACTCAGCCCTTACAATTCGGCAAACTTCCATACCATCTAATTTAGGAAGCATTACATCTAGTATCATTAGCAATGGCTTGTGTTGTCGATAGTATTCTAAGCCCCGCTCTCCATCATAGGCTAAAATCACATCGAACCCTTCCCGTTTCAAATAATCTCTTATCAATTCGCATATTTCTATTTCATCATCTACGACTAGAATCTTTTTTTGTAACATTATGATCCCCCTAAGTAAGTGGATAACAATATATTTTTGAATAATAGCAAATTTTAACCGGGATTAGTCATGGAAATTTTGGAATAATGCAACAGAGTTTTCATTTTTCTATGAATAATCTAGGTTTAATAAATAAGTTTTTAATTTGCTAAGAATATTATATCACATGTTAATAATTCGTAATAAAAGTTCAAAACATCATTACTTTCATTTTTAAATCATATTTCTTTTTAACAATAAAAAAACAATCTCGTTAAACAAGATTGTCTAAGATTAAATAACTATTATTTTATTAAATAGGCTCCTCTATTGGTCCTTTGTACCTCTTAACCTCTGATAGTATTATATAGGAATAGCTAATCATGGTTTCCCCTCCACTCATTTCCCCATAATATTTTCTCTTTTATTTCTATAATTATATATTAACTATAAAAAGTTAACTCAAACTTACCAAATCATTAAGAAAATATTAACTTTTTTTAATATTTAGAAAATGGCTTCTTTATCGTCTAATTTTGTACTTTAATCTTAACCATCCTAATTTCAACCTATATAAATACTGTGAAGTTCTTTTTGACGTTTTAAAATGTTTTTTTGTATTAAAGTTTGCAACTAAGAAGTAACAGGTAATAAATCCCAACAGAAATACTAAGATATATACCATTTTCTCCTATCCACCACCATCCTATAACTTTGTCCTTCTTATAACATACTACGTATGACATCAATCAAATGTGTGTATTTTATCTTGTATTTCTTTTGTATAAAATTATTTTTATATCTAGGGTATAATCCTTTATGTCCTGAATAAAATATTTATAAAATGACATCTCTATACAAGCATATACTATTTATTCTAATAACTAAGGTATTAGGCTTATTTGAATGAATCAAGAGTCAAGATATATTTTATTAGTATTGATAAGACTATTCCCTAACTACAAATAGCACCTAAAAGGATGGTGGATTATGGAAATAAGACAAAATGTTATTATTCCTCTAGGTTATGGAAAGTTTGTACGCTCTGATAAAATTGTTGCCCTAGATCCCATTGAAGAGAACCGCGGTCCTGGTCGCCGTACATACGTTTATGTGGATGGAATTAGCAATCCTCTAATCGCATCTCGAACGGAAACTTCTATTCTAGCAAATATAGTTAAAACTCCAAGGGAAGTAATGGAGGCTACGTCAGCTTTAGAACTATTACATGATATTCTCGATGATATAGAACATATCGGTCCTATGCTTAGAAAAAGTATAAAGGAAGAAGCAGATTTTAATCTAGATAAAATTGAGATGAGAATTAAAGAGATTCATAACCATGAAGTTGAAACTGATTAATTGAAACATACACTCAATGGCATTTAACCCTTTAATATTGCAGACTTTATCAACAATATTAAAGGGTTAAATGTAAGCACACTCCTAAAGACCTTATCAATGATACTCATTTAAATGCTGTATCATCATCTGCTCCGTATCAATCCTATTTCTTTCTACAGTATCTTGAATCTGGCCTGTACTCCTATCCACAACGGCTTGAATCTGAGCACTATTTTGCGCCTCAATATCTTGCAGTAATTTCTTATTGCTTTCTGTAATTGCCACAGCTATTGCCTCGTGTAAGTCCCTCTTTCTTATTTGATCCGTCTCATTAACCCTATTTAATATGTCTATTAATTGATCTTGAGTTAGTCCTGCCATATGTATCACTCCTTTCTATTTAACATTATTCAGAAAAATAGAAAGTATTCTGTGACTTTAAAATGAAGTTTTGCATTTATTAGTTAAAATTTACACGACAAAATAAATATTAATACTTTTAAAACAACTCATCTATTTGGTGGGATTTATTCTCTAATATTCAAAAGCCTTTGGACATGAATTCTAACCTTAATGTAAAATGTGCTTACGATCTCTCCTGTGAAAATCATATTACTAAAGTGTATTCTAATTTATACATATCTCTTTTCTAATTTTTCCAATGTTCTTTTCTGGCTCAGGCATTTGTAATATTACCTTCTCACTATTATAAGTAATACTTATTGCTTTATGTAGTTCCTTAAAAAATACTCTATTAAACACGGAGTTTTTAATTTCACAAACTGCTATCTTCGTATTCTTGATTTCTGATTGATCAATTACAAATCCTTCACTCTGAAGATTATCTCTAAAAGGAAGAAACTCAATCTTTTTTTTATCAATATATAAAGCACCAAAGGTTGGACCGTTAAGCTTTTTCAAATTACAAATCAGTGCTGTTTTATCATCACATTCTATAATCCTGTCATAAAATTTTTGGATTGATCTTTCTGTTTCTTTTCGAAGAAGATCCGGACCTATGAAAAATGCTAAAAGGGTTATTATTATAACAACTACTATGCTAACTATACTCTCTTCTTTTCCTGCTATTATGTTGTATATAATGCAAATAAATCCAATAGCTAAAAATTGCTTACTACGCAAGCTTTTGAAATAGCTTTCAACAAAGATATCAGTTTTTTCCTTATCTTTAATATACATTACATAGTTCCTCCAGTTTTACAATTTCATATATAGAATTTATATTCTATATTATATCTTATTTTAGAAAAATTTACATAAACTTCTTCTAAAACGCAGCATTCAAAAAACAGTTTTCACTAATAATCCCTATTTTATTGAATTTTGATCCAAAAATAACCTCCATTGAGTTTAGAATAGGTCTCTCCAGCCAATTCTAAACTCAATTGAAGTTATCTTGAATTTATATCATGATTTTTTTGATCTTTTATGCCTCTTTGTTTTTGAAATAAAACAAGCAATGCTTCCGATGGGGCAAAGACAACACCAGGTTCTATGATTAAAGAAAAAAGATAACATTATACCAACTATAGTGGTGGCTATAATCATTCTATGAAATACTCCACCCATTGCTTCAAAATCTCCCCAATGCTTTCTTACTCCAATTCCAAACATAGTAAATACAATTACAATTATTGCTATTCTAAATATTACTGATTTGATACATCTAGGATTTGTTTTCTTCTCACCAAATTTACATACAACATTATCATAGAGATTTCCTCTTGGGCATATATTCTTGCACCATAATCTTCCATATCCTAATACTGCCAATACTATTGGCCCTAACATACAGATTACTGCTGATATTGCAATACTTTTTTTATGAAAGCCAGCTATGATAATAAACAATAATAAAAGAAATCCGCTTTTCTTCCATAATTGAATAAGTAATTTCATACTATACCTCCCAATATCATTTCCCAAAATAGTTCTTCGAAAGTATAGTAAATGAATTTCGTATGTTCTGAAGCTGTTGTTTTAAAGATATCCGTTAGTTTATTTAAATAGAATTATCCTCAATTAATCCTATTCTTTCATGGGGTTGTACTATTCTTATCAGTTGATATAGTTTTTCTAATACCTTTTATTTAGCTCCTCTGTGCCCTAATTCCTTTGCTTTAAACCTTTAATCTATATCGATTTTTGGGTCTGCCTAATTGCCCATAGATATGAACTATCTCAAGTTCTTCTTGTTCTAACATATATTGCACATACCTATGCACAGTTTGATAAGCCAAATTAACACTTTTGGTGATATCGCTTATGGTGACTTCCTTATCCTGTGACTCTATGTAGTTTTTGATTAAATCTAATGTAGCTGTACTAATTCCTTTATCTAAGTATATTCTCTCTCTTTTTGCATTAAGTTCTTGATGCACGTCGTATATATGTAAATTCACTTTAATCCTTGCAATTAAATCTGGGGCTTTAATGGGCTTAATTGCAAAGTCTGTTGCTCCCACAGTCATAAATTTATCCGCTATTTCCTGCCTTTCATCTACTGTTAAAACAAGAATTGCCAATTCTGGCATTAGATTTTTAAGCCTTTTTACAGTTGTTAATCCATTTAACCCCGGCATATGATAATCAACAATAACTAGTTTGGGATTAACTTGTTTAACCAATTTTATTCCTTCTTCACCACTATTGGCAGTATAAGCCTCATAGCCACAAAAATCACATATCTCTTTTAGTGTAAATAATATATCTTCTTCGTCATCAATAAGAACAATCTTTACTTTATCCGCCACTATTCTTCTCCCCTACTTTCTTCATCTGCAATGGGTAATTTAACGATTACCGTCGTACCTATACCATATTTACTTTCTAAGCTTATAGTTCCATTATTCTCTTCAATAATCTGTTTGGCAAATGGTAGACCTAATCCTGAGGTATTATTCGTTGAGTGTCCAATTTCCCAAATACTTTCTAACTCATTTGAGAGAATACCAATTCCGTTATCTATAATCTTAAAGATAATATCAAACTCACCTCTTTCTAACTTTATTAGTATATTTTTCTCTGGTTCTGTACATTCAGCTATAATCGCATTTTCTATTAAGTTTATTATAGCCCTTGAGACCCTAACCTTATTTACAATGATCGGCGGAAGGGATTCTTTGTATTCAATGGTAAATTGTAAAGACTCGTCTTCAATTGGTATTTGTGACCGTATATAATTAATTAACACAGCTATATCTAAAACTTGTCTAGATTTCCCATAAAGGAAGCTTGAAATCATCTCATTCATCTTCTCTACAGCACTCTCAATTCTTTCACTGTAGGTAGATAATTTATCTAAATCCTTGGATAACAAAAGCAGAGAATTCAACCCTCTTATAGTCACAAGGGGAGTTTTAAGATCATGGGCTAAAGCATTGATTTCTTGATAAATTCTATTTTCCATAACTTTAGCCTGCATGCTTTCCAGTGCTCTAGCCTTTTGATAATTTTCTTCCACAATAACAATATTTCTATGATGAAATCTATATAATAATGCTGTCATTGTTGCTGAGAATAAAAGAGGAATTAAGAAGGCAATACCAACTGTATTGAGTAAAGATTCACTTTCTAAATAGAGGGCAACAATCTTGACACTTACCGAAATATCATTTACTCCAATTCTAAAATTAGATAGAACAGGCATAATATTAATCCATTGCATAGCAAAAAATACTTGAATACTCACGATTATGTTGGATATGGAAACCATTTCTTCCTTAGAAATTCTCATTAACAATGTAATCAGAGAAAGTGCTAAAAAATCAGTCACTGGTTCCCATGGCAACATAAACCATCTACGATAAATAGCTTTAATAAATAAAAATACTAGAATAAATATGACCCGTTTTTTTTCATCGCTATATGCTTTTAATGACTTCATCTGTCCTATGATAAGCAATATGCTTATATATAGTAATATATTATATATTGTAAAAAAGGTATTTGTTGAAGCCGAAGCCAATACTAGATTCCCGCTATCCCCTGAGTTAATGGCTTCACGAATCCAAACTATAATACTGAACAAATAGGATTTTGATATCAATGGAATAATAGTTATTATGGCAAATACAATATATCCCACCATAAAATTTAAATTAACATAATTTCTTTGCTTTAACATAGGCTTCACCTCAACGATATAAATAAGCAAAAGGTGCTTTTATTTCTTGAATATCTCCAACGAGTGATAGTGGTATTTTTTTTTAGATGAGATACTACTAATAAATTCATCATGATCGCCATCATGGGTACTAATAATAAATGAAGATGCTTCACCTACCGTTTTCAAAAAGTAATCTGTTTTAGGATTCCTTCTAGCTTTACCACCTATGTATACCATAATAATTGGCATATCAGTCGCTTTTACACTCTCGATGAATTTTTCAACACGAAGAACCTCATCTTTATATGAACTGTCGTTTAACATTTCTCCAATTGTACTATACCCTACAACTATAACAATTGAACGTACAAGCTCTAAATCCACCGTTTCAGCCTTAGGCATAAAATAATTATGTAGCATTAATTCATTTGCTATATTTTTGATTATATAGGTATCTGTACTCTGACCCGCCGATGTTATTAAAATCTTTTCACTGGCAATGGGCTGCGGAAGATAAATATTTGTTTTATGTTCTTTGTAAGATAGTAGTTTAAACCAATTGATAATACTAAAAGTCATCACTGCCCCTAATAAAACTAACAATATATTTTTCATAATCATTTTCTTATTCATTTATTATTCCCCATTCTTTACATCAACCGTATTGAGTACTTCTTGCCCATTGATATTTGGTACATAGCCTGCAACATTCTCTCGAATACCAATAAATGTCATTGTGTGTACTAATGGTATTGCTGGTGTATCTTTATGAATCAATTCTTGCACTTCTCTATATAAACTGGCACGAAAGGCCTGATCTGTTGCTTGCCTCGCTTGATTCAATAGAAAATCCACCTGAGGATCTCGATAATAAGAATAATTATTAGATAGCCCTTGCTTAAGATTTTCCGATGCAAACATTGTATATAGAAAGTTATCAGGATCTAATATATCTCCATTCCAACCGGCCAATATCATATCGTAGTTTCCTTTATTTTGTCTTCTAATTACTTCTTCCCAAGGCTCTATAGATACATCGACATTGATATTGGCTTTAGAAAGACTCTCTCTGATATACTCTGCTAGTGAAATAGGCTTTGGAAAATACTTTCTTGGTGAATCCATAACTAAGAGTTCCAATTTAAATCCATCGGATAGACCCACAGATTTCAGCATTTTTTTTGCTTTGTGTACATTATAGTCTAATGACTTGATAGTCTCATTATGCCCCCAAATCACCGGTGGTAAAAATGAGTTCGCCGATTTTGACAATTCATCAAATGCTTCAGACATCATCCTATCACGATCCAGCAAATGACCAATAGCCTGACGCACTTCCCTTAGTTTAAAGTACTCATTATTCATATTCATAGACATATATCCTATATTAAAATATGGTCGACTTAATAACAACAAGTCTTTGTCCCTACCTACTGTCTCCATCTCATCCTTAGTCAACAAATCGATAATATGAACTTTTCCAGACCTTAGGGCCTCTAATCTTTCTTCTTTATCAGGGATAGTCTTAAATATAACTTTGTCAACCTTTGCTTTGCCTCCCCAATAGTTGCCATTGCGTTTCAAAGTGATAGTTCTATCATCATCCCAAGTTTCAAAGATAAATGGACCAGTCCCCACAGGATGTTGTTTTAGATTTTCATTAAATGTCATGATTGCATCTGGGCTGGCAATCCCAAAGGCTGGCATTGTCAGTATACTTAAAAAAGGAGCATAGGGCTTTTCTAGTCTAATTTCTAGAACCTCATCAGACAATGCGGTCACTTGCTGCACAATACCAGGAAATCCTCCAAAGCTCATGTTCCAGTAGCTAAAATAACCTGCATGATAAAGACTGCTTTCATCCATCCAACGATTGAAGTTAAAGGCTATGGCTTTTGCATCTAAAGGCGTCCCGTCATGAAAATAAATACCCTTTCTTATTTTGAACTGCCAAATCAATCCATTTTCGCTCATATTCCAACTTTCTGCCAAGGCAGGTGCGATACTAATACCACCTTTATCATACTTAACTAAATTGTCATAGATATTGATCGTAACTTTTAAAGAGTCATAATCTGTTACCACGGCAGGATCTAAGCCAATGGAAGAATTAGCCCTACCAATAACCAGGACTTTTTCTTCTTTATCATCTTTAAATAGTTCTTTTGACTTATCTATCAAGTTATCTATTTGAAAGTTGAATGCAGTGAGTACAATCCATAAAATAATCGTAATACCGCTGCCTATTGCAACCCATTTAATATTCCTCATTTTTTCACACTCCTCACAATTATTTTATCAGAAAAATGATAATCTTGTAGTTTTTTATAACAAACAGGAAATTATTAGCTTATTATAGTTGTAGCTTCCGCTATAAGTTTTGGAAATATCATCCTCAGAAATCTTCGATAGAGGATTTTTTTATATTTTCTTTCAGAGAAATAAGTGATAAAAAAACATTTTCCTACATTTTTCGATTATAATAATTTCTGGTTGAAGAATACATGACCTAATTATTATTTTATAAGGAGGAAACAAAATGGCTGTTCAATTTAAAGAAGCGCCAAACGCGCCAAGAAAAAAAGGTTTATTTAACTTCTTTCTTGACGGAGTTGAGAAAGCAGGTAATAAATTACCTCATCCAGTAACATTATTTGCATTATTTGCCTTCGCAATTATTATTATTTCTGAGATTTGTTCTCGTGCAGGTTTAACTGTAAACTTCTACGATGCAAAGTACAAAACCGAAAAAACTGTAGAAGCTATTTCATTACTTAATGCTGAAGGTTTAAGATTTATGATTAATTCTGCAACTAAAAACTTTACTGGGTTCCATCCACTGGGAACAGTATTGGTTGCAATGCTCGGGGTTGGTGTTGCTGAAGGAACAGGACTTATTAATGCATCACTAAAGAAACTTGTACTGAGTACTCCAAGGAGACTTATAACTGCAGTTGTTGTATTCGCAGGTGTAATGTCTAACATAGCATCGGATGCTGGATACGTTGTATTAGTTCCACTTGGAGCTATAGTATTCTTAAGCTTTAAGCGTCATCCACTTGCAGGTATGGCAGCTGCATTTGCCGGTGTATCTGGTGGATTCTCTGCTAACTTGTTATTAGGTACATTAGATCCACTATTAACAGGAATTACTAACGAAGCTTTAGCTGCTGGTGGTATTAATCTAGCAATATTACCTACTTCTAACTATTACTTCATGGTTGCATCTACATTCTTAATAACTATCTTAGGTACAATTGTAACTGAAAAAATAGTAGAACCAAGACTTGGAGAATATAAAGGCAGCACACCGGATGAAACAATGGAAGTTACTAAGGAAGAGAAAAAGGGCTTAGTAGCTGCTGGTATATCTCTATTAGTATTTGCAGCTGTATTATTATTCTTAACAGTACCTGAAAACGCTATCTTAAAGATAGATGGAAGCTTAAAAGCATTTACTTATAACGGATTAGTTCCTACAATAATGCTCTTCTTCTTAATTCCAGGTCTAGCATACGGTATTGCTTCCGGAAGCGTTAAGAATGACAAAGATGTAGTTAAGTTTATGAGTAAGTCTATGGCAACAATGGGAGGATACTTAGTTTTATCTTTCTTCGCTGCACAGTTTATTAAATACTTCGCATATACTAACTTAGGTATCATATTAGCTGTAAGTGGTGCGAACTTCTTACAAACAATTGGATTTACAGGATTACCATTAATTATAGGATTCATATTAGTTGCTGGATTTATAAACCTTTTCATAGGTTCTGCATCAGCAAAATGGGGAATCATGGCTCCTGTATTCGTACCAATGATGTACCAATTAGGATTCACACCAGAATTTACTCAATTAGCTTACCGTATTGGGGATTCTTGTACAAATATAATCACTCCTCTTATGTCATACTTTGCTGTAATCGTTGTATTCGCACAAAAATATGATGAGGATACTGGAATAGGTACTTTAATTTCTACAATGGTTCCATACTCAATAATGTTCTTATTAGGATGGACTGTATTATTAGTAGCTTGGTACTTCTTAGGATGGCCAATAGGACCAGATGCATTTATACACTTAATGCAATAATTGAAATAGTATGTAAAAAGCACCTGCCCATTCATTGGCAGGTGCTTTTTATGTATGCTTTTTTCAGTTATCTATATATAATACGATAAACATCTTCTGGAGATTTGACAGCCGACATTTCTAAGGATGGTACATCTTCGGAATGTAATAGATTTTTCCTAACTTAGTATAACTAGATATTATTTTAATAGTAATAGGATTTCCTATTTACTTCAATAATTAATAATGCATTAATTATGATTGCTAAATTGTAAAAATTTATATTTATCATGTAAAAGTTGTAATTCTTTAAAGTTATTATCAGGGTCCTCTAACAAATTAGCCACTTTATTCAGTGCATCCACTTGCTCAACGGAAATGTTTTTTACATCCATGTCAGGATTAGTTGTAAGTGAAGGTTCGTTCCAGTAGATGTATTCATTTCCTAACACTGAAGCTAAATCATGGCATAAAATGCTTAGAATAGGATGAACTCCCCACCATTCTGGCGTACCGTATGTAGAAGGATCTAGTGTATCTTGCTTATATCGAAGCCATACATCACCTGGAAATTCAAATTTTTCTCGCGAAAAATCAACCATTTGCCTATCTGGATCTACTAGCATCCAGCGTTGCTCTTTTTCATTCCATACTTCACATATAACGTGATAAATATGATGTTCCGGATAAAGATATTTAGCAAATCCATAACGAACTCTAACCGGAATCTCTCGACTTTTTAAGATAGAAGCAAGTAAAATAGCGTGATATCTACATGATAATATTAGTCGCTGCTCAGGTTTACGTTCATATATTAACCCCGCTTGATTGTAGTTATTTAATCCACTTAACATTAATTTTACTGTAGGATATTCCTTATCTTCGTTTTCTCTCTCTACGGCGATTACATCCCGATAGAGGGGTAGATCAGCCACTGGATGAATTAATTGAGATTTTATTAGTTTACAAAGATCAGTAAGTGATTCCGGTAATTCTTTATAAAGTCTTTCATTTTCTCCGGGATCAGTATAAAAACTATAATGCTTATAAAATTCTAACACTTCTTTATCTACTCCTTCCACAATGATCTTTTCTTTGTTTTCATCTTTATCTAAGCTTGGCTCATCTGTTAAACTTTCCTTCACTTCAATTTGACACCCAATAAGTAATAATGTTGTTATTGTTAAATATATTAAATACTTTTTCCACATAATGAAATCTCCCTAATTTCTGTTTATCCTATAATTTTATAAAACAGTTTCTTACAATTAAACATTATATTACTTTTAGTATCTCTAATACTAATTGCTACCTAAATATAATCTTAAATATTATCCTTATCGTTACTACACATAATCCATGAATTATTGTATCATGTTTGGTATAAACTTACAATTTATTAGCAAGTATAAAATAGAAAATTCCAATACTTCTAAAGTATTGGAATTACTCAGTTAAGTGGTCAGATATACGACCATCTGCCACTTTATATATAGTTTCTATTTATAAATCATATGTATTAAATACAATAAAAGCCCCTTGTTCAAATAGATTAAATATCTATTTTTACTAAGGACTAACTAATTAGTGGTGTACCCTAAGTGACTCGAGCCCTAACCTTCTGATTCATAGTCAGACACTCTATCCAGTTGAGCTAAGAGCGCAACTGGGTTTAAATTAATGGAGGCGGCACCCAGATTTGAACTGGGGAATAAAGGTTTTGCAGACCTCTGCCTTACCACTTGGCTATGCCGCCCTAAGGAATATATTAAATATGTACTCTATTTTGTCAAAAAAAATTGGTGACCCATCCGCGACTCGAACGCGGGACACCCTGATTAAAAGTCAGGTGCTCTACCGACTGAGCTAATGGGTCATAAGATTAACTAACACTTAGAATTTTATATCTGGCTGGGGATACAGGACTCGAACCTGTGAATGACGGAGTCAAAGTCCGTTGCCTTACCGACTTGGCTAATCCCCATCAGTGTTTAAAATGGGGCGGCTGATGGGGTTCGAACCCACGCATGCAGGAGCCACAATCCTGTGTCTTAACCACTTGACTACAACCGCCACGAAATTTGGAGCGGGTGAAGGGGATCGAACCCTCGCAACCGGCTTGGAAGGCCGGGGCTCTACCACTGAGCTACACCCGCATAAATATTATATTGGAGCGGTAGAAGGGATTTGAACCCTCGACCCTCGCCTTGGCAAGGCGATGCTCTACCACTGAGCCACTACCGCATAAAAAATTTAAAAGATATTATTTACCTATCGGTAAATATCACCAAATTCTCCTCGAGCTAAATCTCACTATAAAA
>JMSU01000228.1_pt1 | contig 19487 bp, 16 predicted proteins | sample 179011 | NCBI WGS metagenome assembly JMSU01 (sample SAMN02769580, study PRJNA246767) | bioreactor metagenome | isolation source: Culture-1 Bioreactor ArsB derived from microbial biomass from the upper 2 cm... | place: Germany: Bremen | collected day 87 after inoculation
GGCAACTAGGTTGTGGTGGTATAGATGGATCAAGACCATCAAAGATGTTATCTTGCTCTAATTGTTCAACAATGAAACCTGGAACCCATAATGAGTAATTACATTTTTTACAGACGAATTCTATAAGATCATCGTCTTTAGTAAAACCATCTAAAATATTCATAGTAACCTCCAAAGTGCTATTCTCAAGCACAATTATAAGGGTTAGGAGGACCAATAGCAAGATAAGGATTCTTTTTAGAAGGAATAAAAATATCTAAAAGTTTCATTGTATTGCCACAGGTACAGGCTAAAGGATCTATTCCAAAAGAAAGTAAAATTCTACTACGCCAGTCGCTATAACGTTTAGAAAATTTACGTTTGGCTTTAGAAAGCATAAGAAAAAGTCTCTTAGAATGCTTATAACGCTTGGCATAAAGCCCATAATAGCGAATAGTCTTGAATTGATGGTCATGGATATGAATAATAAGTTTTTTAAAGAACTCAAAAACATGAAGAGTTTCGTATATACGTTTGTGGTCTTCATGTCGATCATAGTAAAAGGTGACAAAATCATCACTAAAGTTAGTGATACGAGATTGAGCCATAGCAGGCCTACCTGTATAACGAATAATATATTTAATGGCATCATAAGAGTTAGAGTTCATATTTGGTTTGGCATAAACATAAAAACCTTTATCGTATTTTTTGAATAAGAATGTCTTAAGATTATAGAAAACAGACTTAAGATGTTGATGGAGAGTGCTTAATAAAGTAGCTTGCCAACGTTTACGTAAAGCAGGGAAAGAAATATATTTAATGGTACGCCAAACCGTTTTATTGCCAGAAGCACCTTCAGTAAGGAGAATGTGGATATGAGGATTCCACTTTAGGTCTCGACCAAAAGTATGAATAACAGAAACAAAACCAGGCTTAAAAGACTCAGATTTATTAAGTTGATGGAACCAAGAGAGAATAGTTCTAGATGAAGCTTGAAAAAGCACATCAAGTAAAGAACGATCTCTACGAAATAAAATCCGTAATTCTTTAGGAATGGTAAAAACAATATGGCGATGAGAACAATTAATAAGTTTACTAGAAATAGCAAGAGCACGGTCTTGAATATAATTAGCCCCACAAGAGTTACAAAAACGACTTTTGCAAGTAAAACCAATATATTTAACTTTACCACAATCATTGCAAAAATAAAGAGCGTGACCAAGAGTTGGGTCACCACAATGAATAATTTTATTAACATTATCAAGGACAACAGGGCGAATAGAATAACCAAGTTTTAAAAAGTTATCCTAGTGTTTAGCAAAGATGTCTTTGATTTTAAAAGATGGACTGCTCATATAATCACCAAGTAATATATAGCAGAAAATCATAAAAATATCAAGAGAGAACAAAGAAAAAGCCAGTTACGAAAGTAACCGACTTTTAACGAGGCGTAGGAGCCTCTTTGTTCTACGAAAAAAGAGAGAATGCCTTTTTTGCTGTTAACTTTTATCTTCTTTCATACCCATCTTACCATATTAAAAATAGCCTCCTATGTTTTGTTTATCATAGAAAGCTATTCTATCCATTAGAAAATCAACATGAATCATTTTGATTCTCAACTATGTATTCTTAGTCGTAATTTATTCAATCCTTCCATCTTTATTAACTACAATAAACTTATCAAATACTTCAAGGGTTAATAATTCTTCTTGTATTATTACATTTTGTATCCCATATAATTCTTCTGATTCTATTTGCCACTTCAATTCCCCATTGCTATCTATTGCCGTTAAATATGGTGCATACTGTCCAATAATATAGATACAACCATTAGAATCCACAATCGGTGCAATATGGGAAGAACCAACATCATCTACTGTCCAGATAATATCTCCTGTATTAATATCTAATACATTAAGATTACTAGCTATTACTATATAAATCCTGTCTTTTACTACTGTTAGTGGTGAGTATATATTAATCTCTGTTACTTCAACACCTTCCCATACTTTACTCCATATACTAATGTCATTCTTAAACACTTCTATAATACAATCTATTCCATTTTTAAGATAAGTAACTCCGTCAGTATATATTCTAATTGTTTTATCATCAAATATAATATCATTAAACTCTAGTTCCTGCCCTTTAGTTAATTCCTTATCACTTTTCTCATTGTACAATAAATCGTAATCTTTTTTAAGTTCTTCGTACTTAGAAGTTAAATGCATTAATTTAAGTTTTAAATCGTATAATTCACTTTCCTTTGATGACTCCATCTTATTTAAACTAGCTTCATATGACAATTTTAATTCGTCCACTTCTTTACTACTAGTACAACCTGCAAGAAATAGAATTATTGCTATAAATATTAACTTACTCTTCAATTTCAAACCTCCTACTATCATATAACCTTACGGCTTATCACTTAAGCTTTAATCACTTTGGATTAGAGTTTTCTCCTTACATTATATAATCTTAATAAGACTGGGGGGAGCCGCTTAACTCTCACCCTATCGATTTAAGAGAAAGTTTTACTATAAAATAGACCATCGACCTAATCCTATTAGATAATATTTCTCAGCTCTATCACTGTTGCCTCCTGCCCTACGATTTAAACCCCATGTACCTCTTCAGATCCAAGGACTCGGTACAAGGCAGTTGGCTAGGCTCTCAGTTATTTTCCTACTGTATTTCATCAGCTTGCCAAAGCTTTGTTCACAGCTCTCACTATATTGTATCATACTAACTATTCACTATCAATCCACAAAATTAAGAGTTTCTACAAATCAGAATTATCCTACAATCATTATAAATATTATCTTCAAAAGGTACATTTCACGAGCTATTGTTGCATAAACTAAAATTCGACAGTCTTTTCAGATTTTCTATAAATTAAAATCGTTGCAACATAGTTTTTGTAATAATATTCATTTATTTTATTCACTGCAATTAATTCTCTAAAATATAATTATTAATTATCTTTATCAAAACTTGTTTTATAAATTAATAAAATAATGTATACTATATGTAAGTTGTTATGTTATAATACAATTATGACATATTTATATAAATTTTATAGTTGTTACTTAAACAACAAAGGAAGTCTTAATCTGTTAAATAACTTTTGTAGTAATCTAATGAGTTTTATGATAATTATCTCAACAAATACGAATTTGTTGCACAAAATAACAAATAATTATTTTGGCATTAAATTATTACATAGCTCCAAGAAATATAATAGAAGATGCTATAAAAAGGTATATCCAAAAAACAACAAGAAGAAATAGTTTTTGGTAAGAAGAAAATTTTCAATGATGCAAGGTTAGTATTAGAAACGTAAGTTTCTAAATTATATAAGCGAAATAGTATAAGACAAAAAATGTAAGTATACCAAATATTTAAAGCTTATTTTTGTCTTATATGCTAAAGCTTAAAAACTAACAAGATAGACGATCGATATAAGGAAAGGAAGTGATAATGTCATAAATTCTACTATTTCAGAAAAAAGGAAAACAAGGAGGAAAGGTAATGAAAAAAATTAAAACTCTGTTGACAATTTCGTTGATAGTAATCGTAAGTATGACCTCAGTATTTGCTGCCGAAGGTAGTTCATCTAGACAAGACATTGAACAAAAAGTTAGAGCAATGTATGAAAATGATAAAATGTTTTTGCAACATAAAACAGAAGATCCTTTATCTGCAGAAGAAATGATACAAAGTATTGTAGATGCTCAATTAGAAAATAACTCGGGCCAAATTAGACAAAATTATATTGCTTCTAGTAAAAGTTATAGAAGACCTTTTGATTGGTCACTTGGAGTTCCAGTTATCAAACAAGCCACGAGTTACTGGTGTGGAGCAGCTTCATCTTTACAAGCTTTATACGGAATGAGTAAAGAAGATAGCGTAGCAGGTGGTACAGACGATGAAAAACAAGCAACACTATGGTCTTCTGTCAAAAGTGATTCTGGAACCAGTGCAGTTGTATATAAGATAAGAAATGCATTAAATAGCTATATCTCTTCAGATACATATTCCTATAAATTGGGATCGTCTTTTACTGATGAGGATGATTTTCTTAACAATCTTGTAGATAGTCTTCATGCTTCTAGACCACCAATACTTCATGCAAAAACTGAGTATCTATCTTATTATAATGGAACGTCATTTGGACATTATATTGCTGTAGATGGTTATCAATACGACCATATGGCTCCTGATACAGCAGAGTTGGTTATATTATCTGATTGTAATTGGCATGACACCTATAGAGGGACTTTTTATGAAAATCCACAGGATGTATTAGATAGTATTTCAGTTTCGGGTAGATATTTGATTTTTCATGATTAAAAAACATTTATATAGTTATGAGAGTTGTAGTGACTTACAGGAGGCTTAAACATGAAATTAATGATACAATCTATAATTAGTATTAGTATCTTTTTAATTTTGTTGTTTTCATTATCAGGGTGTCAAAACCCTGATAATGAAGTTAATAATATAATTAATATGAATCAAGAAAATAAAGATATATTGGATGTTTTGAAAAAATCTACAAATGATACTTATTCCAATAAATCGGAAATAATAGAAATAAATTATAATAAAGAAGAAGTTATATTGCAGAGCACTATAAACGAAAAAATATATATTTTTACAGATAATTATTCTAATATTAAATGCTATACTAAAAAAACACATAAAGATGACTTTAACATTTTGTTTGAATTTGATAAAGACATTAACACTATAATAAGTGAACTAAAAGTGAGTGAAGATAATATATTTTGGGTAGAAAATTATATCAATGGTGATAGGAGTATTAAAAAGTTTGATATAAATACAAAACAAATAGAAGAAGTAAGAAATAATACCCAGTCGCATTCAACAATGCCTATATGTTTAGTGTTAGATGGCGTTTATTTATCATGGTATGAAAATGAGACTTACAATGAAAATGAACAGTTTAAATTGTGTATTTATAACACATACACTGGTGTTTTTGAAATTATAAACTCGAATGTTTGTCTTTTTACACCATATGATAGAGCTCATATAAGAGAAAATATTATTACTTTCGTTTTATTAGAAGAAGAACAGTATAATATTGTTGTCTATGACCTTGAAAAGGGTTTATCTATTAGAGAAATAACTCTATCAGAAGAAAATATTATACTAAACCCTGTTAGTAACTCAAGTTACACTATTTGGCACAATGGCTATGGTGATGCCAAAATATTTATATATGAAAATAAAACAAAGGAAATATTGTTCTTAGATTGTAACTCTATAGATGCCTCTCTTTTTTCTTTAGTTTTCATAGATGATTTAATTTTTATTAATGATAGAATGAGTAACGACATATTAGAATTAGACTTGAATAGTTTTATTATGACAAATGTCTCTAAAAATGTTGTACATAATCAATCAAATAAATTTGTTTTAACAGATAAGTCTTACGATGGTAATTTTATAGCTATAAATTATGTTCAAGGGGAATTATATATATTTCGAATAATACTATAAATATACATAATTTTCTCACTTGAGAATGTCCATAGAAAGTGTATAAAAATCTCCAACCTGACTAGAATCTAAATAAGATGTCAGGAAGGAGTTTTTAATATAATTAGGAAAAGAGCTTAATTACAAAAGCTCAAACAATTATCAAGGGGATATTGTGAGTTCTTTGAAAATGATGTTTAAAGATGTTATTCAATAAGTATTAAAAAGAGAGCTGGATGATACTTTAATTTATGAACGAACATGACAAATCCTAAGGTAGCTATCGTAATAATCATTCTCATAGAGAAGCTTCGTTCTTATGCATATATGATAAACATTGCAAGCATCGATGAGTCCAAGGATATATCAATGAGAGAAGTATATGGATTAGATAAAAATCTAGTAGAATGATGGCAACTTGGTATCAATATTGGCCAGACAAATATGTTTGATAAAGCAGCGGTTATTTCTATCGCTTACAGTTTGGGTTATTATAAAGCTGTAGTCATATTACAAAATTTATCTTCAGGTGAATACGTAAGTTTATTAACACATATACCTGTTTGAATTATCTTAACGAGCAATTCTAAGCTATCTATTTCTATAGTTAGGCTCCAAGACTATTAACAAAACGGCTATATCTCTATTTAAGATATAGCCCCAACATCAACACTCTTTATTCTACTGTCTTTTCTCATGTAAATTCTTAATAAACGTCTTACCCAAATTTATAATCTCAAAGTCTTCATCATGCACTTCATCCAACGCACCCAATTTAAAAACAGAAGATGCTTAAGAAGAAGTTCGTAAATGGTTTAGGTATGATAGAACTAGCTTTTTTAAGTAATGAAAGTACCTAAAAAAGATTGCCCTAATATCGGATCATAAATATCCAGGAAATCTTAAAAAAATAAATAAGAGTAAAATATTAACTATATAGGAGAAACTTTATTCTCTTTCCACACTCATCCTTCATTAGATGATAAACTCTAGTCTATAATATATTTTATCATAAAATCTTAAATAAATAACTGTTTTAAATGAAGATGGATATACAATGAATGAGATATCCAATATGGATTAAGGGGATTATAGAAAAACACTTTTAAATAGTAAAATTGATGAGGCACAGATTGATTTTATGATAAAAATATATCCCCAACTAATAAATGAAGAGAGTCTTAAGAATTGGACCTATGCGGATTGTGAAAACTACATAAGTGCAGAAAATGACAAATTATTTGCACCATCTGCAAAAGAGACAGATTTAATTAAGGAAAAAGGATTAACTTTAGATGATACAAGATACTTATTAAAATATTTTGGAACCTATTCTAATGTACTTAATCAACCAAATGAGGAGTTAATTAAGATTTTAACAAACCACTATAAATTTAAGCTGGATTATTTAGAGTACATGAATTATGTAGATGACTCTACATTTGATAATGCTTTATCATCACTTTTTAATGTGAAAGTCTCAGCTGCAACCCCACCAGCAGCATACATAGATAATTATGTGATAATACCAACTTTCCCATATTATGCTTATCCTAATGATCCTGTGCATAAAGATGCTGGTACACAAAACTATTATACATATCGTTATCAATCAGAGAAGGCTGTTGAACTATACCGAGCTATATATGGAAGTGGGACCACACCAACGTTTACAAATATTTGGGGAGCATATTCTTCCTACTCAAACGGAGCTCATGAAGGTATTGATATGGTTGGTGGTGCAGGGTCTACAATTAAATATCCAGTAAATGGTTCAGGAACAGTAAAAAAACCAAGAAGCGCCATTTTAGTAGTACAAAAAACAAGTGCTAGTAAAAGTTTCTTCTTTTTGCATATGACTAATAGAACCACATCTAGCACTGTAAATACTGGTGATAGTTTGGGAAAAGAAGGAAATATTGGAAATGGTGATGGTGGTGCACACTTACATTTTGCAATGGAAGATGGAGTTACAACGAGTACACATAGTGCAACAAATAACCATGATTTAGATTCGTTTAATCCTTATAAATACAATGTATATTAATCAAATAAGTATATATTTACTATAACGATTTGAAAAATTGCAATTAACAAATTTAAGATTTACTTGGTGTGTTTAATTTTCGTGTTACAATGGTATTAGAAGTATATATAGCTAATACACATGTTTAACTATCTATGTAACATTGTTTAATAATAGGATCATTTAGCTTTATTGAAACAATGAAAACGGTATTAAACACACCAAGATATTTGATTAAGATTTTACAAATATTATATGGATATGTCCATTGTTGATTGATATTAACAAAGATGAGAGGAAGACCAAGTAATGAAAAAAGTATTTTTAATCAGTCTAATAATTGGAACAATAATTGTTTCAGTTTCTTGTAAGACACAACATGATAATAAAAATGAGGTTTTAAAACTTCAAGAACAGTTGTTAGAAAAAGAAACCATAATCACTCAACAAAAAAAGGAACTGGGTAGCACGCAAGAAATGTTACAAACTATAAATTCGATGACAGAAATGACTTATCAATTAAAAGAAGTACAATTATTGCATGGCGTTAGTGAAATAGTTGGAAGTGAGCCCATTAGAGTTCTACCCTATACAGATGCATTAGCCATATCAAAAATTAATCAAGGTAACATTAATATTATTGCGTTAGTAGTTAATAAGCAAAATGAAGATTGGGTATTAGTTGAATCGGTTGATCCTTTCCTAACAACTGATAGTCCTTTTGGCTTTGTCCCTATTGAAAACCTGAAACAGATTGAACAAGATAATTCCCAAGAAGATTGGATGAAAAATTTACCAAACGTAAAATCTGTAACAGTTGGGTCAAATATAAATCAAGTTAAAGCCATTTTAGGTAATGATTATGCTGAAATAAAAGCAAGGGGAGGATATTGGATTCATTATTTTGGCGAAAATCTTTCGGAAGAAGAAAAGTATTATGATGCGAAGGGTGAAACAGCTGTTAACTTGGAGACAGGAATCGATGTTTTTATTAATAAAGCTACTAATTTAGTTACTGGGTTTAGAATTTTGTCAGAGGATTATGAGATTGATATGTTAGATGGAATTAAAGTTGGTGCTAATGCGAACGATGTAATTGACAAATTGGCAAGGACATATGAATCTAAAGAAATTGGTGGCATAACATTAAGTGAAGAGATAGTCCTTTTTGATTTACAACATGGATATGTATTAGGCATTGTAACTGATAAGGAAAAATCAAAAGTATTAGAAATAAACGTTGTTAAAGAAGAGTTTTACTTGAGATAAATATTATAGACCCCATATTCTATCTGCAGATTGGTTCTCTGTATATTTGACTTGTATCAAACCATGGTGTAGGATTGGGATATGGAAAATCACAAAAAAGGAGAACATGCCATACATGAAATGACATATTATGTAATTAAATAACTTTAAACACCAAACTCTAGGCAGTTATCTGTTCTAGAGTTTTTTAATTGAAAAAAGAGGTATAAAGTGTATATAATGCATGATGCATAAATTAACGAATTTGAAGCGATATTTTGAAGCAGCAGGTCAATACCTTCCATCAGGTGCATACTTAGACCTTGATTAAACTTTCTGTTTATTATACACTAATAACCTATAAAACAAGAAAAAATACCATTTAATTCTTAATATTAAATTATAAACAAAATAATTAAAATAATATTATTTTTTAGAAATGTATATTGCAACATAAATATTCAGGTGGTATAATGTCAGTGGGTTACCCAAAATAAAGAAATAAATTATTGATTTGTGTCATAAGACACTGAAAGAAAGGAAGGAATATCCCTAATGAAATTAAGAAAGAAAGCACTTTTTAGCTTATCATTGACTCTTTCACTTTTACTTACATTATCACATACCATTTACGCAGATGCATGGTCAGATTATAAAACTAAGACAGTTAAAGGGTATACGTATAAATTTTGTGCATTTACCGGTAACAGATATTTCTCTTCTGGAAATACCATTGAGGCAAGTACACTTCTTAAATGCCCGGATTCAAATGTACCTAAAGGCTATATGGGTGCTCAAGCAAGGTTGTATACAGAAGATGAGGATTTAGTTACAGCAAGTGACTGGGTGTTCAACTCATCACCACTCTCAGCATACATTGTTGATTCTGAAACCACAACCACAGAGGGGAATTACTATAGTCATGGACGGGTTAAACTATACAATGGTGATGGACACGATATGTATGAGACCTATAAATCTCCAATGGGTGTATTAAAAGCTTCTAGATCTGCTAGCAATACATCTAATGAAACTGATATAGTTGCAGATACTACTGGAGAACTTGAATATATAAAGGCATTAGGCGTGGATGGAACAAAAGGATATGTACTTTCAGCTGATCTTAATGCCAAATCTTATTTATCAGAAGATGCTGATTTACAAAATACAGCCATAGTTAAGCGTCGTATACCACTCTACGATAATAATGGACAAGTTATTGGAGAATTTGAACTTCAAACAAGTATAAGCTGTGAGTAAGCATAAACATACATATTTCTTTTTAATGTAATATTTTTATTTTATAGGGGCTATTCTGGGAGTCAGAATAGCCCCTACAATATATGGGAATTTTTCACATAGCCCAATGCTGTTTATTACCCGATTCTAAATATAGAGCTTTCCTATAGCATAAAAAAATAAGAAGAACGTTGCCTTCTTATTTTTTATTTTAATATCTCTATTAGTATGTCATTAAGATTCTCGTTAATCTCGTACACCTCTTATCCTTAATACATGTTTGTACAATCTTAGTTTTCTTCTACAGTTTCTTCATATTTATTAAAGTTTGGACACCCATCTTCCTTAAATGCTACTGGAAACAAATCTGGATAATCGTCTTCCTTACATCCAGGTGTGACTTCTGGTGCTTTGCAGTAACCTGTCGCTAGTACACAAAGTTCTACAGGGAATTTTATTTTCTTTTCACATTTTATGCAGAAAATTAAATCGCCAATAAGTTTAATTTGGTCAGAAGTACAATTGCAGCTATTAATTAATTCTACTTCATCAAGATCAAATTTGCAGTTAGCAGCGCAGACATCTCCAATTAAAACAGGGAAAACTGCATTGTTGTTTGGCATACACATATCATCAAACTTAAACCGAATGTTCTCGAAACAGCATTCAATTACATCTTCGCCTGTAAAGCAAACCTTACATGGGCATCCCTTGTCATCATACACAATTCCTTTTCCGGAAACTGTTATTTTGACTTTGCAATCAATTGAAATTTTTTGTTTGACATCTACTTTTATGCCTTTATTTCTTTCAATACACTTTTTAAAATCTAAGTCAAGACCTCTTAAATTAATTTGTTCCATGCCACCAGGACCTGTTACTACATTATCATAGTCACAAAGGTCTACCACTTGCCCATTTATTTTTAGCATTTCAATAACAGGTGAGAATTTAATTACTCTACACTTAACTTCTACTGAATCCTCAATAATGCCCACAATTTCTTTGTCAATTTCTATAGGGCATGGACAACAATCAATTATTTGTTGAGTTTTAAAAATTCTTGAATCAAATACTTTTTCTACAAAAATACATTCGGTTCTTATATCTTTGCGAGTGATGGGCTTTTTACATTTCACTTTTCCTGTACAACAATCACACATATCATGATCCATTTATATTTCTCCTTTTCATTATAATTGTTAAACTATTTGCTACTTTACTTAACTATTAATTCTAAGACTATTCTGCAAAAACATCATTAAGCTTACATGCCATAATAAATTTATTGCAATAAATTTCTATTTTTTTTGAATCTCAACCCCTATCTTTTTGTAATATAGTTTTTAACCATATTTTTATAATAATATAATAGTTGTCTTAAAAAACACAGTGTAATAATCAATACTGTATTAATATCTATCCTCTATATAATATATAAAATTTTAGTACAACTTGTGCAAAAAAAATATGGAAAAATTATTTTTAATTACAGAATAATTAAACATCAAATGCTACATCATGAAGATACTGCAAAATAATTAACTCCATTGAGATAACCATTTTAAAATGTTGAGTTTGAAAAATAAAGCCACACCGGTTGGTGTGGTATTTGAAAGACGTTTGTAAAAAGACAAATAACATCCGTAATTCCATGGGCGTTATTTGTCATATAGTAAAATGGTATCGAGTTTTTGGGTTGTAAGGGTAGCGTAACGTGCTACTTTTTTGCATGTTTTTTTAGACATTATAAAAAAAATTTTTGATTCTTTTAATTAGGGATTCTTTACCGTTCGTTTCTGTATTGATAGGCACTTCATCATGGAAGTCGTATAATGTATCATCACAGGTATTGGTTATTACTTTTTCGTTGTTAATGGAGGTACACTCATCAGTTACTATATTTTCGTTATGAATGGAGGTACATTCATCAGCTACTATATTTTCGTTTTTAGCAGATGCACTTTCATCGGTTTTATTGACAATCATTTCTTTAACTTTTTCTTGCAAATGAAAATTATTTATGCTTAATAGGTGTGTACCTTCATCTGTGGAGTTACTTATCGTAATAATAGGTTTTATCCTTTTTAAGTCGTTATTTGTAGCGTTAATAAATTTAGTTTGACATATATTAATTAAATCATACTCTTTTTTCTCATCCCAGCTTTCTCCCCAATTATCAGAAGTAAAATAATGCAAAGTATGTTCATTGTAAGAAGCAATCCAAAGTTTATTATTGGATTCAAATAATTGATAGTCCATGGTTAGTTTATTCCCGAAATGTGTTAAATTCGCGAATGATAGTGAATCACAAGTAGGGCTATAATGCTTAATATGATTGATGTAGCAAACATGGGTATTATCATGATAGAGAAAGTGATGATTGCCTCTAGAGTCCATTAAAAAATTTTTAACAACTGTATGTTGTTTATTCAGTTTTAATTCTGTTGATGTAGACCAAATAGAGTTTTCGGCATTAAATGTTTTGAAATAGACTTTATTGTAATTTTGAAATTTAGCTCTAAATAATAATAGAATGTCTTCATTTACATCATAATCAACAAAATAAGGTGTTGACGCTTTTGACAAGGGAACTTGTGCTACCTTAGTGTATGTCCATTGATTATTTAATGTATAAATATGAAAAATTTTGTAATACTTGTGGCATTTATTATTTTTATACATATAAAATATATGGATTGAATGATTATTAGACAGAATGTTAATAAAATCTATCTCAAATTTTTCAGTAGCTTTATAAAAAGTACTTTTGCTCCAGACGTTATTTGAATATTTTAGATAGCAAAATTCGCCATTATAGCAAGAATACACCAAATGAATATTATCTTGGGCATCTACTGTTATGTCATAGTTTTTTACGTTATCCATTAATTTTACGCTTTTATTTTCAGTAGCATCATCATGATTAATAGTATAAAAAAGCATATTGTCTAAGGTGTAAAACCTCCAATTTTCCCCATTTTTATTATTAATAAGAATCTGAGAATAAGGATTATTTGATTTCATAGTTCCTCCTCCGGGTACAAAAAATAGTATTAACAACCGGAATTATAAAGTTATTATATATATATTCATAAGAGAATACGATATGTTCCAAAACTTTATATAGAAACATACATTTTATTATTCGTGTCTATAATTAGCGCCTTACTTTTTGCATATATATGTACTTTGAGAGTGCATTATAGGCACTCTCAAAAAATGATTAATCTGCTACAACACCTTGAGCAACTGCATTTATAAAGCTATCGTCAATTTTAGCTGTTTGTACAGGCGTAGTATCTACACTAGCTACAAACACTTTAACCAAGTATGAACAGCAACCAGTTTTGCAAGCATTTACACAATCACAGAAAGTAAAGGAAATCGGATCGGTTGTTCTTGCCAATAGTGTTGAGCCACCTGCTGTTATATTAAAATCTCTAACAAAAGTATAGGTTTCAAGTTCTTGTTCGATTCCATCTTCACAGACTCTTGACAGGATAAATTCTAACTCTAAATCTAAAATAGTAGGACTACCTGGAGCTTGAGTTTCAACTTCAAATTCAATCGTTGTTGAAAAATCAACTTTAACAATTGGACTTATTAACCCATCTAAGTCAATACTAACTGAAACTAAGTCAAGTGTTTCTCCTTGTCGATCAATGACATCAAATTCTCTTCCTTTACTACCACAAGCTAATCTAACGTCTTTTTTGAGTTTTTTTGGACATGTTGAATTACAACTACTTTGACAACTACTTTGACAACTGTTTTGTTTACATTTTATATAGGATGTTGACATCTTTTCACCTCCTTTTAATGATGAGAAATACACTTACTAAATTGTAAATAACCTTGTGAGCCTATGGTGTTAATGGGTTCATGAAGCTAAGCTCGACGTTCTAGTATTGAAGTTATTTTTAATGTAGCATACTGTATTATTATATTATGTAAAAATGGGACAAAGTGTGCCAGAGGAGCTAAGATTAATCCTATAGATTTAGATTCTTATATCCCAAGAAATATCTTGTATAGCGTATCTAGAAGTCATGATGTTGTTAACATTAATACCTTTTATATACACAGGATAATTTATTTTTTCATAAAACAGACTCCAAATAGACTCATTACTAAGCCTGTTATGATTTCCAAATTGATTAAATAACCTATTGGCAAAATCTATATTTTCCTCACCCCATTCCATAATGTTCTCATTAAAACCACCAACAGCTTCAAAGTGGTCTCTAGTGACTATAAACATATCCCCTATATGGTCAACTTCTCTTTTATAGCCATTAAAGTAGGCATTGTTTATCATGGCATTAGGGGAAAGACTGTGAAAATACTGGGTTGAATATTCATCCAAATAGATAAGGTCACCGTATGGAATAATAAACGAGTATTGATTGAGCATATCAAGTCCTTTTTTAATGCTTTTTAAATTGAAAACAATATTAGAATCAACAATAATAAAGGTATTTCCCTTTGCCTCTTTAGCAGCATTATTAATAACTAATGATTTATTATAGGTATTTTTTGTATAGGACCCAATACAAATCTGAGCACCTGGCATTATGGCTTCATATCGCTTCTTAACCGCTAGCCAGTTCTTATTATCATGATCACCCTTTTTGTAATTAACTAATATAGAAATATTATGATTCTCCAATGTATTCATTAGGACAACCCACCTTTTATGATGCTTTATTATTATATATATTTTATTCGCAGTAAAAAGTGTATATTCTCATTAATAAATCATATATAAGTAAGAAAGAATCAAATCAAGTTAAAGGAGTGCTAGAAATGAATGCTTTTCATGCGAATTGGACTAAACCATTTTTTATCAGACACCCAAATGAAACCTACTTCATAGAGGATTTTGAATTACTTGTAGCCCTATTATCCGCGTTAAAGTGGAAACAAAAAAATGGTTCTATTAAGATGTACACGGATCAATTAGGTCGTGATTACTATGAAAGGCTCGGATTATGCGATATCTATGATTTGGGAATAGATACTTCATTAGAAAAAGTAATACCAAAGACATTAAAGCCACATCTTTTTTGGGCAGCAGGCAAGGTTTATGCTTTAGCAATGGAACACTCACCTATTACCATGTTGGATATGGATTTTATTGTGTGGGATTCTATACAGGAGGAAACAAGTGGACATGATTTATGTGTCACACATAGGGAATTATTGAATGGTCTTGTTTATCCCACATACAAAAAATTCTCTAGTTTATATGACTATCATTATGATGAAGATTGGGATTGGAAAATAAATCCATGTAATACAGCATTGGTACACTTTAATAATCAGCAGCTAAAAGATTATTATACCAATGAATGTATAACCTTTATGAATGCGGCGTTTAATATACCAAAAGATCAAAAAAAACAAGTGGTTTTGATGGTATTTGCAGAGCAGAGACTTTTAGCTATGTGTGCAAAGAAAATGGGTATCGAGATTACTTCTTATATATCAAACAATATGGATTTTAACCAATATAAAAAGTATACACATATATGGGGGTATAAGAAAACACTATTTGAATCCGACCAGTTAAGAAAAGAATTTTGCGAAAGTTGTATTGACATGATATTGGCTGAATTTCCTGAGGTATATGATAAATTATGTCACATTGAATCCATGCAAACATATCTTGCAAAAAAATAAACATATTACTAGACTAACATGTAACAAATCGAACCTTTGACCAATATAATATAATAGTTAGAATATGGGACAAGAAAATGAATAATTATGTTACGATATAAACTCCAATATAAATCTTGAGGTGAATGGTTCATGCAAAAAAAATGTAAAAAATGTAATCCCTTTGCATGGGGATATAATAATTATGGGCAGTTAGGTTATCCAAGATTCCAAAATACATTTGTTAATGTATGCAGTATAAATGATGTGATACAGGTTGATGGTGGGGAGCAACACAGTTTAGCCTTGCGATCCGATGGAAGGGTTTTTGCGTGGGGAGAAAATAATTTTGGACAATTAGGTATTAATTCTAATCTCGATAAAAATGTTCCAGTTGAAGTTGTAAGGATTAATAACATTAGCTTTATCAGTGCAGGCGAGTTCCACAGTTTAGCGGCACAATCTGATGGAACCGTATTTACATGGGGAAGGAATAATGATGGTCAGCTAGGAAATGGCACGACAGTAGATAGTGATATACCAGTAGAGATTATGGGATTAACCGATATTATTGCTGTAGCAGGTGGAGAAAACCATAGCTTAGCATTGAATGCGAATGGCGATGTATTTGCATGGGGAAGGAACTCTTCTGGGCAATTAGGGTTAGGTTTTACTAGTGGGGATTTAACGACACCTCAACTAAGCCTTATGACGGATGCCATTGCAATAGCAGCTGGTGATGATTTTAGTCTAGCTCTAAGATCGGATGGTACTGTATTTGCATGGGGGACTGGTTTTGATGGTCGTTTGGGTACTGGCACTGTATTATTCTCTAATCCAACACCTACTCAAGTAGCTACAATCAGTAATATTATAGCCATAGCGGCTGGTAGAGCACATGGCTTGGCATTACAATCAGATGGCACCCTATGGTCTTGGGGTAGAAACTTTTTTGGTCAGTTGGGCAATGGTGAAAGAGGCACTCAGGAATTCACACCTGTACAGGTTATCAATATAAGCAATATTAATCTGATGCAACTTGGATCTATAGCGGCTGGTGGTGAGCACAGCATGGCCTTATTGAATGACGGTACTGTCAGGACATGGGGAGATAATGATGTAGGACAATTGGGAGATGGTACGGAAGTTAATAGTGATATTCCCGTAGAAGTCATTGGCTTAGAAGATACTAAATTTGTTGGTGCCGGTGGAGATCATAGCTTAGCCATAAACATTGATGGTACTGTGTGGGCTTGGGGCGATAATGATAATGGACAGCTGGGAACAGGTCAGTTTGGATTGTTTAGCACCATACCTGTCAAAGTAAACGGAATAGAAGGCGTTACCGATATTGCTTGTGGAGAATTTCATAACTTGGCACTTAAATCAGACAAAAAGATTAGAGCATGGGGGTCCAATCGATTTGGCGAATTAGGCAATGGAACTGTCGGAGATGACAGTTTTGTCCCTGTACTCGTTGATCGTCTCAATTCTGTAAAAGCTATAGCAGCTGGAGAAAGTCATAGTATGGCACTTAGAGAAGATGGAAAAGTGTTCACATGGGGAAATAACATGTTTGGTCAGTTAGGAGATGGAACACTTATTAGTAGAACCATACCAGGTGAGGTCATTGGCTTACCGAAAATTGCTGCAATTGCCGCTTGTGGTGGTTTTAGTTTAGCTCTTGATTTTAACCAAAACGTATGGGCTTGGGGCGATAATGAGTTTGGTCAAATCGGTAACGGTACCACTGTTGATCAAACGCTTCCTGAACGGGTAGAAAATTTAGAGGGCATTGTAGCAATAGCCTGTGGCGATAATCACAGTCTTGCAATTGGTAAGCATGGCATTGTCTTTGCATGGGGTGACAATGAATTTGGTCAATTAGGCATTGGATCTTTTGATGATAATAGCAATGTACCTGTTCAAGTACAAAAACTTGTTAACGTCATAGAAATTTCAGGTGGCGGCTTGCACAGTTTAGCTCGTACCTGTGATGGGGATGTTTTCGCCTGGGGATTAAATGATAATGGTCAACTTGGAAACGGAACCTTTATAGATAGTAATGTGCCAATACGCGCTTTTCTCTGTGACGAAAATGTTATCGCAATAGCAGCAGGTGGAAAACACAGCTTAGCATTGTTGAAAAACCATACTGTATTTGCATGGGGAGATAACGCAGATGGTCAGCTTGGAGACGGAAACGTACAAGATAGCAGTGTTCCAACAAAAGTTGATTGCATTTGTGATGTCACACAGATATGTGCTGGAGAACGTCATAGCTTAGCAATAAGTTGCAGTCCAAGTTTTTGCAAAAGTGGCTGTTCATGTACGACAGAAGAAAATAGTTGCGAATGCAAAGAACATTATAAAAAAAATCAATAAAGTTTATGAATAGCCTACTGGTATAGTTGCACCTTAGTCATTCCAGTAGGCATTTAATTTTTGTAAATACTCTTTTGCTTCGATAATATCCTTATCACTTGTAACAACTTCAATTATAATATCACCATCATATGCATTTAAGACTTCATTAAATATATAGCTAAAATCAAGTTCACCTTCCCCAAAAGGTATATGTTCATGAATAATATCAAAGTGCTTATCAGCAATATGGAGTATTTTAGGTGTTTTTATAGTTACTAACTCACAAAGGTGTTCATAACTCTGAATATGTGCTATGTCAAGTACTAACTCTAAATCTTTATGCTTGTTAAAAATTATCTCAAATTCTTCTTTTGACGTGAAGATAGGGGTTTTTAAGCTATTATTCTCAAGAAATACTTTGATAGCATCTTCTTTCAAATAATTGAGTGTAAAGTCAATGGCTTCATTTAACTCATTTATTGTCATTTCATTTATTTTTTCACTACGGCAAATAGGATGTATAATCAACCTATTATGCTTAAGCTCCTTCATAATCCTTTTAATGTGGGGTATATGCTCTTTAAACTCAGATATATCCAATACGGCATGGATTATGGTTGGAAAGGTAAAATGTTTAATTAGATCAACTTTTGATTCCTTATCCTTATGAAGACCTATTCCATCCTTATCGTACCATAATTGCATGAAGTCAAATCCATGCTCCTTTGCAAATCTCACTTCATCTTCGTATTTATTGAAATATCTTGCACAACAACCTATTCTCATGATATCAATCCCTCCAATCTCTTTTCTCCACTATAGTTACTCCGATATGATGGTGCTATGTCATCTAACGAGTGTGTTTTTTTCATAATGCTTTTTGGGAATATCATACATATAAATAATTTCTTTACATGCTTTAACAATTCGAAATATATTGTTGTAATAAATATAAATGTTCTTGAATATGCTGTCAAGCTTAAGTATTCATTGATTACTGATCTTGAATTAAATCTTAAGTGCAATAAATTATTGCGTCATGTAGATGTATTCGTGTTGTTGTCATTTCAATTATAGATTGGTAAAATTAAAGTTGATGAGCATTTATAAAGATGAGGTGGAAAGATATGATAAGATGGAAGTGCGTCGGGAATATGTGATATAATGAAAATGCTTTATGCAATATAAGAGAAGTGTAAGAGGAGAGGAAAATGAAAAACTTACGATTAACAAGAGTAGTTGTAGTAGTCATTATAATCACATTTCTGATGACATTCATGAGGACTCCTGGCAGTGTCACAGCAACACAAAATAATACGGAAGAAAATCGAGATCAGATTAATTTGCCTGATCGATACGATCTTAGGGAGCTAGACCGATTAACTTCTGTGAAGGCACAAGGCGGCATCGGTAGTTGCTGGGCGCTTACATCTATAGCAGCACTTGAATCCACACT
>JMSU01000229.1_pt1 | contig 19253 bp, 16 predicted proteins | sample 179011 | NCBI WGS metagenome assembly JMSU01 (sample SAMN02769580, study PRJNA246767) | bioreactor metagenome | isolation source: Culture-1 Bioreactor ArsB derived from microbial biomass from the upper 2 cm... | place: Germany: Bremen | collected day 87 after inoculation
GATTTTGTCCGCCCAACTGGGGAAGAACAGTGCGAAAAGTTTTTCCTGTTTGAGTTCCTGATAAACAGATGAAGGAGCACCGTACATGACATCAGATTGAGGATTCTCTTTTTCCGCACGCACCCTGTCGGCCAGTTCCCCTTTAAGATTGATAAACTCGACCTTGACCCCGGTCTCATTCTCAAAGGCGTCAGCCACGAATTCCAGCATGGATTCGCCGTGGGTGGAATAAACCACTACTTTATCTTCAAGCCTACCGTCCGCAGCCATTACCACAGTAGGAACCGTCACAATTGCAAGCAAAGCCAAAACGGCCCATTTGATATGGTTGCCGATGTTCATTTTGTGCCTCCCTCAGGCTTTTATTTGTTAGAAATTATTTCAGGACAACAATTACATACTTATGGCGACAGCTGCGATATCATCGTGTGTTTTGAAACGCGGGTATGTGCGACAACCTGGATCAGTGGCCTCAATACTGCGGATATGATCCCGCAGTCCTTTAAGCCCGGACCGACGATACAGGCTTACTTGTTCTTCGTAATCCCTCTCTTCACATGGTTTTTCATTGGGCAAGAGCAAACCGTCGGTAAAAAGAAGGACATGGCGTACACCGCTAAGGTCATGAGTCCCGGCTTTGAGGAAATCTATTGCTTCTGGTTCTCCATTGAAAACACCATAATCCAGATTCATTCGGCAGCGAACTTTTGCTATCTGATTGTGCAGGGCCACACCTATGGGTGCGCTGGTAGACGACCCCACCTCTTTCCACATGCTCAAAGTTTCCAGATCCTGATCCGGACATTGACAGAGAAATTCAAAATCACCGCTTTCGTATACACAAATAATTCTGCAGTCGCCGATTTGTGCCCATTCCATCATGTCGTTTTGAACGCGAACCACTGCCGCACTGGTGCTCCAGAGATCTTTTTTACTGCTCAGGTTCACATTGCGTTGGGCCATTCCCTGCCGGATGGCCCGGTTGGCTCGCTCAGCCAAATCTTCCATTTTAACGTGATTTTTCCTAAATTCTCCACCGGCAAGGTTCGAAGCCAGGAAGCCACCTGTATGTCCATGCTCATATGTTTCCGATGTCAGGCTGGTGGCACCGTCGAATACACCGAAGAGATTTTCTTCCATTACAAGAAAATCTTCGTTAATGACTCCGGTGCCGTGTTCTATAAGCGATTCTACCTGCATGCATTTCACCTCTTTAAATTTCAAAATATTACATAGCAGGAATTGAAAATTCATATCAAATAGCAAATCACTATCGTCAGACGACACTGTTATCGAGAACGTCTATAAGAAAAATTTGTTGAGTCACTAACAGGTGTTGACCGGTCATTGAATCCTGCTTATTTTTTGGGAATGAAAATTCTCCATCTTTTGAGTCAAATCCCGGATGCAACAGGCAGCGGGAAATATATCCAGGAAATGATCCGACAGAGCAAAAATAAAGGTTATGAGCCTTTTCTGGTCTGCGGCGTGCCCTGTGATTATAAACCTGAAGACACGCCTCTTGCCGGAATAATCGAAGCCGACCATTGTCTGTTTGTACGCTTTGAAAACCAGGAGCTGGATTTCAAGGTGGTAGGCATGAGTGATGTCATGCCCTACCCCAGCACAATCTGCTCACAACTGAGACCGAAAGAAATATCTGCTTATCAGAACGAATTTGAACGGGTCATAGATAAGGCCGTAAAATCCTTTGGACCGGATTTGATTCATTCCAACCACTTATGGATGGCAACAGCTGCAGCCAGGCGGGCCGCCCCGAACATACCTCTGGTTACTACATGTCACGGCACATGCCTGCGGCAGCATCATTTGTGCCCGGAACTTGGCCGTTCACTGCTGCCCGATCTATCAGACATAGACATGATTATCGCCCTATTTGAGCAGCAGAAGCAAGAAATTATAAAACTACTGGATCTGCCTGAAGACCAGATGGCAACCATCAGTGGCGGATTTGATCAACAGTATTTTTTTACAGACACTTACAAACCGGAAAGAACCACAGTACAAATCCTGTACGCAGGCAAACTCAACCGGACAAAAGGAGTTCCATGGCTGCTTCGCTGTCTGGCAAAACTTAAATATATCCCATTCCACCTGCACTTGGCAGGCGGGGGCAGCGGACCGGAAAATAATGAGTGTTTAAAGCTGGCCGAAGTACTGGGTAACAAATGTACAGTTCATGGCGTTCTTACACATCAAGAGCTGGGTAATTTAATGCGCCGGTCTCATATTTTTGTTTCTGCCCTCGTTTTTCGAAGGGCTTCCGTTGGTCTTGCTGGAAGCCATGGCCTGCGGCTGTCAGATCGTAACCACGGATTTGCCCGGTGTTAAAGAGTTGTTTTCCACCCAAGACAAGGAAATAGTGCATATGGTGGAACTACCCCCGCTTCAGACTATCGACACCCCACGCTCTGAAGACGAACCTTTGCTGGAGAAACTTCTCTTGGAAACTCTTACCTCCTGCATCCGCGACGTGAAGGAGGTTGTAAAGCCAGAGACTGCCTTATTGGCAGAACTGGCTGCTCCTTTTACCTGGGACAATATTTTTGAACGAATTGCAGATGTATACGAACAGGCTGTTGCGGGTCGATCAGAAAGACTTTGCAGTAAGTAGCTCTACAATGCGATACTGTCAGGATTTACTTTAACAAAACACGTTGAACCGAAGGTGAATGAGCCCACCTCAGCCCAAGGCTGGGCAGTACGTAAGGTACACCGCTTTGAAAAAGATGGCCTACCTTACCTGTCCTGCCTTCGGATGCCGTGTCCGCACGTAATATTTTTTAAAATTCTAAGACAGATCTTATAAAATTTTACATCACATTAATAAATTAGACATAGTCGCACTCAGCAGCGCATAAAATTGCAAACACCAGCTTCAAATCTCAAATTATTCCTGCACAGTTACAAGTTTTCCATTTTGGGAATTGAGTTGAACGATTGCCTCTTTCAATTCTTCAGCCATGTTGGCGAGATCGCTAATTGCACTGGCGGAGAATTGGGCCGCATCTGTTGAACCTTCCGCTAATCTGGCTACACCGGAAACAGTGTCCTCTATTTCACGAGATGCTACGGACTGCTGGCTTGCCGCCAAGGCTATGCCCTCAATCCTTTCAGCCACATTATCGGACAATCCCTGAATAAATTTGAACACCTCAACAGAACTATTCACTTTTTCGTCCGCGGAGCGGGTATGGACCAAGGCTTCCTTAACTCCTTCAATATTCTGGCGGGTACGATTCTGAATCCCTGAAATGCAGACATCTACTTCCTTGGTGGCTACCATGGTTTTTTCCGCCAGCTTGCGAACCTCATCGGCGACCACGGCAAACCCTTTCCCTGCTTCTCCGGCACGCGCAGCTTCAATGGCCGCGTTCAGAGCCAGCAGATTGGTCTGATCTGCAATTTCATTAATCACACCGACAACTTCACCGATGGAGTCTATTTCACTACCAAGCTCAACCATATGAGTCTCAAGATTTAAAACAGTATCCGAGACCTTCCCGATGGCATTCTGGGACCGCAGCACGACTTCAATTCCGCCTACTGCTTCATTGCGGGCATCACCGGCAGTGGCGGAAACTCCTTCGGCATTGGAGGCCACATCCTTAACCGTTGTATGCATCTGTTCCACCGCTATTGCAGATTCGTTTATCAGCTGCTGTTGTTCCAACGCGCTCTCAGCAATCTCCCGGGTCCTGTCTTTCAGCTCGTTTGAAGCCTGGGTAAGCCGAAAAATGATTTCTTCAGCCCGCACGGAGGCCCCGCTGATATTTTCCATAAGCGCAAGGATATGGTTCTGCTGTTCTAGAGCTTCATCGCGGGCTTTTTCAGCCAGTTCAGCCTGAACAAGGGCATCCTGTCCAAGGGAACGCGCTTCGTTGATAACTTCCTTGAGTTTACCGACCATGCCGACCAATACATCGCGCAAACTCTGTAATTCGGCTTCAAATCTTCCCTGCGGGTCACAATCAAGGTCACCGTCAGCAACGGATTTAGCAAAGTCTCCCAGCCTTTTAAGGGAAGAAGAAACGCTTAGCATTATCCAGAGCAGAAGAAGCATAATCGTAGTCCCCACGGCAACTTCTATACCCACGACCATGTAACCGACAACTGCGGAATCATGTTGCAGTTTTTGCGCACTCACATCGAGAATTTTTGCAAATAAAGGCTCCACCGCACGTGCAGAGTTTATCAATTCCTTCTTGAGTTTTAGGATGGCATTGTCCAGCTCAACATACTTATGAAAAGCAATGCTGTAATCATTCAAGGCTGAAAGCAAAGCATTCGCCTGCTCCTGCTGAAAATCAGTTTTAACCTTATTGCCGATTTCAGAAATCATGGAATCAACACGTTTGCTGAACTTATTATCACCCCTAATTATATAATTTTTTTCCTGTCTACGCATTTGCAAGACAAGAACCAATAACTCCGTATCGGTTCCGCTTTCATTAAACAAAGTCTCCATGTTCCGGGCCGCCTTGATAAATTTCCAGCGCAGCCCTTCATTCATGGTCAACCCCTTGGCAACATAGAGGCTATGGACCTCGGTCAGGTATTTTTTATAATCCCGGAGACAAAGACCGGCCTTTGAACAAATTTCTTTCAATTCCGGGTAAAAAGACTCCAATTCTGCCATTTTTTGCGCAGCTACTCCGGCACTATTAAGGGATTTTTCAAAATAGGCAGAGTTCAGGCGAAGCAAAAAATTCTTTTCCTGCCTTCTGGCCTGTAGAAAAAATTGGCTTCCTCCATTTGCAAGGCTCTCAATTTTACGACTTTTCTCAATACATGTGTCACCCCAGTAATCTACAGCAAAAATTGCTATAAGACCTAACAACGAAGCTATAAACACCAGCATTAATTTCGCTTTGATACTCATACCCACTCCATTTATGCGCTTTTATTATATTGTAAGATAGTATCAGCCCACATAACCGCTGAGCATATCGGCTGCATCCCCATCCCAATTCCTAATTCTCTTGTTCTTCATGGCCAATTCGACCGCTAACAAAAGACGTTGGATTGATATGGGCTTTGCCAAGTAATCAAAAACACCGTTACGCATCATTTTGAGAGCATTCTCAATAACCGGGAATCCGGTCAGCAAAATTATTTCAACGGCTATTCCGTGTTCCCTGATAACCGTAAAAATTTCTTCACCTGATAAATTGGGCAAGTTGCTGTCCAGCAGGACAACATCCACCCTGTCCTGTTCCAACACGTGCAGAGCGGCCATCCCATCGGCAACAGCCACAGCCTCATACCCGGACTTTTCCAAAATACGTTTTATGGTGGTCCTGAACCTGTCCTCGTCATCTACGATCAAAATCCTTCCCCGATTGTTCATGACGACCTCGTACGGTTTGCGGGGATTACCACCGAAAAGACCGTCCCTTTACCGAGAGCCGAATCCACATTGATGGTTCCACCCAATTGATTGATAATACGCAAACTTACAGCAAGCCCGATCCCTGTACCTTCTCCCGGACTTTTGGTTGTGAAGAAGGGGGTAAAAATATGCTCCATGTTTTCTTCGGCTATACCGGGACCGTTATCAACAACCGTAACAACAACCCACTCACCTTTACGTCTGCTTGAAACAGTTATCTCACCCTTCTGCCCCACAGCCTGAACACCGTTTTTAAGCAGGTTCAAGAAAACCTGCCGCAATAACGGAGGGTCAGTGCTGACCATGAGCGGACCATCCGGCATATTGTGGGTGATCCTGATTTTTTTCCCGGCAACATCCTCTTCAACCAGCAGAAGCAAATCACTCAACAATTTACCCACATCCACATGCTGTATTACCGGAAGCCTGTTTCTGGCCATTTCGAGCAGTTTGTGCGTGATATCCGAGCAACGACGAACCTGCGACACAATCTCATCAAGACTGGTATTAACCTCATCGATTGAAAAGTTGTTCCCAACACAGCCAAGGGTCATTTTTATTATTTCCGCTTCCTGCAGAATTATATTCAAGGGAGTATTGATCTCATGAGCGATACCCGCAGACATTTCATCAACTGTATGCAGATTAAATTCATGGTTTTCCACAGCGACCATTTCATTGCCCTCCCTTTTCCCTAAGCAGCAGATGCTCATAAGCATTACGAATCCTTATGATCAGATCATCAATCTCAAAAGGCTTGAGGATATAGTCGTATGCCCCGTGGCTTATACCCTCCAGACCGGAGGCAACGGAACTGTGCCCGGTCAGCATAATCACCTCAACAGAACTGTGCTTGCGGCAGATATGTTTTAAGGTATCCATGCCGCCCATGCCCGGCATTCTCACATCCAAAATAACAACATCCACCGGGTTCTTGCCAAGATAACGCAATGCCTCCGGCCCGCCGGAAGCAACAGCCACATCAAAATTCCTTTTCTCCAGCCTTCTTTTCACCAGCTTCAGGAAATCAACTTCGTCATCAACAACCAGCAGCTTTATTCTGGACATATCTCCTCCTGATGATACATGTTCCTGTTAACCAACGGCAAACGGACCGAAAACTGTGCCCCGCCTTCAGTCAGATTCTGCACTTTGATATCTCCGCCGACTTTCTTAAGGATCGAATAGATAATGGAAAGGCCCAGCCCGGTTCCTTCTCCTGCGGACTTGGTGGTAAAAAAAGGATCAAAAACCCGGGAAAGCAACTCCTGCGGAATCCCCGGACCGGAATCACTGATCCTGAATTCAACAAAATCAGTACCGGACTGTGTGGAAAGGTGAATTGTTCCTTTTTCGCCTGCCGCATCAATGGCATTTTCAACAAGATTCAAAACAACCTGCTGGACTTGATTGAAATCAGTATTTAAAAATGGAAGTTCAAGACTGAGATCGTAATCAACCCGAATGTTGCGGTAGAGAATTTCATTATCCAGAAAAGAAACCGTTTCACGGACCAGCTGGTTGAAATCAACATCTTCCTGTGTGGGTTCCATGCTGCGGGCAAAACCGAGCATCTTGTGGGTAACCGAACGGGCCCGCTCCACATGCCGTTCAATATCGCCAAGTGCTTCTTCAAGATTTTCACGGGCCTCCACTTCATCGAAATCACCCTCGGCAATCATATCGCGGACCCATCCGGCACTTTCCCTGATGATGGACAAGGGATTGTTGACCTCATGTGCCACTCCGGCAGCCATCTTGCCCAGCGAAGCCATCTTTGAAGACTGCATTATCGTTGCATCAATGCGGGCTTTTTCCTTATCTGTAAGCATCAGCTTTCGGACAATAGATGCAATGGTGAAGTAAGATCCCACGGAAATCATCAGCGCACAGACAAAAAGCAGAATGAAAACAAGGGACTGATCACGAAGCACAGGGGAAAGCTCTTCACTGGGATTTTCAAGAACAACCAGACTCCAGTCGACCATTTTCAACCTCATGATCCCGGCCACCATTCCGGTTCCGTTGTCGTTCCATCTCAAAATATCCACGTCACTGCCTATGGAAAATTGAGGAAGAGCGGCAGCGGAAAGAATCTCCCCGCTACGCCGGGAAGAGGTCTGAAGCAGCAAGCCGGAATTTATGAGATATGAATCACCGAACTGCCCGGTACGCACACTGCCGACAAGAAAATCAAAAACCTCGGAGTCGATTGTCGCGCGCAAAACCCAGGTCCTGTCCCTGTTCTCTGCGCTTCACAGCGATGATAAAATGGGGAAAATTCCTGTAGCCCATAAAAACATCGCTGATGTATATGCCCTTCAGCATGGCCTGATTGAACCAACGCTGGTCGCGGTAATTGATATTTTTCAGGTCATAAGGACCGCAATAAGCCACATGATTTCCCTGCTGGTCAAAGACCCCCAGATCAATGAAGGAATTTGAGGTGCTGTAGATCGCGTCAAACAGTTGATTCAGGTTTCCCTGTTCCGCTATTTCAGCAAATGAATTTGTATTTGCAATATTCTGCAGCTGCACAACCCGTTCACTAAGGAACATATCGATGGCATCCACCTTGTTCAGAACCGTCAGCCGCAGGTTACTGCGCAGTTTTTCCGTGTATGAGTCACAGAACTGGCTGTGCAAGACAAAACCAAGCAGAAACAGCGGAATAAGGGAAAAGGACAGGGCTATTGCGGTCAGTTTCCATTTCAGCTGCGCATAAAGTGAGCTCTTCATTTCTCACCTCTGGAAAGCAGGCTTTTAATTTCCGTATCAAATCGGCTTCGATACTGGATTACAACCGGGCCATCCTTCATGATCATGTCAAGCTGGCGTGTCTGAACGAGCAGGTATCCGACCACCATCAACGCGCGTTCGACCTCCTGCGGTCCGACTCCTTCTAGACGGGCCAAAAGCACGTCATCGCGTAGACTGGAGTAAAAACCCTGCTCTGTAAGGATTTCGGCAATCAGTTTTAATCTCAGCGAACGCCTGTCCATGCCCGCTCCTCCGCCTTTAAACTGAAAAAGGACATGGTTCATTTCATGATCATCCCCCGCATATCCTTCCACAGTGCAGTAATGAAAGCCCATGCGCGATTGCAGGCTGCAATAATGACGGTCCACGATGAAATAGCTGCGTTCTCCCATACTGTTGCAGCCCCCCGGTACCAAAGCCGGATTGCAGGTCGCACCCGAAAAGAACCGCAGCGAAAACCCTTGGCGGAAACCGCCGGCGGTCCCTCCCACGGGAATGTCAGTCATTCCGGCCCTAGAGAGCTTTCATGGCATTGGAACGTATCTCTTCAAACCGGGATACACCTGCTTTCCCCGGCTTCATGACCGTCCTCCAGCCCCCCGCCAAGATCGATAACCCAATATTGGAGCCTGTTGCCGTCCTCCATCTGTTTTGCGGAACCGTCAATTTGCCCATGTACCTTAAACATCTCAGCAACAGCTTTTTCATGGCAGAAACGGGTGATGTCGTGCAGAGTACTGCAATTATCCGGGGTAAATTCAGGGCTGCGGGGGTCAGTCAGATTCAAAGGAGTAATGTGCTTCAAAACAGAAGACATAAGCCTGCGCACCGGAGTGTCGGATAATTTAACCTTCTGCGGGGCTTCAACCTCTTTGACCCGCCCGGAAAAGACACAACCCCTGAGCCCATCAACAGAAACAATATTCTCCCCTTTCAAACTGCGAACAGCATCAGGAACACCGATCAGGGCCGGAATTTCATACTCGCGGGCCACATTTGCCAGATGCCCGGTGCAGCTGCCGAATTCAGTAATTACGGCAGAAGCCCGGGGGAGCAGAGCCGCCAATCCGGGACTGGCGAATCTAGCAAGAAGAATTCCCCCAAAGGGGAAGCGGGGTATGTCATGGTCAGTTTCAACAAAATTAATCTCACCGGAAGCAATACCCGAACTTGCGCAGGGACAATTTTCCATAAGGACAGGAAGCAATTCACATTTATCAGTAGCGACAGGAATTGTATCCCACATGGCTATACTCAACGGACGACATTGAAGAATATACAGAAGGCCGTCCTTTGTAAGAGCCCACTCCACATCCTGTGGACAGCTGAAATGCTCTTCAATGTCCAGCACGGCCCTGCCTATTTGTGAAATAATTATTTCATCAAGTACTGGGGCAGCCATCTTTTCCGGAGTAAGTCTGCGTTTAACAACATTGCCATCAAGGGATACGAACTGCCCGAATTCCTGGTCTCCCTTATCCATATGAAGGACGTGCAAAGACTTTTTATCCAGTCTCCAGAAATCACTGCGTACAACACCATTCACAACGCAACTAGGCAACCCGTGCACAGCGGAAACAAGAATCTGGCCCGGATGCAGTCCGGCAGGGTCACTACTGTAAGCAACACCCCCGGCAACCGCATCGACCATTTCCATACAGCCCGCGCACATGACCAATTCATCATCACGGACCCCGTGGTTGGTGCGGTATGTGATAGCTGTCACAGTATACATACTTGCAAGGACATTGCGGTATGCTTCGAGAATATCAGCAGGCGCAACACCGAGCTCTGTATTGAACTGCCCGGCAAAACTCATTCCGGGGCTATCCTCACATAAAGCACTGCTACGCACAGCAAAGGATATTTTGCGCCTGGCAGCCAGTTTTTCAGCCGCCTCAAGAATTTCCTTCTCTAAACTTGAAGGCATTTGAAAAAGAGAAAGCGTTTCCCATACATTTTTTTCCAACAAGCGCAGGGATACGTAGCTACCTTCACCGCAAATCTGGGCTATTCGTTTCAACTCTTCATCCAGTCCGGTTTCCTGCATTAAAAACCTGAAAGCGGAAGCTGTTATGGAAAATCCTTTGGGAACAGATATTCCCGGTAGGGACGCTATTTCCCCCAGCAAGGCCATCTTGGACCCGGTTTCGTCAGTAAAAGAGGAATCAAGCTCAGATATGTGAATGATAAAAGGTCCGTCAGGCTTGTGTGCGCCCACTTCCATTTCCCTGTTCATGCACAAAATAACGTTGTTGAAAGATTCTTTAAGACCCTCATATTTTCCGGGGGCAATACGGTACAATCTTTCAATCATATTGCGCACGTCTGCTGAAATTTTTACATTTTCAGCCCGAATATAAGTCATGCTTACAGGTTGAGAACTCCGGACGGATTCAGTCAGTTCCGCCATTCTTTTCAAAGCACTGTTATTTGCAGAAAGCAATAAACGGAAATTTTCGCACCGTTCAAGAAACCGGACAGATCCGTCGCGCTCTCCGACAGACGGATTCTTAATTATCCGGGAGATCATCTTCATAAAACTGCGCATGATTCCTCCGCTGTTAACGGCCCCTGATGCGAGCCTCACGAACCGCATCCATAATCTTGAAATACAACTCTTCCGTACCCACAGGCTTAAGCATGAAGTCAAAGGCCCCGCCGCTTGAAACTTGAGCAAGAGCTTCCATGTTCGCATGTCCCGTAAGGATGATTACCGGGATTTCCGGCTTCATGTTTCTCAGATACTTCAAGGTTTCTATGCCGGACATTTCAGGCATCATGATGTCCAACACGATCACATCAAAATTCTGTTCATCAACCATAGACAACGCATCCTGACCGCAGGATGCAACAGAGACTTTGACATCCCGCCGCAGCAGACGACGTTTATACGCGGTCAGAAAATCGCTTTCGTCATCGACCAGAAGAACATGGATATTTTTCATTTTTACCTCCTTTTCACTGCCCGGTTGCAGGCCGGGCCGGGAGAACCCGGCCTGCAGGTGAGGGGGTGATCAGCAGTATGTAGTCACATAAAACTATACGGCCAGTTCCCGCAGCAATCACGCAAAGCAACCACCAGCGGAGCCAGAGTCCAGAAAAACAACAGAAGCAGAACAGCTGTGAGGGACACGATCATGAAAGATTGGAATCTGCCAAGTTTTCCTGTCTTATAAAGCCCCACTACCACAAGAAGGGCCCGGACCGGTTCCATAACAACAGCCAGTCCCGGTATCCACGAGATAACCATCACCGCTCCGCTGGAGTAGGCGTAAACATTAAAAACACTGGAATAGGAAACCATGGAAGAGGTCATCATCCTCATGGCACAAAACGAAAAACAGGCCGCTAAAACAGGCATGAAAACAGCATTGACCATCATGACCACGCCCATAAGCAATGAATTCTCAAAAAAATAAGTCATACTGACAGAGCAATAGAACAGCCCGGAAATCATGAGAAAAAGAAGGGCCCGCCTGCTGCCCGGTTCGCCGTTGACTGTTTCAAAAAAAGCAGCCGGGGAACGGATTATGGACATAAGCGAATCAAGATATTCCCTGACGCCCATTTTTGCTGTCATTGTTTGGATCTTTTGCATGTCGTACTCCTAATTCAGGTAATCCCTGATCCCTTCAACCATCCCCCAGAGCAGCATGGCTGCGGTCAGCACAAATAGTACCTGCCGCTCTGTTCTCTTTGAAAAATATGTGGTCCCGTTTTCATGAACGAATTTTTTTTTGATTTGCTCTTTGTTTTTCATTGTTCCTCCTTGGGAAGCGGCCGGCCGTAACCGACCGCTTTTTTTGCGATTCTAGAAGGACGGCAGGCTGCCGAAGCCTATTCCGCTCCAGTAAACCGCAGTGAGCAGGATGATGAGAATGTTGGCAATAAACCACATGGGAATCCCCACGCGCAGGTAATCCCTCGGTTCCAGATATCCGGAAGCGTAGACAATAGCGTTGGGAGGAGTTCCGATGATCAGGCAGTAGGCAAAGGATGAAGAGATCGCAGTGGCCATGGCCATAAACGGGAGGAAAGTTGTTCCCGGATGAACAATGCTGGCCATATTCAAGGTGATCGGACCTACTGCGGCTGCGGCAGGACCGTCAGCCATAAGGTTGGTCAGTACTGCGGTAAGTCCGTTGGAAGTAAGCATCAGGGGCAGACCTTCACTCATACCCAGCGGGGCGAGCATGTCAACGCAGGACTGTGCCAGCCAGTATGCCGCGCCGGTCTGATCAAGGGTCCGTCCGAAGATGATCGCACCAGCATAAAGCCAGACCACACCCCAGTCGACCTTTTCCTGATAGTCGCGCCAGTTAACAACACCGGCCAGCAGATACGCGACAGCGCCGGCTACCGCGATAACACCGATTCCGAGACGGATCGGATAGATGCCTATGTTGTAAAAAGCCTTTTCAGTGAACCAACCGAAGACCATTACCAGAAAGATGATCATGGCCCAGATCTGTTCCTTGTTCCAACTTCCCATCTTTTTGATTTCGCCTTCCAGATGGCGCATTGCCGGGGCAAGGGAAGTAATCCGGGGTTTAAAAAGCATATTACTGACAATCCAGGTCAGAGGAATCATGACGATAACAAAAGGCATGCAGTACATGATCCACTGCGCATAACCGATGTCCATGCCGAACATGTCGGTAAGGTAAGTCATCATGATTACGTTACGAGCACCGCCGGAAGGGGCACCGGGACCACCTATGTTACAGGCCATGGCAATAGAAATCATGATCATTTTAGCCAGTTCCTTATCCTCGGGCACTTCATCAGTAAGGCTGTTCTGGTAAAGCAGCATACCGATAGGCAGAAACATGGCCGCAAGGGCGTGGTCGGAAATAAAAGCCGCCAGCGGGCTGATGACCACAAAGAAAATGAGGGTGATCCAGCGCACATTGGGCACGGCCAGTTTTTTAAACATGAGCATGCACATGCGCTTGTCCACACCGGTTTTCACAAACGCGGCTGCAAACATGAGCGAGCCCATAATAAACCAGACCGCATCGCTCCAGTACAATCCCGCCACCTGACTACGAGTGATGACCCCGGTAAAGACCAATATCAGGCCGATACAGAAAGCCACGCCCGGCAAAGGAATGCACTCAGTCATGAAGCAGAAGACAACAAAAACGACCATGGCAATGGCGACCTTGATTTTCCAGGCTCCACCGTCAGCGTTTTTCTTGTCCTTCTGGGACAAATCCGAATAGTTGAGTCCTTTTACACGCAGGTCATAAGCACTCTTCATGATTGAGAGGAACTTGTCTTCAGGAATTTTTTTGTCCACGTACTCCAGAGCCTTGGCGAGATTGGCAGAGTCTACGGGAATCTTATATTTTTTGACCCATTTCTCGTTACGGCTCATGAAACGTGTTTTGCTGAGTGCGCCCATACGCATGTTCTGTTCCATCATCCGGGCGGTCAGCACCTGCCACTGTTCAACATCTGAACTTCCGGCACCGAAAACCTGATTGCTAATGTAATTGGTAACGACTTTCGGACCTACTGAATACTGCATCCCGACCTTTTTCATTCCTTGTGAAGTGGGCAGGATGAGGATCAAGCTGAATAAGATTACGGGAATAATCAGCAGCTTCCAATTTACAAATTTATCATAGCCAGTTGCTTTTTTCTTTGAGTTGGACATATAATTACCTCTGTATTACTAATCTGCTGTGATTATCTGGACGAAATAATTCGCGCTATTTCGTAAAAGAGTTCCTGCTCCCTGACGATCCCAACGTCTTTACCGTTCTTCTGAACGAGAATACGTCTCTTACCGGCAGTGACCAGGGCATTGGCCGCTTCCATAAGATTCGCAGAGGATTCGATGGTCAGGCACTCTCCAGACAGCAGAGAACGAACAGTCCTACCCGCAAGATCAGCAGCAAGAGCACTGAACTGCCCCTCCCAAAACATAGCCGAATATTGCAGGCTGTCCGCCGTGGACGGCTTGGGGGCGGAAAGATATTCAGGAAGAACAGCAAAGATAAGATCACGGGGGCTGAGTATTCCAGCTGTGCTCCCATCCGCATTTCTCGCAACAACAGAACGGTGGCCGGATTCCATGAGTTTATTTGTAGCCACCAGCCCTTGCATTGATTTCTGCAAAGCGGCAATGGCATCCTTCACAGTGCTCTCCGCCGCTATTTCCGTATAGTCGGCAAAGGGAATCATGACATCCCCGACCGTTTTCTCTGAAAGTTCTTTTTGAGTCGTGTTCTGGTAGGCATCATTAATTTTGGCAGCTAACAGATCAATATCGCAGGGCTTAGCAAGATAATCGAACGCACCGGAAGAACGGGCCTTCTTAGCCCCGGAAACATCGCCATGCCCGGTGAGCATAATCACGGGAAGAGAAGGATTCACCTCTTTGATCCTTTTAAGAGTGTCATGCCCGTCCATACCGCCCATCCTGACATCAAGAATGACAATATCAGGAAGCAGGGAAAGCTGATCCAAAGCCTCTTCACCGCTGGCAGCCAATATAGTTTCAAAACCTTTACGCGCTAAAATTTTCGCTGTGGTTTCACGAAAACGTTCCTCATCATCTACCATGAGGATTTTAATTACACTCATTATGCAACCTCCTACATTTTTCAATTTTCCCGGAAGGAAAGCTATGTGGAACCTTCCTTCCGGGCCGTAAACAAACGTTGTTTCTGTCTATGTATTTTTGCTGACGCCTCCTCCACATTTTCAAGCAGCTCTTTCATACTTACCGGTTTGATCAAGAAATCGAATGCACCTAATTTCAAGCCTTCTACCGCCGCCTCCATGGAAGCATGCCCTGTAAGAATTACAACCTCTACAAACGGGAACTGCTTTTTGATTCGCTGTAGGGTTTCAATGCCGTCCATACCCGGCATTTTGATGTCAAGAAAGACGACGTGAACATCCTCCTGCTCCAGCAGCTTGAGTGCTTCTTTTCCTGAAGTGCAGGTGAACACATCAAAACCCAACTTCTCGAAAAGCTTCTTTGTTGTGCTGAGCAGACGGTCTTCATCATCTACAAGCATGATTCTTGTTTTCATCATCTTGATATCAATCCTTCTTAATTTGATTGCGACAGAACAGGGCAAATCAATACAAACGACCATTCTAATGCAGCCAACATGCCAACACATAACTATATAAATTTAATGAGAATAAACACGCAAAAACAGTCTTGCAAACAACTGTAAACAGGCAATATCGAGCAAAACAGACTTCGTATGAATCAAGGCGGCGTTCACGTTGGAGGACAACGAAACAGCTGGCACCGGAAATGCAGAGAGATTATGTAAAAAAGAGATGAACAGGAGCCGATATGCTGAATTATGATTTCTTATTTTTCGACCGAAACGACTACAGGCTTGTAGAACTCTTCAATGATATAATTTCCCGCAAAGAGGATCATGCCCGCTTCAAATCCCTGCTCAGCCCTTACCTGAAACCGCATGGGATTAAAGAACTGGCCGCCCCTTACGGCATCAGAATCGCCTACGCGGCAATAAACCTGCTGGAATCACTGGAATCTGACGAGGTAAAGGAAAGGCTGCACGCTCTTCTGGCACTTCGAAACGAAGTATTGGCAACCTCGAAGAGCAACATGCGCAACAACAGGGCCAGAGTTCTTATCCAGATTGCAAAAGAAATTATACGCTCAGGAAATGATGAACAAAGACAGCTTCGTTTAGCCCATGATTTCAGGAGTGTGGCTTTCGGAAAAAGCAGTTTCATCCGTGAGCAGCTGAAAAAATACCATCTCCTTGAAATGCCAGAAGAATGGAATCAGCTGACCTTTGACGACCGTGTGCATGACGCCAACACCAAAGGTAGAAAATCAGCCTCGCACCTGATTATGGATGCCTGGATCAAAGGCATTCGCAGGCTACGCGTGGTCTACTACGGCTGGCTGACCCCGGAAGTGGCCACAGAATTGTATTCGGCTGCCTCAATTCTGGATATGAAAGTGGAATTCGGCATTGAATTTCGGGCTGTTGTCCGCAAACGATACGTAAAATTCGTCTGGACGCCTAAAAATATTCTGGGGCCCAAAGACATTGCGGATTTTTTTGCCCGGCCGCGAGTTCAGGAAATAATGAATTGCGGACGGGAAACACAAAAGCGGCATACAGCCTACCTGCACGGTGCAACTGAAGAATTCAACTCCAAACACCGCCGATCAATAGAAAAAGAAATAGGTGTAAAGCTCCCGGAAATTGACTACACTGAATTTCTGAACAGCATAAAATCCATTGCATCGTCCCTTACACATCTGGGTAAATATATTCACGAAATTTCACTTCCGTATTTCAAAACCCATGTAGAAAAACTTGCCAGTATTTATGCTCACGCATCCCCGGAAGAAAAGAGCCGGATAGAAAAGCAGATCGATTCAATCAACCTGCTCGATCCCGACACCATAACTGCCCGCTATCTCTCGCCACAGGCCAATTCCGGTCTGAAGAACCCGGAAGCCCCTTCCACAGCGGGCCACGCACAGAAATCAATAGATTTGCCACCGGAGGCACTGACCGAAAGGATCAACAAAGCATACTCGGCAAACAGGATAACCTTAATCCTTGAAAATATGGAATTGGAGGATGTTGTTGAGCTGGTTTATGACTGCCGGGGCCGGATCACCCATTTTGAACTGATCAACCTGAAAAATATGACCGAAGAACACCTTCTAAACCGTGTCCCGTTCAATAAACTGCAACAAGCCCTGAATGCAGGAAATTCCATTGTTCTGAAAAAAATAGTCCGAACCTGTATTGAAAAGCTGGAAAAAGACAAAAACGCAGACAGGGAGCAACTGGAAAAAATACTTCATATCCGTCAGAGTATTGATGAATTGAAAAACTGCTATAGGCACCGCAGAATAAAAACAAAGATCGGCAGCGGTTCTACCGGAGGTTCGCTACGGGCAATAGGGATGGGTTTTGCCGTGGCGGAAACCCTGCCCCCCAAAGCCCGCCGGGAGATCAAGGAAAACCCGGAACGGAAATGTATTCCTGTTTCAGCAACCATATCCCGGACCGTGAAATATACTTTGCGCAAAGACATTCCTGCTTTGGCAGGAAATCTCCCTGAAAAATATAAAGAATACTTTTTGTTGAACAATCTTTTTTTGCACAAAGAGAAAAAATGGATAATTGAGAATTACTGGATCGAATACGGCAATGAAGGAAACATCTGCCCTTTGGGCGGCATCTCCGAGAATTCCGGGAACAGCTTTTCTCTGACCGGGGAAGAATCAGAAACAGCAGAGAGACTAAAGCCGCAATACATTAACAGCAGCCTAAAAAACATGCTAAAAATCATCTGCGGTTTTATTCCTGCTTTTCTGACCTTTTACCTGACCAAGGACTGGTGGGTACTGGCATGGTTAGGCGGGGTGATCTGGTTCTCCATTACCGGCATACGCAACATAATCCAGTCGGTCCTCGGCGGGGGAGGTTTAAAAAGATCACCTTATCTGGTCTGGAACAATTTCATCAACTGGAACCGCATTGCCGATTCCCTGCTTTATACCGGATTTTCCGTACCTTTACTGGATTGGCTGTGCAAATCCATGGTTCTGGACGGGGTATTTGATATCAACGTTACAACCAACCCCGGACTCCTTTACACGGTAATGGCCATAACCAACGGCATATACATAACAAGCCACAACATAATGCGCGAGTTGCCGAAAGAAGCAGCCATCGGAAACTTCTTCCGCAGCATACTCTCAATCCCCATTGCAGTAGTATTCAGTTACACTATTTCTTTCCTGCTCTATTTATTCGGCGCACCGGAAATAGATATGCTCATCCAGCAATGGGCGGCGATAATCTCGAAACTGGCTTCAGACTGCGCTGCTGGATTCCTTGAAGGAATGGCCGACCGCAAGGAAAACATCGCTGCCCGTTCTTGGGATTATGAAGAAAAAATCAATCAAGTACTGGATTTCTTCTCTGAACTGGAAATAAGATTTCCTAAAATGGACCTGCCAGCACTTTTGGAAACCCCGGCTGAATTCATCAGGATTTGCCGGGACAGGAAGAGCGAAGATGACTCCATACTCATGGCCAACGCGCTGGACCTGCTTTACCTGCGCATGTACCAACCCAGAGCCAAAGAAGCGTTGGTCAAGGCTCTCAGCCGAATGTCCAAAGATGAAAAAAAAGCTTTCCGTTCAACACAGCAGATTCTGCGCGAAAAAAAATCTGTTTCCCACATAATCGTTGACGGTCTTGTGGGAAATAATTTTACCAAGCCGCTATCATTTTATCTGCGCAGATATGAAGATTACCTCAAGGAGCTGGATGGTCTAATCCCCGGTCCCGGCCAGCCGCAGGGGAGCAAGTCAATATAAACAAAAAATGCTGAGACCATACCCCTGAGGCGGACATAGTTTCAGCATTTTTATTAGCATTTAAAATTAATTGCAGGCTGCCGGGAGAGATATATAAAATTCGGTGCCCTTGTGCCGCCGGCTTTGCACTTTCAAACTGCCGCCAAGGGAATCAATAATAGAATGACAGACCGACAGACCCAGCCCGGTTCCGTTACGCTCTTTTTTGGTGGAAAAAAACGGCAGGAAAATTCTGTCCATATCCTCACCATGTATCCCTATGCCATTATCCACCACCTTGATCTGAACCTCACCTTTACCATCCGGTCCGGCAGTTATGCAGACCATCCCACCATCGGAGCCGCGCTCTTCTGAGACAGCATGCAGGGCATTGTTAAGCAAGTTGACCATAACCTGCTGCATGAGGCCGTAATCTGCAATAATATCCGGGACGTTATCGTCCACATCAAGCACAATCTCCACCCCGTCCAGTTTGGCTTTTTTTTGCACCAGTCCCGTAACCTGAGGAAGAAAATCAACCAGATCAATTCTTTTCAATTCCGGCTCGTTCTGCCGTCCAAAATTGAGAATTTCACGGGTTATCCCCGCGCAACGATCAATCTGTAATTTCAACTGACGGTTAATCTCTACTATTTCAGCACTGTTTTCGCTTTCACCAATCCTTTCCACCTCCTCTTGCAATATCATTTCAAGTCAAGGCCAGATCGCCTTCATTAT
>JMSU01000230.1_pt1 | contig 19219 bp, 21 predicted proteins | sample 179011 | NCBI WGS metagenome assembly JMSU01 (sample SAMN02769580, study PRJNA246767) | bioreactor metagenome | isolation source: Culture-1 Bioreactor ArsB derived from microbial biomass from the upper 2 cm... | place: Germany: Bremen | collected day 87 after inoculation
ATTCTTGGTGTATCCAAGTCTGAACCCGTATGGATGTACTTTCTGACCCATGACACTACCCTACATTTCTTTAACTACGACGGTTATATGGCTTGTGCGCTTGCGAATGCGATACGCACGCCCCATAGCCCTGGGCTGAATCCTCTTCCAAGTAGGACCTTCGTCAATTTTGACGACGTCTACGCAAAGAGAGTCAACATCCACACCGGGAATCTGCTCTGCGTTAGCAACAGCAGAATAAAGCACTTTACTGAGCAGGTCTGCTCCCTTTTTAGGAGTAAACTTCAGAATGTTGAGTGCTTCCTCAACAGGCTTTCCCTTGATGTTTTCCGCTACCAAACGCACTTTCCTTGCGGAAATGCGCATATATTTTGCAACAGCTCTAGCTTCCATTGCTCAACACCTTCTAGCGTTTAGCCTTGCTTTTCTTGTCAGCAGCATGGCCGTAGTAGGTACGGGTCGGGGAAAATTCACCCAACTTATGTCCTACCATGTTTTCGGTCACGAAGACAGGAATAAACTTACGGCCATTGTGTACTGCGAAGGTCAAACCTACCATTTCAGGAATGATAGTGGAGCGACGGGACCATGTCTGAATAACCTTGCGGTCTCCAGAGTCCTGAGCTTTTACGACCTTTTTCAGCAGATGATCGTCAATAAACGGGCCTTTTTTCAGTGATCTTGGCATTACAGTCTCCTACTTCTGCCCGCGGCGTTTAACGATGAGCTTGGAAGAAGGTTTCTTCTTATTGCGGGTCTTGTATCCCTTGGCAGGCATGCCCCAAGGAGAACAGGGGTGTCTACCACCGGAGCTGCGACCCTCACCACCACCAAGCGGGTGATCGATGGGGTTCATTGCAACACCTCTGACTTTAGGTCTGCGACCGAGCCAGCGGTTACGTCCGGCCTTACCGATGGTGATATTTTCATGATGGATATTACCCACCTGACCAACGGTTGCACAACAAGTTGCGAGAACCTTGCGGACTTCACCGGAAGGCATGCGCAAAAGAGCATGCTTGCCTTCTTTCGCGATGAGCTGTGCGTAAGTACCGGCTGCGCGGCAGAACTGTCCGCCCTTTCCGGGATACAATTCGATATTGTGAACGATAGTACCAACAGGAATATTCTTCAGCAGGAGAGCGTTACCGGGTTTGATGTCGGCTTTGTCTCCAGCGAGAATCTGGTCACCCTTGTTAAGTCCTACTGGAGCAAGGATGTAGCGTTTTTCACCGTCTGCATAGTTAAGCAGAGCGATGCGTGCGCTTCTATTGGGATCATATTCGATTGATGCAACAGTTGCGGGTACTTCAACTTTATTACGTTTGAAGTCGATGATACGATACAGACGTTTGGTACCGCCACCACGACGACGGGAAGTAACCCTACCGTTGTTGTTTCTACCAGCTTTCTTGGTCAATCCCTTAGTAAGGGATTTTTCCGGAGTAGACTTGGTGATCTCCTCAAAGGTGGAGATAGTCTGGAACCGGCGACCAGGAGAGGTCGGTTTCAGCTTGCGAGTAGCCATCTCTTAAACTCCTTCGAAGAATTCGATTTTTTCGCCCGCCAAAAGCTTAACATAAGCTTTTTTGTAGCCGGACTGCTTGCCGACAACACGGCCGAACTTTCTGCGAAGACCGGGTCTTTTGCGCACGATACGTACGGAATCAACCTTTACGTCAAAAGCTGATTCAACAGCTTTCTTGACTTCAGTCTTGTTGGCAGAAGGCAGCACATAAAAGGCAACCTGATTAGAGGTTTCCTTAATGTCAGTGGCCTTTTCCGAAATGACCGGTTTGATAAGAATCTGAGTATAGTCCATGACTATTTCAACCTCTCCTGCAGATCCTGTGCTGCATTCTCAAGCATTACAACCTGACGGTGACGCAGAATGTCATAAACATTCAGCTGGTCAGCGGAGATAAGCTTGATGCCAGGGATGTTCCTCGCAGAAAGGAGGAGTTTATTATCAGCGTCCTTGACAACGATCAAGGCTTTATAAAGTCCGAGATTTTCTGCGACTTCAGCGAAAAGCTTAGTCTTGATCTCGGGAAGGTCAATGTTCTTAACAACCATCAGTTTTTCTTCGCTGAATCTGGAAGTAAGTGCCATTCTGAGAGCCAGACGGCGGACCTTTTTATTTACCTTGAAGGAGTAGTCGCGAGGCTGGGGGCCGAAAGTAACTCCACCGCCACGCCACAAGGGTGAACGAGTAGAACCTGCACGAGCGCGTCCTGTGCCTTTCTGGCGCCAGGGTTTTGCTCCACCGCCGCGCTTCAGGCCACGAGTCTTCGTAGCGTGAGTACCTTGGCGTTTTGCAGCAAGCTGTGAGCGTACTACAAGGTGCAGAATTTCGGGCTTGACCGGAACTTCGAAAACTTCCGGAGCAAGATCCATGCTCCCGACTTCCTTTTTAGTTTGATCATATATAGTAATGGTAGCCATTTTTTATTCCTCTAGCTGGTCTTGCGGATCATCACCAATCCGTTCTTGGGGCCGGGAACCTGTCCCTTAACCACGAGAACATTTTCCTCGGTGCGAACGTCTACAACTTCAATGTTAGAAACAGTAACGCGTTCATTACCCATCTGACCGGGCATTTTTTTACCCTTGAAGACTTTACCAGGGAAAGTAGCGTGGCCGATAGAACCAGGAGAACGGTGTACCTTTTCAGCACCGTGAGAAGCACGGGAACCTGCGAAGTTCCAGCGTTTCATTACGCCCTGAAAACCTTTACCTTTTGATGTGCCGGTCACTTTGACCTTTTCACCTGCAGCAAAGATATCCACGGAGATTTCCTGGCCAAGTTCATAATCAGCTACTGAATCAAGCGGGAACTCACGAAGGTGACGGAAGTAGCCTTTTCCAGCTTTTTCCTGGTGACCTTTGGAGGGCTTGTTTACTTTGCGCTCAGGCAGAGTATCGTAACCGATCTGGATGGCGTTATAGCCTTCCTTCTCTTCAGTCTTAACCTGAATGACAGGGCATGGACCAACTTCGAGAACGGTGACAGGTACGATACTACCATCGTCAGCGAACACGCGGGTCATGCCCAATTTTTTACCGAGTATACCGATAGTTTTTGCCATGTTGAACCCCTCCCCTAGAGCTTAATTTCGACGTCAACGCCAGCGGGAAGGCTAAGCTTACCGAGTGCGTCAACTGTCTGCTGGGTGGGTTCAAGAATGTCAAGCAGACGCTTGTGGATTCTCATCTCAAACTGCTCACGAGACTTTTTGTCTACGTGCACAGAACGCTGAATGGTAGTACGGCTGATCTGTGTTGGCAGAGGGATGGGACCTGCGATAGCAGCGCCGGTATTGCGGGCAGTATCCACAATCTCGGTAACTGCTTTATCAAGGATACGATAGTCGTATGCCTTGAGCTTGATCCTGATACGATCACTAGTCATAGAAACCATGTTAATTACTCCTAAATGAATTCAGAGACGGCCTAACTTGCAACGGTTAGAAGGATTGTGAGGTTGCTCCTTCAATAGCCTGGTATGGTCGTCCAGCCAGCATGCCGAACCTTATACCTGATCTCTGTGGTTTCGTGGGGAAGCCTTCAAAAAAAGAACCTCCCGAACACTATAAGTCCGGGAGGTTTACTTCTTTTTAAGAGATCTTGTCAAGCAAAAATAAGTCTAAATTTAAATTTATCTTAATTTTTGTTGATAAGTTCTTCTGCAATAGAAGCAGGAACTGCTTCGTAGTGGTCAAACTGCATGGTGAATGTAGCACGACCCTGAGTTTTGGAGCGAAGGTCGGTTGCGTAACCGAACATTTCACTCAATGGCACATCACACTGAACAACCTGTGCATTAGCACGAGCTTCCATGCTGCCGACCTTACCACGGCGACCACTGAGGTCACCCATGACATCTCCGAGGTACTCATCAGGAGTAACAACTTCAACAGCCATGATAGGTTCGAGAAGCTGGGGACCAGCTTTCTTAACAGCATCTTTAAGTGCCATAGAACCGGCGATGTAGAATGCCTGTTCTGAGGAGTCAACATCGTGGTAAGAGCCGAAAGTCAGTGTTGCCTTGATGTCCACAAGGGGGAAACCAGCGATAACACCGTTCTTCATAGCGTCGTGGATACCACGGTCAACTGCGGGAATGTATTCTTTCGGAATAACCCCACCCTTAATCTCATCAACAAACTCATATTCGCTTTCTTTGTTCGGCTCGATAGTAACAACAACGTGTCCGTATTGACCACGTCCACCGGACTGTTTAGCGTATTTGAGATTAGATTCGACTTCCTGGGTGATTGTTTCACGGTAGGAAACACGGGGAGCACCGACATTCGCATTAACGTTGAACTCGCGAAGGAGACGGTCAACAATAACTTCGAGGTGAAGTTCGCCCATACCTGCAATAAGAGTCTGACCGGTTTCTTCGTCACCCTGAACGCGGAAACTAGGGTCTTCTTTAGCAAGCTTGGCAAGGCCCTGACTCAAAAGGTCACGGTCAGCTTTTGTCTTAGGCTCAATCGCTACTTCGATAACCGGTTCAGGTATATCGAGAGATTCAAGAACAACAGCTTTCTTAAGCTCAGCAAGAGTATCCCCGGTAGCCATGGTCTTCAGACCAACAGCAGCGACGATATCACCAGCATATGCTTCCTTGATTTCTTCACGCTTGTTAGCATGCATCTTCAGAAGACGACCGATACGCTCTTTTTTACCGCTGGCAGCATTGATAAAGGTATCGCCGGAGACGATTTTACCAGAATAGATGCGCAGAAAGGTAAGATGACCGACGAAGGGGTCAGTCATAAGCTTAAAAGAAAGCGCTGCAAGAGGCAGACTATCATCACAAGGACATTCGACTTTCTCATCATTTACGGGGTTGATGCCGACCATGGGAGCAATATCGAGAGGTGAAGGGAGATAGTCAATGACAGCGTCCAGCAGAGGCTGAACACCCTTATTCTTAAATGCAGTACCGCAAAGAACAGGGCAAATTGTCAAATTGATTGTAGCAGTACGGATACCTTCGATGATTTCTTCGGAGGTAAGTTCTTCGCCGCCAAGGTACTTATCAAGAAGTTCCTCATTTTCTTCAGCGATTGCTTCAATCATTTCAAGACGCATTTCTTCGTACTGATCCTGATATTCAGCAGGGATATCTTCTACAGAGTAATCCTTGCCCATAACATCAGTGTAGGTAAAAGCTTTACCGGTTACGAGATCAATTGCGCCTTTGTAATCCTCTTCAGCCCCAATGGGAATCTGAAGAGGAACAGCTTTAGCACCAAGACGGTCCTTAAGCATTTTTACACAGCGGAAAAAATCAGCTCCAGTACGGTCCATCTTGTTGACAAAAGCCATACGAGGAACTTCATATCTGTCAGCCTGACGCCATACAGTTTCAGACTGAGGCTCAACACCTGCAACAGCATCAAAAACGGCTACTGCACCGTCGAGTACACGCAGTGCACGTTCAACTTCCATAGTGAAGTCAACGTGACCGGGAGTATCAATAATGTTGATACGGTGATCTTTCCAGTAGCAGGTAGTTGCAGCACTAGTAATAGTGATGCCGCGTTCCTGCTCCTGAACCATCCAGTCCATGGTGGCTTCGCCATCATGAACTTCACCGATTTTATGAGAAACACCAGTATAGAAAAGAATGCGCTCAGTAGTGGTAGTTTTACCCGCATCAATGTGGGCCATGATACCAATATTGCGCTGTTTATCTCTTGCGACCTTTCTAGGCACTTTATACTCCGATTACCAACGGTAGTGAGCAAAAGCCTTGTTGGCTTCGGCCATACGATGGGTGTCTTCTTTTTTCTTAACGGCTCCGCCACGCTTGTTATAAGCATCGAGGAATTCACCGCTAAGGCGGGCAACCATGCCCTTTTCCCCTCTGGACCGAGCCTGATTGATCAGCCACCTGATAGCCAAAGATCCCTGACGCTCAGGACGGACTTCAACCGGAACCTGATAAGTAGCACCACCTACTCTGCGGGATTTGACTTCAACGTGAGGTTTAACGTTTTCCACTGCCTTTTCAAAAGCCTTGATAGGATCTTCCTGGGTTTTTTCACCGAGAAATTCAAGAGCTTGATAGAATATATTTTCGGAAACACTCTTCTTGCCGTCGAACATGAGTCTGTTCATGAACTTAGTAGCAAGCTGACTGCCGTATACCGGATCAGGAAGAATCTGTCTTTTGGGGACAGGACCTTTACGGGGCATATTAATACTCCTTGGAATTAAAAACTATTTAGGACGCTTAGCGCCGTACTTGGAACGACCCTGACGACGATCTGCAACACCAGCGGTGTCGAGAGAGCCGCGAACGATGTGATAACGAACACCAGGTAAGTCTTTTACACGACCACCACGGATAAGTACCACTGAGTGTTCCTGAAGGTTATGACCTTCACCACCGATGTAAGCGGTTACTTCGATAGCATTGGTTAAACGCACACGAGCAACTTTACGAAGCGCGGAGTTAGGCTTTTTAGGGGTGGTAGTATACACTCTTGTGCATACGCCACGACGCTGGGGGCAAGCCTGAAGCGCTGGAGTCTTCCTGCGCTTGAGCTGCTTTTCACGCCCTTTTCTTATGAGCTGATTAATGGTTGGCATGAACCCTCCAAATTTAATTTTATTGCAAAGACCGACGCAGTTAGACCAATTTTTCACAATTTGTCAAGAACAAATTAGAAACAATTTATGTCACATCTACAAATCAGGCTGCAACCACCTGCTTGCGAAAATGCCAACTGCGTGCTGGCGCCTGCACTATCTTTCGTTAATGAGCAGTGGCTCTTCTTCAAGTTCTTCAAGGAACTTGTCAGCACGTTCAGGCTGATCTGGAACGATTACACCTGTGCGTGCATACTTACGGAAACCAGTCCCTGCGGGAATCAGTCGACCGACAATAACGTTTTCTTTCAAACCGCGCAGATAATCTTTTTTGCCGCTCAAGGAAGACTCGGTAAGAACCTTAGTAGTTTCCTGGAATGATGCAGCAGATATAAATGACGCTGTTGAGAGAGATGCCTGAGTAATACCCAAAACATGAGTCTGAGCTTTAGCAGGCTTAAGTCCGTTATTAACAGCTTCCTGGTTGGTTTCCATGAAGCGCTGCTTGTCCACCTGTTCGCCCACAAGAAAATGGGTCTCGCCGGGATCAACGACGCTGACCTTCTTGAGCATCTGGCGGACAATAACTTCGATGTGCTTATCGTTAATTCCAACACCCTGAAAACGGTAAACATCCTGAATTTCTTCAACCAGAAAGCGTGCAAGGAATTTTTCACCTTTAACTTTCAGGATATCATGAAGCTCTGGAAGACCTTCAGTCATCAGATCACCTGCTTCTACGAAGTCACCTTCCTGAGCTGTGATATGACGGCCTTTTGGCACCAGATATTCTTTGGTGTCACCTACTTCGGGTGTAACAACAATTTTGCGCTTGCCTTTGGATTCAGGTCCATAGGAGACCACACCATCAATCTCCGAAATGATTCCAAGTTCCTTTGGTTTGCGCACTTCAAACAGCTCCGCAACTCTCGGCAGACCACCAACGATGTCTTTGGTCTTAGATGTTTCGCGAAGTTTACGTGCAATAATGTCACCAGCATTGATGACACTACCGTCTTTAACCATCAAAATCGCACCTACAGGCAGAGGGTAGGTCGCTTTAAGATTCGACCCGGGACGAGACAAGGGCTCGCCTTCTTCATCGCAGATGGAAATTGAAGGTTTAAAGTTTGTGGTACGGTATTCAGTAATAGTATAGGTAGCCTGATTTGTGGCTTCATCAATACGTTCCTGGAAAGTCTTACCTTCAACAAGGTCGGTAAACTTAACAGTACCGGTTACGTCAGTGATAAAGGGCTCTGCAAGCGGATCCCACTCAGCCAGCATAGTGCCTTGTGTGACCTCCTGCCCTTCTTCGACATAAAGTTTTGCACCAAGGGGAAGAACGTATTTTTCACGTTCTCTACCCTGCTCGTCCACAAGACCAATCTGGCAACTCTTACCGAGTACCATCTGATGACCGTCTTTGTTGCGAACGGAACGCATGCGGTTCAGAACAACAGAACCGTTATGCTGTGCTTCAAAAGATGACTGCTGAATTTCACGACTCGCAGTACCACCAATATGGAAGGTACGCATGGTAAGCTGTGTTCCCGGCTCACCAATTGACTGTGCAGCAATAATACCCACTGTCTCACCAACGTTGACGACATGGCCTCTAGCGAGGTCACGGCCGTAACACATAGCGCAAACACCGTGTTTACTGCGACAGGTAAGCGGAGACCGCACTATCATAGAGTTAATACCGTTTTCATCAATAATCTTTGCTGCCTGCTCATCAATAAGAGTATCAGCAGGAACAAGAATCTCTCCGGTATCTTCTTTAACAACAGGATGAATAGTTACGCGACCCAGAACTTTCTCGGCCAGTCTTTCCTTGATCTCACCACCTTTAATATAGTGGGTGAGTTCGAGGCCGTCCACTGTACGGCAGTCATGTTCAGCAACAGTAACGTCCTGAACAACGTCAACCAGACGACGGGTAAGATAACCGGAGTTAGCAGTTTTAAGCGCGGTATCAGCCAGACCTTTACGAGCACCGTGAGTGGAGTTGAAGTACTGAAGAACCGACAGACCTTCTCGGAATGAAGAAGTAATCGGAGTTTCAATAATTTCACCTGAAGGCTTAGCCATCAGACCACGCATACCTGCAAGCTGTCTCATCTGGTCCTGGTTACCACGAGCCCCGGAGTGGGCCATCATGAAAACCGGGTTGAAACTGGAGTTAGTAACCTGCTTGCCTGTCTTGGGGTCAACCATGATATCAGTTGACATCTCACGGGTCATCTCGGTGGAAACGTCGTTTGTAACTTTGGTCCAAACGTCAATAACCTTGTTGTATTTTTCAGTACGGGTGATGATACCTTCGCGGTACTGTGCTTCAATATTTTCAACTTCAGTGTAAGCGTCTTCAAGCAAACCGGCTTTAGCAGCAGGAATGGTCAAATCTTTAACACCGATAGTAATCGCAGCGCGAGTAGCGTGTTCGTAACCGAGGTCTTTAAGGCGGTCACAAAGAATGACAGTAGCCTTACTACCAGCTGTACGGTAAGCGTTTGAAACAAGTCCTGCGATATTCTTTTTAGTCATAACCTTATTGGCATATTCAAATCCCATTCCTTCAGGAACAAGCTCACCAACAAGTATACGCCCAGCAGTTGTTTCAACAACTTCACCTTCAACTTTCACCTTGATGGCAGCATGCAGACTGATGACTTCAGCATCAAGTGCAGCAACAACTTCCCAAGGAGCAGTGAAGGTCATGCCTTCCCCTTTAGCAAAGGAACGTTCAACGGTCAGATAGTAAAGCCCGAGAACAATATCCTGCGAAGGGTTAATAATAGGCTGACCATTTGCAGGGGACAAGATGTTGTTTGAAGACATCATCAGAACACGACACTCGATCTGCGCTTCCACAGAAAGAGGAACGTGAACTGCCATCTGGTCACCGTCAAAGTCAGCGTTGTAAGCAGAACAAACCAGCGGGTGAAGCTGAATAGCTTTACCTTCAACCAGTGTCGGCTCAAAAGACTGAATACCGAGTCTATGAAGTGTCGGTGCACGGTTGAGCATGATGGGATACTCGCGAACAACATCATCAAGGATATCCCAGACGACCAGATCTTCGCGTTCAACCATCTTTTTAGCGCTCTTAATGGTTGTAGCAATTTCCCTACGCTCAAGCTCAGCGTAAATGAAAGGTTTGAACAGCTCCAGAGCCATCTTCTTAGGAAGACCGCACTGGTGCAGTTTCAGCTTCGGACCAACAACAATTACGGAACGACCTGAATAGTCAACACGTTTACCAAGCAAGTTCTGACGGAAACGCCCCTGTTTCCCTTTAATCATATCAGAAAGGGATTTTAGAGGACGTCCATTAGTACCGGTAATGGCGCGACCGCGACGACCATTGTCAAATAATGCATCAACAGATTCCTGCAGCATCCTTTTTTCATTTCGGATGATAATATCAGGCGCACCAAGCTCGATAAGACGCTTGAGACGGTTATTTCTGTTAATAACACGGCGGTAAAGGTCATTCAGATCAGATGTTGCAAAACGTCCACCATCCAAAGGAACAAGAGGACGAAGCTCAGGCGGAATGACAGGAATAACATCCATGATCATCCACTGGCAGTTATTGCCGGACTCAAGGAAAGCCTCAACAATTTTGAGACGCTTAGTCAGCTTCTTCTTCTTGGTCTGAGAACGGGTGGTCAAAGACTCTTCGCGAAGTTCGTGCCTAAGAGTAGGCATGTCAATCTGAGCGAGCAGACCTTTAATGGTCTCAGCACCCATACCAACTTCGATAGCTTCTTCACCGTAGTGGTCAATAACCTGAAAATATTGATCTTCAGAAATAATCTGGTACTGCTTGAGCGGTGTGTCGCCCGGATTGAGTACTATATAAGAATCAAAATACAGAACCTTCTCAAGGTCGGCCATGGTGATATCAAGCAGGGTACCGATCTTAGAAGGAAGAGTTTTCAGAAACCAAATATGTGCAACGGGAGCAGCGAGCTCAATATGGCCCATGCGCTCACGTCTGACTTTCGAGGCAATAACTTCAACGCCGCACTTTTCGCAGACAATGCCGCGGTGCTTCATACGCTTGTACTTACCGCAGTTACACTCGTAGTCTTTTACAGGACCAAAAATTTTAGCACAGAAGAGGCCATCTCTTTCCGGCTTAAAAGTCCTGTAGTTAATGGTCTCGGGCTTCTTAACTTCACCGAAAGACCACTCACGGATCTTCTCGGGAGAAGCAATGGAAATCTGAATACCTTTGAGGCCGCGTCCTGCGAGGCCTGCACCGGATGTTCTACGCATAGTGAACAGTTCGTCCAGACTCATTAATATACCCCTTACATGAAAAGGTTTATTTAATCGCGGGGCCGTCTTACGGCCCCGCGTTCATTATTTCTTGTCAGTAGCTGCTGCTTCTGCGTTCTCGTCCTGAAGCAAGTTAACATCAAGACCAAGAGACATAAGCTCTTTGACCAGAACGTTAAATGATTCAGGCAGACCGGCTTCAAGGAAGTTATCTCCCTTGACGATCTTTTCGTACATTTTAACACGACCGGTGACGTCATCAGATTTGACGGTGAGGAATTCCTGAAGCAGATAGGCTGCGCCGTATGCTTCAAGAGCCCATACTTCCATCTCCCCGAGACGCTGACCACCGAACTGTGCCTTACCACCGAGTGGCTGCTGTGTAACCAGCGAGTAAGGACCGGTTGAACGGGCGTGAATCTTTTCATCAACAAGGTGATGCAACTTGAGGATGTACATGACACCGACAGTTACGCGGTTATGGAAAGGATCGCCAGTACGTCCATCATAGAGTGTGACTTTACCGTCATCGGGAATACCGGTCTTTTCAACCAGATCCCAGATCTCTTTCTCAGTAGCACCGTCAAAAACGGGTGTCTTTGTCACAATGCCTTCGCGAGCCTTGTTGACTGCCAGTCTGAATTCTTCATCATCAAGAGAATCAATGAGGTCATATACATCCTCGGATTCAAATGTATCCTTGATTTCCTGGCGAATCACACCGAGAGCTTCCCCGGTATCGAGCATTGTGGCGAACTTCTGTCCGAGTGCAAGTGCTCCCCAACCGAGGTGGGTTTCCATAATCTGACCGATGTTCATACGAGACGGAACACCAAGCGGGTTCAGTACGATGTCCATGGGTGTACCGTTATCAAAGAACGGCATATCCTGTTCGGGCAGTATGCAGGAGACAACCCCTTTGTTACCGTGACGTCCGGCCATTTTGTCACCAACACTGAGCTTACGCTTAACAGCGATGTAGACTTTGACCATTTTGATAACGCCCGGAGGCAGATCGTCACCTTCAGTGACTTTTTCACGTTTAACATCGTAGATGCCTTTGATAACACGAATCTGCTTATCATATTCAGCAAGAAGCTGTTTTACAGCTTCATTAGCGTCCTTATCTGCAAAGAGCCCGCCCAATTTTTTAAGAGGAACTTCTGCAAGTATTTCGTCAGTAATGATGTGCCCTGCTTCTGCGAGGACTTCACCTTTTCTACGTCCCATAAGAGTCTGAGAGATCTGTTTATTAACGATAACCTCTTTGATCTTCTCACGGGTCTTGATGGTGAGAGATTCAATGTGCTTGCTTTCTTTCATGTCATGTTTAGCAAGCTCAAAATCTTCGATGGCCTTGGTACGGTCATCTTTCTCACCAGAACGACGGTTAAATACTTTAACGTCTACAATAGTACCTTCGATTCCCGGCGGTACCTTAAGAGAAGTATTTTTAACGTCACGTGCTTTATCACCAAAGATAGCCCTGAGGAGCTTTTCTTCAGGAGTAAGCTGAGTCTCACCTTTAGGGGTGATTTTACCAACGAGAATATCGTCAGGAGCAATGCGTGCGCCTAGTCGAATGATACCACATTCGTCAAGGTTGCTAAGCATATCTTCGCTCACATTCGGAATATCACGGGTAACTTCTTCGGGCCCAAGCTTGGTATCACGGGCAACGAGTTCAAATTCCTCAATATGTACTGAGGTGAAAACGTCTTCCTTAACTACGCGCTCGGAAATGAGGATGGAGTCCTCAAAGTTATATCCGCACCAGGGCATAAAGGCCACTAGCAGGTTTTTACCGAGTGCAAGTTCACCGTCTTTAATACCGGGACCGTCAGCAAGAACTTCACCTTTTTTGACACGGGTACCGACCTGAAGCCTGGGACGCTGTCCATAACAGGAGTTCTGGTTGGACTTGTGCCATTTCTGAAGTTCGTAATGTTTGATGCCTCCAGTAGCAGGAGAAGGTCCATCATCGTATCTAAGTACGAGACGTTCAGCATCAACGTAATCAATATATCCATCATTCTCAGCGAGAAGGCAGCTACCGGAATCCTGAGCAACATTTGCTTCCATTCCGGTACCAACCAAAGGCTGGGAAGTTTTAAGAAGAGGAACAGCCTGACGCTGCATGTTTGATCCCATAAGTGCGCGGTTAGCATCATCGTGCTCAAGGAAAGGAATCAGCGCAGCAGAAACTGATACAGTCTGGCTGGGGCTGATATCCATGAGTGTAACGTCTTCGCGAGCCATCATGGAAACATCACCGTTCAAACGGGATGTAACAAGCGGGTTTGAGAATGAGCCTTTTTCATCAATAGGCGCGTTAGCCTGTGCAACAACGTGGCCCACTTCTCTGGTTGCGTCATAATAAAGAATCTCATCAGTCATAGTGGAATCTTTGATTGTCCGGTAAGGACTTTCAATGAAACCGAAATCGTTAACCTTAGAGTAAGTAGTCAGGGAAACGATAAGACCAATGTTCGGTCCTTCAGGAGTCTCAATGGGGCAGATTCTACCGTAGTGAGATACGTGAACGTCACGAACTTCAAAGCCGGCACGCTCACGGGTAAGACCACCAGGTCCAAGTGCAGAAAGTCTGCGCTTATGAGTAACCTCTGAAAGAGGGTTGGTCTGGTCCATGAACTGCGACAACTGAGAAGTACCGAAGAACTCCTTCAGAACAGCGGCAACAGGTTTCGGGTTGATAAGGTCATGAGGCATGAGAGTTGCCACTTCCTGGAGGCTCATGCGCTCCTTGATGGCTCTTTCCATACGCACAAGACCGATTCTGTACTGGTTTTCAACCAGTTCACCAACCGGGCGAACACGTCTATTACCGAGGTTATCAATATCATCAGCGGGGCCGTGGCTGTCTTTAAGCTTACAAAGAACCTTAACCGCAGTAAGAATATCTTCATTGGTAAGAGTTCTGAGCTCAAGAGGAGTATCAACACTCAAACGAGCATTCAACTTGTAACGACCAACGCTTGAAAGGTCATAATAATCGGAGCTGCGGAACAGGTTCTCAAAGAAGTTAGCTGCAATTTCTGCAGTAGGAGGAGAACTAGGGCGCAATCTACGATAGATTTCAATCTGCGCAGACTCAACATCAGTGCTCTTATCAAGCATCATGGAATCACGCAGCGCGGAAGAAACATCAACACCCATTGTGTGTAGAACTTTGACTTCCTTGAGGCCTACTTCAAGAATTCTTTCGAAGATTTCTTCAGTAATCTCGTCAGCAGATTCAGCGATAACTTCCCCTGTATCAGGATCAGTAATATCATGTGAAGCAAACTGCCCTACGAGAGACTTAGGATCAACTTCGATATATTCTACGCCACCGCGAACGAGCTTTTTCCAGCCGAACTTGGTAACAGGCTTATCACGTTTAACGATGACTTTGCCGTCTTCAAGAGCAAGATCAACCCATGCATTTTCTTTACGATATTGTGTTTCTACAACCTTGCGGCGCACAATATGACGGTCAATGCTATACTCTTCTACATCATAATAGTAGTCGAGAATATCCTGCTTCGAGAGGCCCATGGCCTTAAGCAGAACAGTTGCAGGCATTTTGCGACGACGGTCTATACGAACATAAAGTATATCTTTATGATCGAAATCAAAATCCAGCCAGGAGCCGCGCATAGGAATTATCCTACAACTGTAAAGAACTCGGCGGCTGGTATGAGTTTTACCGGAATCATGTTCAAAGATGATACCGGGAGAACGCTGCAACTGGTTAACAATTACGCGTTCAGTACCATTTATGATAAACGTGCCCTGCTCACTCATGAGCGGCACGGTTCCGAAATAGATATCCTGCTCTTTAATGTCGCGGATAGTTCTGCTTTCGGTCTCTTCGTCTACATCGAATACAACAAGGCGCACCTTGATACGGATAGGAGCTTCGTAAGTGAGTCCCTTAGAGATACACTCGTCCATATCGTATTTAGGCTCGCCAATGTCATAACTGACATATTCGAGACTTGCAGTTTTATTGAAGTCTTCAATCGGAAAAACCGAACGGAAAACTCCTTCTAAACCGACATCAGCCCTGCTGGCAGGTGCTACGCCTTCTTGAAGAAATTTCTTGAAGGAATCCACCTGCAATTCAAGCAAGTGGGGAATCGGCAATGTAACTTTGATCTTTCCAAATATTTTTCTGAGCTGACCCATCGTATCCTCATCAAGTGAGAAGGTTAGGGTTGGAATGAAGCAATTTGACGAACATCAACCACTTAAGGTTTAATGATAAGTCAAAAAGTACAAGATAAACAGAGGGCGGCAGAACAATTTTGCCTTAGAGAAATTTTTTTAGGTTACTTTGAGAGCGCTAAGTTGACTCGGCTGCGCCTTTTCCGAATCTTCCCAAAATAATAGATAAGGCAATTTTGTCAATCTTTTTAACAGCGAGAAGAGCGCAACCCCTTTTTATGGGGGTTTGCGCTCTTCCGCTTTAACAGTAATTTTGCTTCAATTACTTCATTTCAGCGTCAGCACCAGCTTCGGTAAGCTGCTTGAGAGCTTCTTCTGCTTCTGCTTTTTCAACGCCTTCTTTGATCGGAGCCGGAGCTTCGTCAACTTTAGCTTTTGCTTCTTTCAGGCCGAGACCGGTCAGAGCACGAACTGCTTTAATAACAGCGATTTTGTTGCCGCCAGCGCCTTTGAGGATAACGTCAAATTCAGTCTGTTCTTCAGCTGCTGCTTCACCACCAGCTGCGCCAGGCATAGCTGCTACTGCTGCTACGGGTGCTGCTGCGGAAACGCCGAATTTCTCTTCCAGTTCTTTGATGAACTCAGAGAGTTCGAGAACTGTCATATTAGAAATAAACTCTACTACCTGATCTTTAGTGATATCTGCCATGGAAATTTCCTCCTGGGAATTCTTTGAGTTGCCTTGACTTGGCAATTATGCAGCTTCTTTCTGATCTTTCACTGCGGAAAGAACATTCAGAAGACCACGAGGTACATTTGCGAGCAAGCTCACAAAGTTTGTAGGCACAGCATTCATTGTGCCAAGAGTCATGCCGAGGAGCTGTTCCTTGCTCGGAAGCTTGGAAAGCGCCTTCACGCCATCTTCGTCAAGATATTTGCCCTCAAGGGATGCGTAACGCATTTCGAAAGTTTTGCTTTCTTTAGCGAAATCAGCAACTGCTTTTGCTGCAGCAACAGGATCATCATATCCAGTTACAATAGCGCAGTTTTCCTTGAATTTGTCAGCCAGTACTTCATGATCAGTACCGGTAAAAGCCAACCGGGCCAGAGTGTTCTTGACTACTTGGCAATCGACACCGACATTTCTAAGGTTAGCGCGGAGCTGAGTAAACTCTTCCACACCAAGGCCTTTAAAGTCGGTAACGATGGCAATGCTCGCCCTTTCAGCTTTTTCTTTAAGCTGCTCAATAATCTGGGCTTTTTCTTGCCTGTTCACCGTAACACTCCTAATGCTTTGACCCGGAAAGCAAGTCAAAGTGTTGTCTCAACAGGATATTAAGGGACCATCCCACCTGCTTTCTTCGACTAAACTTCCCGTGTATTTATACATCAAGAGCCGCCCGAAGGCGGCTAATGATGATTTAGGACTCTGAGAACTTTCTTGCTGCCAGAGGATCTACTTTGAAGCCAGGTCCCATAGTCGTAGCTATGGCAACAGCCTGCATGTAAGTTCCTTTAGCGGAAGAAGGTTTCATTTTTGCAACTGTTTCCATCAGAGACTTAAGATTCTCAATGAGCTTTTCAGCGCCAAAAGAAACTTTACCGATGGGTGCGTGAAGAACACCGGCCTTATCGACCTTGAACTCTACACGTCCAGCTTTTACTTCGTTAACAGCTTTAGCCACATCAAAAGTAACGGTGCCGGTTTTTAGCGTTAGGCATCAGACCGCGTGGTCCGAGAACTCTACCGATCTGACCGACTTTCGCCATCATATCAGGAGTTGCTATGGCTTTATCAAATTCAAGCCAGCCTTCTTTAACCTTAGCTACCAAGTCATCGCCACCGACAAAGTCAGCGCCTGCTTCCTTGGCTTCCGCTTCTTTTTCCCCGCTTACAAAGCAAGCGACTCTGACTTCTTTACCAAGACCGTTAGGCAGAGTTACTGCACCGCGGATCATCTGATCAGAGTATTTGGGATCGACGCCAAGGTTGATGGCAACATCAACAGTTTCGTCAAATTTGGCATATGCCTTTTCAACAGCACCCTTCACTGCATCTTCAACGGACAAACCGATGAGTTCTGCACCTTCAGTTGCTTTTCTGTAATTTTTTCCGTGCTTAGGCATGATCTATTCCCCTCACCTAGTCTGTGACTTCAATGCCCATACTGCGGGCTGTTCCCATGATGGATTTCATGGCAGCTTCAGTATCGGCAGCGGTCAAATCAGGCTCTTTAAGCTTGGCGATTTCTTCAACCTGAGCTTTGCTAACCTTACCGACCTTGTTCTTGTTAGGCTCGCCGGAACCTTTTGCAAGCTTTGCAGCTTTGAGCAAAAGTGTGGATGCCGGAGGAGTCTTGGTAATGAAGGAAAAGGACCTGTCTTGGTAGACAGTGATGATCACCGGAATGATCATGCCCTTCTGATCCTGTGTTTTGGCGTTAAACGCCTTACAGAATTCCATTATATTGACACCGTGCTGACCGAGCGCAGGTCCGACCGGAGGGGACGGATTGGCTGAGCCAGCCGGGATCTGAAGCTTAATTTTGCCTATTTCTTTCTTGGCCATCGCTTTATGTCCTATATAAAATTCCAGTGAGGATGCTCACTGTCGGAAATGAATATGCAGCAGTGCGGTCAGGACTACCCTTTGGTAACCTGAACAAAGTCAAGTTCCACCGGGGTCTGGCGGCCGAAAATGGAGACTGACACCCGAAGCTTGCCTTTGTCGTAGTTGACATCTTCTACGATGCCGTTGAAACCACTAAAAGGTCCGTCAATGACCCTGACATCATCGCCACGGTCAAAGTTGAACTTAGGTCTCGGCTGCTCCTGACGGTCTTCCATCAGGCTCAGGATTTTGGCTGCTTCGCTGTCACGCATAGGAGTCGGACGGTTTTTGCCACCGATAAAACCGGTGACACGAGGGATAGACTGGATGAGATGCCAGGATTCATCCTCCATGATCATTTTGATCATGACATAACCCGGATAAAATTTCCGAGTCGATGTTCTTTTTTCCCCTTTAACCAATTCGACTACTTTTTCCGTGGGAACGACTACTTCTTCGATCAGTTCTTTGTCCTGACCGGTTCTCATCATTTCACGAACAGTCTGCTCTACCCGCTGTTCAAAACCTGAATAGGTATGAACTATATACCAGCGGGCTTTCCTTCCCTGAGGTTTTTCAGCGTCTGCGTTCATGGAGCTCTTTCCTATTTATGGGTTGATTAAGACAGGATTGTCTCAACAAGTTTGCTGAGACCCATGTCAACAACACCCAGAAAAAGCGACATGACTACGACAAGGACCAAGACGGCGGTACAGGTCTGTATAGTCTCTTTCTGAGTAGGCCATACTACCTTTTTAATCTCGACCTTTGACTGTTCCAGGAACTCGGTAAACTCATTGAATTTACCGCCAACTCCTTGAGTTTCAGCTTTGGTCTGCTGAGCTCCCGCACCTTTATTTTTTTTCTTGGCCATATTGATTCCCATAAATGAAGTGGCAGGCCAGGAGGGATTCGAACCCCCAGCATTCGGTTTTGGAGACCGACGTTCTAGCCGTTGGAACTACTGGCCTGCTTATTTATAGAAACTACTTGTTTTCTCTATGAAGAGTATGCTTCTTATCAAAAGGGCAATACTTTTTCAATTCGATACGACCAGTAGTGTTCTTTTTGTTCTTCATCGTCGAATAGTTACGACGCTTACACTCGGTGCACTGCATCTGAACTTTGACACGCATGTCTTACTCCAGAATCTCAGTTACAACTCCTGCGCCTACGGTACGGCCACCTTCGCGAATAGCGAAACGCAGACCCGGATCCATAGCAATGGGGTTGATCATTTCAACGTTGAAAGTAGCGTTATCGCCAGGCATAACCATTTCAACGCCTTCATCCAGAGTTACAACGCCAGTGATGTCAGTTGTACGGAAGTAGAACTGAGGGCGGTATCCGGAGAAGAAAGGAGTGTGACGTCCACCTTCGTCTTTATTAAGGACGTAGACTTCAGCTTTAAAATTTGGTGTGAGGGTTGATGGGAACCGGGAGCAGAAAGAACCTGTCCACGTTCAACATCTTCACGCTTGATACCGCGAAGAAGAACACCAACGTTGTCCGCCAGCCTGACCCTGATCGAGCAGC
>JMSU01000231.1_pt1 | contig 19111 bp, 16 predicted proteins | sample 179011 | NCBI WGS metagenome assembly JMSU01 (sample SAMN02769580, study PRJNA246767) | bioreactor metagenome | isolation source: Culture-1 Bioreactor ArsB derived from microbial biomass from the upper 2 cm... | place: Germany: Bremen | collected day 87 after inoculation
CATAGATCTTGCCTGCTTCACGACCTGGTCCTGAAACCTGTGGCATACTGTCCACGTACCGCGTTAACTCAAGGGTCAGTTCTGTAACATGCTTTCCCATCTTTTCTAATATTCTAGGAATCAATCCATTTTCCTGTTTTAATAGAGATAACAGCAAATGTTCTGTTGCAATCTCTATATTCCCATTGGAGATAGCTAATGTTTCTGCTTCTTTAATGGCTTCTAAACTTTTTTGTGTGAATTTGTTCATATTCATCTTTCTCACCTCATATTCTCTCATAACAGCTTATCATAGATACTCTTTTTTCATGTTGTTCTATATTCAATTGACATGATAAAAAATTAGTGTAATCAACATATCCTTTTACTGATGCATCCCTTTCCATTTTTTGATTAATTTAATTTCTTCTTTGCTTAATTCCTCAGGTACTACCACTTTTGTTATAAAATAGAAATCACCTGTTTTTTTTCTATTTTTAAGCCCTTTACCTTTTAGTCGAAATTTCTTTCCTGACCCTGTTCCTTTAGGGATATTTAGTTTGAATGTTTTATCTAAGGTTTGTACTTCCATCTCGGCACCTAAAGCTGCATCCCATGGCATTATCTCTAAATCTTTGTAGATATCGTTTCCATTTAGGCTATACTGGGCGTCATTAACAATGTGTACCTTAATGAGCATATCCCCACTTGGACCTCCATTATAACCGCTGCCACCTTGACCTTTTAACCTAATTTTCTGTCCTTCTATAATACCTTTTGGTATGGTTACATCCAGTTGTTTACGATGACCTGTTTCATCACTTACGGTTATTTTTTTAGTTGCGCCATAATAACTATCAGCAATGGATATATCCAGTTCAGCTTCTACATGACCACCTTGCATTGATTGAGTCCTACCTGTAAAACCTCCTCTAGATGATGAGAAACCTCCTAAATTTCCAAAACCTCCAAAGGATGCTCTGCCTCCACCCTCATTACCAAAACTATTGGCCCTAAATATGGAATCAAATACCGATTTTAATATATCTTCATTACCCGTCCATGAACTTGTATCTTGGGAATAAAAACCTGTACCGCTTTCCCACTGATTACCAAATTGATCATATGCTTTTCGCTTTTCTGGATCTTTTAACACATTATAAGCTTCATTAATTTTTTTAAACTTCTCTTCAGCTTCCTTACTTTTATTGGAATCAGGATGGTATTTGTGAGCAAGCTTTCGAAATGCTTTTTGAATGTCCTTATCTGCAGCATCCTTTGATACCCCTAATACTTTATAATAATCTTCTACATTATTTTGCATGACTGCACCTCCTATAATTATTCTTATCTATTTTATATAGTTTTTCATGACTATTTCATCTACTGTTTACTTTTTCAAAAAAAGATTGAGATCCCCTAGATGATGACAATAGATTTTATCAATCTGATTAAAAACATTCTCATGGTCATAATGTCCAAAATAATAGTTAAGAGCATTATCGATCATTAATAAATAACAGCTTAGGTATTCTGCCACAGCTTCGTCATCTATCTTATCAAGTGAAATACCTTGTAAAAATTCTCTTGAAAAACGGTTATTAGAATTCTCATGGGTTTTATTAATGATCTCTCTTTGATATATTTCTGGAAAACGTTTTTGATCAATGTAGCATATGGCATTAAAAAATCTATCAAGATGTTTATTCAGATCTTCTGATTTAGATCTTGATTGAATCTTTAACACAGCATAACGTTCGTATTCGCTACTTACATTGAATTCAAAACTGTATCTTATGCTGGGATTATATTTATACTTTATAAAAGTTCCAAATTGCAAACTGCCATAATCGTTTTTTGATTTTACTTGTATACGTTCTTTTTCAACGATCTTAGATATACGGTCCATGACATGGATTACTTTTTGCCTCGGTGTTAGTAAGCCAAGACTTTCTGCTAACATATCATTTATCAGTTGTGAACGATTGGTATTCTTCCTATAAGCCAATTGATCCACAACTTCAACAACATCATCTAATAACACTAAGCTATAGATGCTTTTTTTCATAGTCATTCAACCCTTCTTCTGACATTCAGATGTTTCAAGTTATGACACCGCTATGTCTTATTCCAATTGAGAATCTTTTTATGTTATGATACAATAGTATATCACATCCAATAATTTGTCAACAGTTTTATATAAATACCCAAACAAGTTTCTTAAACATCCTTACTATTATTTTGGATATATGGTGGCTTTTTATACGTACTAACGAAACGGATTCAGTAAAGAATGGCTTAAATATTATTTCATGTTCTGTTTGCAAATACAAAAAAACCATATCTTGATTAATCACGATTATTACATCTGTAGTCATATCAAAATAAACAGATAATGGCTACACATCTAACCAGCGTATATTAACACAATATATGGTCTCACTAATTTCTCATTGATCTTTCATTTGTTTATCATGTATCCATTACTTTAGCTGTAAAATATCTTCCACGGTTTCCTGCATCTTATCTTTATCACAAATTCTAGTGTGTCTTACTTCAGCCTCTAGTATCTCGTGAATAGCACGAGGAATATCTACACCAGACAATTCGTGCATCTTATGAATTAAATCAAAGTCAGCTTCCTGGTCATAACACTCATCAATAGCCTTCATAACACTACGTGTGAATTTATAAGGACTTGCTGTAGACGCAATGACGGTCTTCTTCTCATCACCTGTTTCAGCTTTGTACTTCTTATATACAGCACTGCCTACAGCTGTATGAGAATCAATCAGATAATCTGTTGTTTCAAATACATTTTTAATAGCAGCACAAGTCTCTTCCATGGTTGCATATTGTCCATGAAAAGCTGCAAGACCTGCTCGCATATCATCCGATATGGTATACTCCCCTTGTTGACTAAGAGCAGTCATAAGCTCATTAACTTTCCGATCATCACTATCTGCTAGATGAAATAATAGACGCTCAAGGTTACTGGATATCAGTATGTCCATAGAAGGGGATATGGTTAAAACAAACTCTCGCTTCTTATCATAAACACCTGTCTTTATAAAATCATACAATACTTTATTATCATTGGAGGCACAGACTAACTTTGCAATAGGTAATCCCATGTTCTTAGCGTAGTAGGCTGCCAAGATGTTTCCAAAGTTCCCTGTAGGCACAACAACATTGATGGCGTCACCTTTAGCGATCTCGCCATTATTAAGCATATTTAGATAAGCATAGTAGTAATAGACCACTTGAGGGATTAAACGTCCTATATTGATAGAATTAGCGGACGAGAACTGGTATCCATTATTATCCATTACGCCTGCTAGGTCCTGATTGTTAAACATGGCCTTTACACCGTTCTGTGCATCGTCAAAATTCCCATCAATGCCAACGACACATGTATTGTCACCTTTTTGTGTAACCATTTGCTGTTTCTGAATAGGGCTTACACCATCTTTTGGGTAAAATACGATAATCTTAATACCCTCAACATCTGCGAATCCTGCTAAAGCAGCTTTACCCGTATCTCCAGATGTAGCTGTTAGTATAACAATATCATTATCTATATTTTGCTTCTTCGCAGACACTGTCATTAAATATGGTAATATAGATAGTGCCATATCCTTAAAAGCAATTGTTGATCCATGAAATAACTCTAGGTAATAAGCACCATCTTTTTTTACTAAAGGGGCTATTGCCTCAGTATCGAATTTGGTATCATATGCATGTTCAATACAATACTTTAATTCATCTTCCGTGAAATCGGTGAAAAATAATTTCATGACTTCATAAGCCAACTCTTTATATGTAAGATCTGCAAGATCTTCTAATGACTTGTTCATCTTAGGAATTTCATGAGGTACAAATAAACCTCCATCACATGCTAATCCTTTGATGATAGCCATGGAAGCAGGAACATTACCCTCGCCACCCCGTGTACTTCTATACATCAATTCCATACGCTTTCATTCCTTTTTATGATTTTTCAAGATTATATCATACTATTTACTTTAGTACAATAGTGAACAGAACATTTTTGTATTCCTGAATAGGTCATATGTCTTTATCACAAAAGCATTTTAGTTCTATTTTTGATTTATGAACCACACTTGATACTAGATGTCAATGATCATCCTATGTGCATATATGGATGTGACGAGACTCTACCACTTATGGGATTTAATAGATCGCATATTAATTCAATGGTTTATCCCTCATAGAAAGACAAAATGATAAAAATAAAATCAAATTTTTTTTTGCCACAATAACATAAAAAAGCAATCACCCATATGAGCAATTGCTTGAATCTATCATCTATATATTCTATTTAAAAAATTCATGAGCACCATGTTGTAGAACCTTAGTCAAGTTATTATCAAACCAGCTCACTGCTTTTGATGACGCAAGTGACCTCGCAACAAAATATAAAGCACCATTTGAGTAATCCTCACCATTAAAAGCTTGTTCTAAAGCTTTTTTGGTACTATTTGTCACACTAAGTTTATAGTATCGTCCATCACTAATAGGTGAAAACTGAACTCTACCATTAATCTTTTGATGTACCACATCATAGATAATATTCGGAAAATTAGAACTCTTAACTCGGTTCATTACAACATTGACGATCAAGATTTTACCCTTCATATCTTCATCCGTTGCCTCTGCTTCAACGATTCTAGTTAAAGCTTCGTAATCTTTTGCTGACAGACTTACCAATTTACTTGCTTGCTCTTCTGCTTTAAAACTAGCAGTATGCATTACACGTTCTTCGCTCTCATCTTCAGGCGCTTTCATAGGTATAGGTTCTTCTGCCTTTATCTCTTTGTTTGCTTGCTGATTTTTAATAGCTTCTGCCATGTATGCTTTATACTGACTAATTTCTAGCTCCAATTCAGCAATGCCATCCTCTTCTTCTACGGACTTGATATCTGAAACGGCTGTTTCTTCTTCTACATTTCTTCCTAAAGCCGCTACCGCATTTGCCTCTGTGCCTGCAAATCCGTTAACACCCATATACAATACTGCCAATACCATACAACCTGTTACAATAATTAGGCCATTTGTATAAGCTTTCTTGGATATATGCTTTAATGATGAAAATAAGTCCTTTAGAAGATTCTTTACTTTAAACATAATTTATCTCCTTTTGAATGTACCAATTCCACTTATCTTTTGTCTGATTATATTTCTACCTGTGAAACTGATTTTATTAACAAGCTGTTAATCTTTCCTTAATACTTTCTTAACGTTTGCTTGTCATAGCGATTATAGTAAAACTTACAGAACGTGTCAACTAATCACCCAATATTTTGGTGGTTTTTGTATTGTTTCAAAATATTCAATCATTTATTTTGTGTCTTTAGCCTCAAAATGTCGTATAAGTGTTTTTTATTTTGTATACTATTATTGTCATAACCTTATTTTTGTCTAAATCAACCAAATTCAATTTTGTAACTAATTATATGTATATTTTTGGCATATTTATTATTTTTTACATTTTTTCCTAATTCTTTAGACCTAAGGTAATCAGTTTGTTCATCCGATATACAAAATGATAACCAAAATAATGCAATGCCGACACGTGCTTAGGTCCATTTTACGTTAACAAGACCTTAGCATTTATAGTATTACCCGTTCTTATACTTATTATACATGTAACCCAAAATATTTTTATTTAGGGGTAGTGACTCAGTATATCAATTACTCTACCGAATAGTATTTAGAAAGGAACTCACATATGACAGCATTAAAAGGTGTCTACCAAGCGACCAAAAAAAATGGGACAATTTATTATCGAGCATCCATTACTTACAAGTCCAAACACATTAGTTTAGGAAGTTATGATACCGAATCTTTAGCTCATGGGGCTTATATTGAAGCTTATGAGTTGCTTAATGCTCATGCAACCATCCATTCATACAAGTCTCAACATATACTTTCTTTTGAAAAATGGGTCATCCTTATTAATTATAGAGATAACGGCCATTATATCAAAAATCCCCTCTATCTTCACAAATATTACTTTTCCTACTATTTAAATGAAGGAACAGAACTTACTTTTGATGTAGATGATCTCTTTTATTACTCTAATCATAAGATTTTTAAAAAAAATGGGTACTTATTTGTTAACGATTATGGTATGCAAGTAAATATCCTTTCACGGTATGGTATTAAAAATTTTGCAGTAAAAGATAAAGATTACTACTTTAAAGATGGTGATTGTATGAATTTTCGTTATCACAACATTGTCGTGGTTAATCCCTATTACGGTGTGGAAAAGGTTAAAAAAAATACGCAACCACTCTACATTGCTAAAATTAATTTAAATGGCTACTATAAAATAGGTACATATTACACAGATACTGAAGCTGCTATAGCCTATAATAAAGCCGTAGATTTCGTATTAAGTCATGGTATAACAACAAAAAACTTCACAAAGAATTATATAGCGGATTTGAGTACAGCAGAGTATCTAGCCTTATATCACAACATCCCCCTCTCCTCAAATCTCCTATCTTTACACGAGAAAAGAGGCTCCATCTTGTCTTCCGTAGGATTTTAGTCGTTAGGAAAGTTTCCTTAGGGCATAAGCAAATGTTCCAATTGCACATGCTAAATTAATAACTCTCCTATAATATAAAAAATCATCTAATCATAATGAACAAATCGTAAATTCCATTGCAATTAACGTAGCGTCTTGATAATATAAATAAAAGGACGCTTTTTTTGCGTTTATTTTTATAGCATTAGGTTCAGGTTGATTAAGAGTAAAATATATATAATATTAATATAACATCAATAAATGCCAACACTTAATAATAGAAAGAAACCATAAGACTATTATGACGTTAGATCTAACAGAGGTGAATAAAATGAGCAGATATTATAACAACAAAGCAATTGAGTTACTAGCTCCTGCTGGTACTTTTGACATATTTGAAGGCATTATTCAGGCTAATTGTGATGCTGTCTATTTTGGTGGACAGGTTCTCAATATGCGCATGATACGAAAAGGTTATAACTTTTCTAACGATGACATAAAAAAAGCTATCCGCATAGCACACAACCTTGGTAAAAAAGTATACATTACCGTGAATAATCTATTTAGTCATAAAGATATTCATGTGGCAAGAGATTATTTATTGTTTTTAAATGATGTTCAACCAGATGGGTTAATTATTCAAGACTTAGCTGTCTTACAACTTGCGAAAGAACTTTCTCTAAATCTTCCATTACACGCATCCGTTATGATGAATGTCCATAACTTAGCCATGATTGATGGATTAAAAGAACGAGGCATTTCTCGGGTTGTCTTATCACGTGAAATGTCACTGGACCAAATTAAGTACATTAAAACACAGACAGATATGGAAATCGAATATTTTACCCACGGTGACATGTGTATTGCCCATGGCTCTCAATGTCACTATAGTGGTATACTCTATGGTATGAGCAGTAATCGAGGTCGTTGTCTTAAACCCTGTCGTTGGGATTACCATATTAAAAAAGACGGACAACTCTACAAAACAAAATTTCCTATGGCTGTAAAGGATATGTGTATGTACACTTATCTTCCTGAGATGATTGATGCTGGTATTGATTCCTTTAAAATCGAAGGACGTATGCGCCAGAAAGAATTTATCGTTAATCTCATTAATTATTATGGCGATGCCATTGACCGCTATATAGAAGATCCAATTGGTTATGACCGTACAAAAGATTATAAAAAAATTGTTACGTCTCGTAAAAGGGATTTATCAACTAACTACGCTTTTGGTAAACCTGGTCTTTCTAATATTAATCACCGCTATGAAGGTACTGGGAAGTTCTATAGTACAGGAAAAGTCTTCAGCTCTCCTACCGAAGAACCTGTTATAACAGATAATCAACTTGCATCAATTGCTCATACTATTAATGTGTATATGTCCACCCACAAAATAATACCGCCTGTTAAACACTTAAGTGTCAAAGTGGGCACTATGGAACAGGCTAAACTTGCCATTGAAAAAGGTGTTAAAACCATTTACCTATCAGGTGATGTTTACCAACCTTACAAACCATTTACAAAAGAAGATATTAAGTACCTTACACGTCATAAGGGCCATAGTCGCATTATACTTGGTCTACCTAAAATGATGAGAGATATGGATCTGCTAAACTATAAAAACTTATTAGATGAATTAGCCAAAGATTTGGATGGATTATTAGTCACTAACATTGGTGCTATAACTGCTTTTTCTGGCTATGACTTACCACTGATAGGCGATTATACCCTTAACATCTATAATTATAAGGCAGCAGAATACTATAAGGAACTTGGTTTAGATCAGTATACCCTATCAATTGAATCCAAACTACCCGATTTACTGAATACAATCACACATAGCTCGTTACCATCTGAAGTAATCGTACATGGACTACCTTGTGTCATGTATCTAGAGCATGATTTATTTGCTAATACTAAACATCCAACGGATAACGGTTATGATGACGCCTATTATATAGAAGATACTGTTTTACATTTGGTAACCCCCGCAGGTAATTACCCTGTGTACAAGGACCAATATGAACGTTGTCATATGCTCCCTAGCAAAGAAATATGTCTCTACTCCCTTTTACCTTCTTTGGACTCACTAAACATGACCAGTTATCGTATTGAGGGTATGAGTTATACCACGAAGCAACTCGAATATCTTATTGATATTTATAAAAAAGCACTATACCACGAAACCGCTACTACCCTTCAGCATTTTTCTGAAGGACATACATTAGGCGCTCTTAGCCATTCTTAAGGAGGTTAAACCATGTTTAAAAACTATATAGGACCAGATCATATCATAAGTAAGAAAAAAGAATACCTGTACCCTTGCGCTCATCACTTCTATAAAAAACCTCCTCAATTCGTACGAGGTGAAATGCAGTACCTCTATGACCAAGAAGGAAAACAATATCTCGATTTCTTTGCAGGTGTATCTGTTGTTAATTGTGGTCATTGTAATCCTATTATATTAGAAGCAACCATACAACAACTTAAGCAATTACAACATACAACCACCATCTATCTCAGTCAACCTATGGTTGAATTAGGGGAGAAACTAGCCTCTATATTACCTGGCAACTTAAAACATTCTTTTTTCTGTTGCTCAGGCTCTGAAGCTAATGAAGGTGCACTACTTCTTGCAAGGCTCTATACAGGACGTAAATCATTCATCGCCCTTGAAGGTTCTCTCCACGGTCGTACCCATTTAACCATGAGTGGTACAGGCATTGATATGTGGCGTACTGACCCTTATATGGATGACAGCTTCCATTTCATTCCCAATATAGCCGCCTTTGACGAAGAACCTGAAAAAGCAGCAAAACATTCTATTAAAGCCTTGAAAAAGTTATTAAAAGATAAGGGAAAAGACATCGCAGCCATGATTATAGAACCCATTCAAGGCAATGGAGGCATCATAACTCCTCCTGCTAATTATTTTGAAGATATTCAGAAACTTCTTAACAAATATGGAATCCTACTGATTGTTGATGAAGTACAAACGGGATTTGCTAGAACAGGTAAAATGTTTGCTATTGAGAATTATAATGTGGTACCAGATATCATGACCGTCGCAAAAGCACTGGGTAATGGCATTCCTATCTCAGCCTTTTGTACCAACGATACCATCGCTGCTGCTTTTAATAAGCCATCAGCATCCACTCTTGGAGGTAACCAAGTAGCTTGCGAAACAGCTCTAGCTGTTCTGGATTATATCGAAAAAAATCGATTATGCCTACGTGCAGAAGAACTAGGCAAGGCCTTACTTAATGGACTTCTTGCATTAAAAGACAAATACCCACTCATTAAAGAAGTCAGAGGAATTGGTCTTATGCTGGGAGTTGAACTCATTAAAAAAGACGGTACCCCCGCTAGCGAAGAAACCGACACCATCCTAGAAATCCTAAAAGATAACGGTATCATTCTAGGAAAGAACGGTCTAAATCGTAATGTATTAGCTTTTCAACCCTCACTGGTCATTACCCAAGGGGATATTGAAAAGCTACTCAGTCAGCTAGATATTGTTCTAAGTGAAGTATCTACTAATTAACGCTAACCTATATATTAGGACAAACTAACTAAACGCAATCAGACGTGGTACAAACTTAAAAGTATATTCCTATTATAAGGACGACTTTTGTGGCTTGTTGCATTCCTTAGCTCTATTCAAGCAACAAACACAAGGAGAGTCCGTTAATAGGATATATACTTCATTGATTATTCGTTGTATAAAAAAAAGAGCTTAGTTCTACTCGTTAAGTAGTCCTAAGCTCTTCATATTTAATTTGTTACCTGATTACGAGGCTTCCCTGCCATATACGAAGCAATGTTCTCCTTCACCTCATACACCACTCTATTCCTAGCCTCAACACTAGCCCATGCAATATGAGGTGTAATCAATAATTTCGTACTATCTTGAATACCCAACAATGGATTGCCCTCATTAATTGGTTCATATTCCAATACATCAAGTCCTGCTCCTGCTATCTGATTATCATTCAACGCCCTACAGAGATCATCCTCTAAAACAATTCTCCCTCGACCTAGATTCAATAATACAGCAGAAGACTTCATCTTCTCCAATGCCTTATAGTCAATAAGCCCATCCGTATCATCATTCAATGGTGCATGAATGGAGATAATATCTGACGTAGCTAACAACGTATCAAAATCTACCTGTTCATAAGCCTGCTGATTATTCTTCCCTGAAGTAGAATAATAAATAATTTTACAACCAAATGCCTCTGCAATGCTCGCTACTTTTCTACCAATATTACCAAAACCAATAATCCCCCAAGTCTTACCTACAAGCTCATGAAATTTTCGGTCAAAATGTGTAAAAATTTCATCACCTACATATGTGCCTGATTTCACATAATTATCATAATAGGATAATTTCTCATAGAGGTAAAACAAGAGCGCAAATGTATGTTGTGCTACACTGTCTGTAGAATAACCCACTACATTAGAAACAACAATACCTTTTTCATTGGTATAGACCTTATCCACATTATTAGTACCTGTTGCTGTTAGACAAATTAACTCAAGGTTCTTAGCATGTTGAAGATTACTTTCATTTAACACAACCTTATTCGTTATAATCACTTGCACATCTTTTATTCTCTCCACCACATCCTCTGGAGCTGTAAAACCAAATACCTCAACTTCTCCCAACGCATTAAACACACTTAAATCCAAATCATCGCCAAGGGTATTGGCATCTAAAATGACAATTTTCATATTGCTCTCCTTTCATAATGTATCTTATGTTTATACTACATATTAAATTTTATTATGGCTTTTTCAACCTATAATAATAAGATTTACAACGCTTTTCTTACTCTATAATAACGTTAATATTACTTTTAGGCAATACAATTAGGCGTAAAAAATTAGATTGACATATATAGATTATCTATATATAATATATGTAGATAATCTATATATAAGGAGTGATTATATGAACATCGATAAAAGTCTACGAACCGGAAGTACCGGTATGCTTATTCTAAAGTTATTATCAATGGAAGATATGTATGGGTATCAAATTATCGAAGAGTTAGAAAGACGTTCTGAAAATGTATTTTCCCTTAAGGCAGGCACATTATACCCGTTACTGCATTCGCTGGAACAAAAAGATATTATTGTTTCCTATGAAAAAGTCTCCGATAATGGCCGTAACAGAAAATATTACCATCTTACAGAAATCGGCAAAACATTTTTTGAAGAAAAGAAGGCTACTTGGCACACTTATATCACATCTGTTAATAAAGTTTTAGGAGGTTTTAATCATGAACCCATCACCTGATATTGTAGAATTTCTTGATACTGTTTGTAGCGAAATTAAGTATAAAAAATTACATGACCCTATCAAAAAGGAATTATCGGAGCATATTACGGATCAAATAGATGCTTATTTAGTAAAAGGTATAGCTCAAGAAGAAGCCAAGCATAAATCCATTCAAGATATGGGTGATCCTATACTCATAGGGCAATCGCTCAATAAAACTCACAGACCTCGTATGAACTGGTCTATTATTGCACTGATTTCGACAATCATTCTATTGAATTCTTGTTTCTTTTATTTTACTATTTTTAACAATGACCTGTATTATTATCATGATAAACTTTTTATTAATTATATCCATTATGCGTCCATAGGTTTACTCGTATTTTTATTTTTCTATTTTCTTGACTATACTTGGATATATCGTCATATTGGCTTATGCTATATATGTTATATATTAACCATGATGATCCTATTAACATCTACGCCATTAATAATTGGTGGTAGATACATGGCAGTTTACCCAGCTCTATTATTTATTCCACTATTTGCTACCATTATTTATCGGCTGCGCTCTTATAATCATAAGGGTATATTTTTAGCGCTTTTACTTTACCTGCCAGGTGTACTGGTTACTTATTCGACAAATTTTAAATATCCACTTTATATCGTTACTTGCTCATGTATATTTCTTATCTTATTCAGTATTAAAAAAGACTATATACATGTTAGTGAAAACATAAAAAGGAACTTAAAATATGTAAGTACCCTTATACTTGCCTATGTTGGTTATAGACTTTATTCAAATACAATGATGCTATCGCAAGCTGACCCACTAGGCAGAGGTCATATGTACCAAATTATTAGAGAGATTATGATACAAGTTAAACCATTTGGCTCAATACCTATACCTTCCACTACATTAGGTATATCGAGTTCCTTACCCGAATGGTATCAAGGTCATTATCTTCTTTATATTCTAGGTAAATACGGTTATATACCAGCACTTATTCTCCTATTACTAGTACTTATTTTTATCTATGCAATATATAAAATGATACGTAAACAACAACAAGGTTATGGCTTTTTACTTTCAGTGAGCTGTATACTTATTATGATTATGCAGATAGTGACTGCCATACTAAGTAATATTGGTATCGTTTATTCTCATTTATGTGCTATCCCCTTTATATCTTACGGCTCTAGAAGTTTCATTGTCAACATGGCTTTACTCGGTTTATCCCTTTCTATATACCGAAGAAGCCATTTAATGCCTGAAAGAAACATTCAATCTACTAATGAACGAATAACTTATGAAGATGGCAAAATTATTATTGATATAAAAAGACATATCATTCATTAGACCACAACTTATAAAAGGTCTATAAAATGCTTAACTTGAATCACAACAACAAAGAAAACAAGTTTTCAACTAACTAAGGGGCTTCAGTAGCCCCTTCTTCATCCTTAATGATCTTATTATAATCCCTAATCAATTTTCGTATCTCACTTAAAACCTGTCCCGTCTGTCTAAGGGTTTCCCCCGGAATCTCATCCATAATCTTATCTAGCATATGCCCTCTCTCGATCATAAAATGTTGATTCACTTTGTAACCTTCTTCTGTAAGATATATTTCTTTTCGCTTACCATCTACTTCAACTTTTTTTACATAACCTCTTTTATATAATTCATTGACATACCGAATGGTATTCTTAATATCAATATGATAAATAGAAGCAATCTCTGCTTGTGTTTTACCTTCATATCGATAGATTTTACCTAACATACTCTGCAAAGAATTAGGAAGGTTGCCGTATATATCTATATGCTCAGATAAACGATGCATTTGTTGATTAATCATCCCAGCTTCATCAACAATATCATATATCAGTGTATGTAATGGATTATTATTCTCATTATCTCTTGTATAACGCATGTCATTTCCTCCTACATGTACAATATTATTTATCTATATAGGTGTAACAAACACCCTTGATGACCCCACCTACAACTTGTATACTATGTATAAACAGTATAAATATATTATACAACAATTAAAACACAAACTTCAATATACAATACACATATAAGGAGCGATGAATGATGGAAAAAAAATGGTGGCATCAATCTGTTGTCTATCAAGTATACCCTCGTAGTTTCTACGATAGCAATGGTGACGGTATTGGCGACATTCAAGGTATTATTAGTAAGCTGGATTATTTGCAGAAGTTAGGTATTGATGTGATATGGTTATCACCTGTTTACGATTCTCCAATGGATGATAATGGGTACGATATATCTAATTACCAAGATATTGCTAAGGAATTTGGTACACTAGAGGATATTGAGCAACTCATTAAAGAAGCAAAAGATCGTGGTATCAAAATTATCATGGACTTGGTTGTAAATCATACCTCTGATGAACATGCTTGGTTCATTGAAGCTAAAAAATCGAAAGATAACCCTTATCGCGATTATTATATCTGGAGGAAACCTAATGAAGGTGGTAATCCCCCTAGTGATTTGGAATCTATTTTTAGTGGTTCTGCTTGGGAACTCGATGACGTATCTGGCGAATACTATCTTCACCTCTTCTCTAAGAAACAACCGGATCTTAACTGGGAAAATGATAAAGTAGTAAAAGAAGTATTCGATATGATGAATTGGTGGCTAGATAAAGGCATCGGTGGTTTTAGAATGGATGTTATCGACCTTATTGGAAAAGAAATTGATAAAAATATTATCTCCAATGGTCCTAAGCTACACCCATTACTTCAATCCATGAATAAAGCTACTTTTGGAGATCGTGATGTACTAACTGTAGGTGAAACATGGGGAGCTACTGTGGATACTGCCAAACTCTATTCCGATCCTACAAGACAAGAGGTATCCATGATCTTCCAATTTGAGCATATCACCATGTGTTGGGATGATGAACATGGTAAATGGCGTCCTAAACCATTTGATTTGATTAAGCTAAAAGAAATCTTTAATAAATGGCAAACTGGCTTAGGTGACCAAGGTTGGAATTCACTTTTTTGGAACAACCACGATTTACCTAGAACTGTATCCAAATATGGTGATGATAAAAACTACCGTATTGAATCTGCTAAAATGCTAGGAACAACGTTGCATATGATGCGCGGAACACCTTATATCTTCCAAGGTGAAGAAATCGGTATGACGAATGTGCCGTTTGAATCCATTGATTGTTACCGTGACATCGAAACTCTTAACTTCTACCGAGATAAGATTGCAGAAGGGTTTACCCATGAAGAGATGATGGTTGGTCTATGGGCTAATAGCCGTGATAATGCAAGAACGCCTATGCATTGGAATGAAAGCCATCAAGCTGGTTTTACAACAGGTACGCCTTGGATTAATGTTAATCCCAATTATACCGATATCAATGTAGAAGCAGCCTTAGCTGATGAAAACTCTGTATTCTATCACTATCAGAAGCTTATACAACTAAGAAAAGAAATGCCTGTTGTTGTATATGGTGACTTTGAATTATTAGCACCAAAGGATAAGCAAATTTTCGCTTATACACGTACACTAGACGACAGCAAACTATTAGTGGTTAGTAATTTCTCAGCTAAAAAAACGTCATTTACTTATGACAAGCCTGTAGAAAGCTGCAAGACATTACTTTCCAATTATTCATCAACATATGATTTAAAACAACCACTTGCATTAGCGCCTTATGAGTCTGCTATTATACAAATTGGATAGTATGAATGATCATTCAATAGATGACGGCTTTTCGTAGCACGTGAATAAAGTATTTTATAAGCTAAGACTAGGTTAAGATTTACCACCATTAACCTAGTCTATTTTTATCTTATACGAAAGTTCTACTTTTTAAGCATATGGAACAGAAGCGTTTCCATATGCGCTAAGGTAAATTTCTTAACGACAAATCCGCTTTGCGAAACAAGGCGTAGCCTCTTTTGTTCTAGATAAGGATGCTCACTACTTATAGTCCTTTATAAATGACTCACTATCATCTATAGTCACTACCCGCTTGTCTTTAGCCGATTCTAATAAAGCAAATATTAGTTTCATATCTCCAAACTCCACTAATGGCGTAACTTGTATTTTTTTATTATTAACCATTGCTTCGTAAAAATTAACAAACTCATTATAGTATCCACGAGAAGGCGTATAAGTTAACATTTCATGACGCCCATCATTATAATACACATTGACTACGCTACAGGATGTATCTTCTAAGTATATCATGCCCTTTGATCCAAATATCCTTAATCCTAGTGAGGGTTTCTGAGGTTCATGACCTTTTAGACAAAAGACATAATAGCCTACTGCCCCTGATTTAAACATCAGGTTACAGTTAATATTAATATGAGGTGCATAATCATGTCCAATAGGGTTACCAAAAGCTGAGACATGTGACATCTCTCCAAATATATAACGTAATTCTGCAATATCATGGACACCTGCATCCATTATCATGCCACCTTGAAAATCAGGATGTTGACGCCATTTTGTCGATGCGAAAGAATCGCCATTCATACTCTCTTCAAAGTCAAAAGCATTATGTTTAATGAAATATAGTACATCACCAATTCTCTTCTCTTCTATAATTTTCTTAATTATATTATTTTCTTCGTTATACCTGAAATTCTCACCAATCATAATCTTGACTTTTTGTTCTTTTTGTAGTTTAACAAAATCAATAGCTTCTTCCATATTAGGGGCTAGGGGTTTCTCACAGATTAAGTGTTTACCTGCATTTACCACATCCCGAGATATCTTATAATTCATACTAATGGGTACAGCCACATTCACCACATCAATATCTTTCCTTTGTAACATCTCATGATAATCTACATACGTATTCTCATGACTTAATCCAACTTTATCTGCTGCTTCAAATAATTTATCCTGATGGAGATTAGCCATAGCTACTATTTCATATTTATCACTTAACTCTTGTATGGCTGGTAGATGCAAGCGATCCCATGCCAAACCTGTTCCGATAACTGCTAATCTTATTTTTTTCATAAAACTACCTCTTTTCTTTGCCTAATCACATAGTCCTTTACAATTAATCTTTTACTTTATAGTCTTGCATTTTTTTATTATACCTATACACTATTGATCGTTATAATAATATAATGTATAACTGTAATATACCTTATGATGTAACGTCTGATACATTTCAACTTACAATAGAGGGAACCTCAATTATTATGAGATTCCCCCTATTATATAAACATATTATTTATTTTTGTCACCATCTTATATTTCCGCAATACTCTTTAACTCACCGTTATAATTGTTTATTTTTCTCTTAAGTATTTAGCATTGATTTAATATTCCATCTTAAATCGCTTAACCTTATTCGGTAAATTTTTTTATGCAAAGATTACACATCACCTCTAAGGACAATTAAATTGTTTTTATGCCATCTTGTAAACGCCCATTTGTTCGAGCCACCAATAAGACATTCTTCAAGATCTACTTCACCATTACTATCGAGTAAAGCTTTTAAATAATGTATTCTCTTGTCAATTGCTTGAATGATTGCCTCTTCTCCAATAAGATGTTTTCCATGAGAAAGAATTAAGACTTCTGCTCCAAGTGTTTTTATAAATTCAAGACTTTTTAGATGTTCTTTGACACTACCATCACCACTAATATATGGAACCGTAGGCTTATCTTCCACATCAAACATTAACAAATCACCAACATGCACAATTTTATCATCTATTAAAGTTACCATGCTGCATTTACAGTGACCTGGTGTTTCATAAAAAGTCATTGAGAAATTTCCATACTTCTTTGAATCATTATTGATAATGGTTTGTTGCGGCTTTCTATAATCATGTTCCTTATGCCATATATCATTACAATTATGTCGATTATCTTCATAAAGAATACTGCATGAAAGATTCGCATTGGGAAACTCAGTAGCCCCAGCTGCATGATCAGGGTGATAATGGGATAGCATTATTTCATCTACTGATATACCTTGCGAAGCAAGATTCTCTTTAACGACTAATGCTTGTTCCGAGTAAGCCGTATCGATAAGCATTGCATTTTCTCCATTTAATAAAACTGTAATATTAACATCTAAAGCTTGTTTATCCTCATTTTCATAAAATACATACTGGCAGATGTTATCATCAATCCGTCTAATTTCTTTCATTAAAAATTCCTCCTAATTTGTTATCTATGCCTATTTGCTTTACTTAACTTCATATAGTGGTAGATATTAATACACTTTCTTCAATTTTATCTAAAATATCCTGCATGTTAATAAAGTCATAGTTACTTAATAGAATGACCGTAATATCTCTATCTGGGTAAATGATATATATGGATTTAAATCCTGGTAACCCTCCGTCTTGATAAAAATACTCTATCTTATTATCTTTTTTGAACATAATTTTACCATAACTATAACGGAATACATCATAAGCCGAACCATAATCCCTGAATAACATTTCATTATAGTCTTTGCTTAAAAGTTCACCCTTCAAAAGTGCTCTAATCCATGCATACAAGTCTTCTACCGTGGAATATATATCGCCTGCTCCATTGAATGCAGAAATATTTGCCATGTCACAATTAATGATATTTCCTTCAACTTTCGAGTAACCATACGCCCTATTTTTTAGTATATTTTCGTTCCTAAAGCATCCTGTATTCTTCATTAGTAGCTTGTCAAAGATATTCTCTTGAATGAATGTGCTATATGTTTTATTAGAAACCTTTTCAATAATATAGCTTAATAAACTATATCCCATATTAGAGTATTCAAACGTTTCTCCTGGTTTGGTAACAAGAGGCTTATGTTTAAACCTATGGATATATTCTTCTAGTGTATGATTATCTTTAATATACATTTGATATTCTGGATCATTATATAAAAACGTTAACCCTGATGTATGCGTTAATAAGTGATGAATTGTTATTATATCACCACTTGGATAATCCAATATATACTTATCTATGGTATCATTCAAGTTTATTTGTTCTTGTTGGACTAGAATCATAATAGCCATAGATGTAATTGATTTGCTTATTGATGCTATACAGAATTTCGTATCCAATGTGTTGCGTATGTCATAATCATGGTTGGCTATGCCATAACTTTCTTTAATGACAACCTGGTCTCCTTTAGCTACTAAAAGGGTTCCACTAAAGGCTTGTTTTTCTTCAAGATCCTTAAAGTAGTCATTCAGTTTAATATTCATTTGTTTATCCATTAAATTTACCTCCAAGTTATTATCTTTTACTAAAATACATTATATACAACAAA
>JMSU01000232.1_pt1 | contig 18979 bp, 18 predicted proteins | sample 179011 | NCBI WGS metagenome assembly JMSU01 (sample SAMN02769580, study PRJNA246767) | bioreactor metagenome | isolation source: Culture-1 Bioreactor ArsB derived from microbial biomass from the upper 2 cm... | place: Germany: Bremen | collected day 87 after inoculation
CTGGACCTCAAAAAACGGGTTCGAAATACTTTTCATAAATTAGCAGAAGACCGCCAGCCTGTACTGATCGTAACCCACGCTGGAGTAATCAGAGTCCTGATGCATCTCGTTTTGGATTTTCCGCTCGAAAATATATTCCGCATCAAACCTTCTCATTGTTACGCCACTGTTCTTTTGAGCACTTCAAAAGGATACAGCCTGAAAGCATTCAATATTCCTCCCGGAAATGATCTTAAATCGCTACTGGCGGCTTTGATGCCGCAACCGTAGTAAGTTTTTGAGCTCTTGACTTCTTTGTTTTTGAAGCGAACAATAAATATTAAATTCAATAATTATATAATTTTAGGCACAATTAAAAAACAACGGAAATAAATATGCAGATAACTAAATTCGCTATACCGGAAGTAATTTTTGGCAATGGCAGCATTAAATTTCTTGCATCCTGTGCCCAGAGACTCGGAGCCAAACGGGTTCTGCTGGTCAGTGATAAAGGCCTTGAAGAATCTGGATGGGTTCAGAAAATTCTGAACATTCTTGAAGCCGAAAACTGGAATGTGTATATTTCAATGAACTTACTGCCAACCCCCGTGACTGCCAGATTCAGCAGGGAGCCAAACTCTACCGGGACCATAAAGCAGATGTTATTATCGGACTCGGCGGAGGAAGCCCCATTGATGCTTCAAAAGGCATTGCCACTATCGTAAGCAACGGAGGCCGGATTCACGACTACGAAGGTGCCAACCGCATAAGTCACCCCCTTCCTCCTATGATTTTTATACCCACCACCGCGGGAAGCGGGTCTGACGTTTCCCAATATGCCATCATCACTGACAAACAGCGGCAAGTGAAAATGTCCATTATCAGCCGTTCGCTGGTACCAAATATTTCTATCATTGATCCTGACCTGCTGGTGACAAAATCGCGTGAGCTCATTCTAGCCTCAGCCGTTGACGCCCTCGCCCATGCCATTGAATCTTATGTTTCCCGTCTGGCCTCACCATTTACAGAATCACAGGCTCTTACTGCCATTGGCCTTATCGCCGGAAACATAAAACCAGCTGCAAACTCCAAGGACCGTGAAGCCCTTAAAAATCTTGCTATAGCAAGTACTGCCGCAGGGATGTCTTTCAGTAATGCAGGGCTTGGGGTCGGTCATGCTCTGGCACACTCTTTAGGTGGACGCTATGACGTAACTCACGGCATGACGCTGCCCATCCTGCTGCCATCGGTTGTTCGTTTCAACCAGCACAGTTGCGAAAGGAAAATGGATACAATAGCCAGAACAATCAAGGCCAGCTGCCCGGCCCCTGTGAATGACAAGAAAAAACCGCTCAGTGAAATGTTGCACAGCATGTTTGAAGAACTGGAAATTCCTATGCGTCTGCGTGACATCGTCCCTGACAACAATCAAATGGAAGAAATCTGCCGTCTTGCTGTAAAAGATGCCTGTTCTGTCCCGAATCCTAAAGAAGCCAAATGGCAGGACCTTCTCGAAATATGTAGTGAGGCATGGTAATGAGTAACGATTCAAAGCTGCATGATCTGATCGGCATTGAACACCACAAGCTGAACTTCTTTCAAGAATTACAGCAAAACATTGAAGAGCTGAAAGATATCAACCGGGAATCAGAAGACCAGCGTTGTGAAATAGCCGCTATTCTGGACGGCATCACCGATGTTATGATGGTACTTTCAGAAAACATGGAAATAATCTCTGTTAACCGGGTTTTTGAACAGCTTTTCCCCGGGGTAAATCCCATTGGTAAAAAATGCTACTCCTTGTTCAGAGATATTGGGCATCCCTGCCCGGAATGTCCGGCTTTTAAATCCCTTTCTACAAACTCTGTCTGTAAAAACACTGCGATTTTCCGCATTGAAGGGAAGAATATGCAATTCGATATGGTTGCTTCACCGCTTAAAAATCCGGATGTTCAGGAAAACCGCATCCTTATTTTCAAGCGCGATGTGACCATGGAGAAAGAATACCAAGCCAAATTTTATCAAGCAGAAAAAATGGCTACGATAGGAGTTCTGGCCGCTGGTGTAGCTCATGAGATAAACAATCCCATGGCCGCTGTTGCCGGTTTTGCTGAAGGTATACAGCGACGATTGACCCGCCTTGAAGATTCCATACCAAATGATCTTGCCGATGACCTCTACGACTACACCAATACAATTCTGAAAGAATGCCTGCGCTGTCAGGACATTGTTAAAACTCTGCTTTCTTTCAGCCGTCCGGTGGCTTCAGAATTTATCCCTGTTAACCTTAATCAGGTTGCAGAAGACACCTTGAGACTGCTTGATCATCAGTTCCGGCGCTATCAGTCCATCACCCTCAATATGAACCTGACTTCCCCCCTTGAGCATATCTACGGGAATGAAGCCCAATTAAAACAGGTTATTCTCAACCTGCTGACCAATGCCGTAGACGCAGTTGAAGAAGATGGTCAGATAACAATTGAAACATTTGTGAAGAATAATCAGGTAGGCTTGCGGGTCTGCGATACAGGGTGCGGAATTGATCCTAATAACAAAGATATGCTTTTTGAGCCGTTCTACACCACCAAACAGGTTGGTAAAGGAATCGGTATAGGACTTTCCACCTGTTATAACATTGTAAGAGAACACAACGGCGAAATAATTGTAGATAGTGAAGTGGGACAAGGCTCCTGCTTTACTGTACTTTTCCCCATCCAGTGAGAATAAAATATGCCTGAATCATACAAAGTCCTCGTGGTGGACGACGAAGAATCCATCCTCAAACTGCTAAGCAAAGAGTTATCCAGTCCCGAACGGACAGTACACACAGCCAACTGTGCTAAAACTGCGCGTGAACTGGTGCGCAAAGAACGATATGAAGTAATTGTTTCTGATATCCGCCTGCCGGATGGAGACGGACTTGAACTGCTGACCGAGTTTAAAGACATGGAGCCGGATGTAGAAGTTATACTCATTACCGGTCACGGTAACATCGACAATGCAGTTGAAGCTATCCGCATCGGGGCCTATGACTATATTACCAAACCTTTCCGCCTTGACCGGGTTGAAATTGTCGTAGACAGAGCTTGGCAACGGGTCTGCCTAACCCGTGAAAACCGAAGCTACAAGCATTCCCAGCAATGTGAAACAGCAAGTTCGCAACTGATAGGCAGCTCTGCTCCCATTAAACAGATACGTCACCTTATTAATAAAGTAGCCCCCACCAATGTTCCTGTGCTCATCACAGGGGAATCAGGGGCTGGTAAGGATGTCGTAGCTCATTCCATCCACTGCGCCAGCCAGCGCGCAGGAAAGCCCATGATTGTAAAAAACTGCGCAACTCTGCAAAAAGAACTTTCCCGCAGTGAGTTGTTCGGCCACACCAAAGGCTCCTTCACCGGAGCAATGGAAAACTGTGACGGCCTCATGACTTTTGCCCATACAGGAACCCTTTTCCTTGATGAAATAGGCGAACTTCCAATGGAAGTGCAGGCCTCCCTGCTCCGCGTACTGGAAGCACATACGTTCCGCCGCGTTGGTGAAAAAGACGAACGAACTGTTGATATCCGTTTCCTGTTCGCCACCAACCGCAATCTGGCTCTGGAAGTAGAGGAAGGACGATTTCACGAAGCTCTGTTTCACCGTATCAATGTGTTCAACATCAGCCTGCCTGAACTTAAAGATCGCCGCGAAGATGTGCCTCTGCTCATTGATTTTTTCTTAAACAAGTTAGGCCAGCAAATGGGACAGGGCGAATACACTATCAGCGAAAGGGCCATGCAATGCATGCTCTCCTACCACTGGCCCGGTAATGTGCGTGAACTGCGTAATGTACTGGAGCGCAGCATTATCCTGTCCGAAAACAATGTCATCACCTGCTCCTGTCTGCCCAAAGAGATTGCCGATCAACCAGACCGGGAAGGAGAAGCCGGCATCCTGTCATTAGAAAGGATGGAACGGGAGCACATCATCAAAGCCCTGGACTTTTTCAATGGCAATCGCCAGAAAGCCGCACAGGCATTAGGTATCGGACGCAAAACGCTTTATCGCAAGATAGATAAATATAATCTGTAAAAGACATTCATCTTTAAAAGGCCATAAGCCGCCCGGATTTCCCGTGCGGCTTTTTATTTCCCTTTATCAACAATGCAAAAAGTGATATACTAAAAAATTTTACTTACAATTGATGCACCAATCAATGCATTTCTACTTTTATACAAAGTAAAATACAATCAAGACAAAAAATAATATTATATATGCTCAGCCAAGCACAAGATCCATCTGACACACTGGCACACTTTACTGGTCCAAAACGACACACCATCCTTTTACGCCTTGTAACACAACGCATTTGCCATTCTTGTTAAAATTTTCACATTAAAAACGACAAGATTGAACCCGGATTCAACTTTTCAAGTGAGGCAGTACGCCCTCATGCTGTTTTGCTAAATACTTGAAATATATAGCTTTCATTTTTGGCACAGGACTTGCCTAATAGAAACCGTTAATAAGTACAAGACTAGGCCCGACCTTCTAAAAACCTATTAAGCTCAAGGATGGTTTCAAATGGCAGTACGTGAAGAAGTTTATGGATTTTTTATTCCTAGTGTAACCCTTATCGGTATTGGCGCACACAAAGAAATTCCTGCACGCATCAAAGCACTTGGCGGAACCAAACCCCTGCTCGTTACGGATAAAGGTATCACTGGTTGCGGCATCACCCAGCAGGTTGTAGATATCCTTAAAGCTGACGGTATGGAATGTGTTGTTTATGATGACACTATTCCCAACCCAACTGATAAAAACGTTGCTGACGGCGTAAAAGCATACAAGGACAACGGTTGTGACTCCCTGATCACTCTTGGCGGCGGTAGCTCACATGACTGCGGTAAAGGTGTAGGTCTTGTTGTTGCTAACGGCGGCAAAATTCACGATTTCGAAGGCGTTGACAAATCAACCAACCCAATGCCTCCTTACATCGCTGTGAACACCACAGCGGGTACTGCTTCTGAAATGACTCGTTTCTGTATTATCACAGACACTTCCCGCAAAGTTAAAATGGCTATCGTTGACTGGCGTGTAACACCCGGTATCGCTCTTGATGATCCCCTGCTTATGATGGGCATGCCTCCGGCACTGACCGCAGCTACCGGTATGGATGCACTTACTCACTCTGTTGAAGCCTGGGTTTCCACCATCGCTACTCCTATCACTGACGCTTGTGCTGAAAAATCAATTCGCCTGATCAACCAGCATCTGCGCGCTGCTGTTGCAAACGGTCAGGACATCGAAGCACGTGAAGGCATGTGTTACGCACAGTACCTCGGTGGTATGGCATTCAACAACGCATCTCTTGGTCACGTACACGCCATGGCTCACCAGCTTGGTGGTTTCTATGACCTGCCTCACGGTGAGTGTAATGCTATTCTGCTCCCCCACGTTGAGCAGCATAACCTGATTGCCAATGTTGACCGTTTTGCCACTCTGGCTGAATGGCTCGGCGTTGACACCAGCGATATGTCACCTCGTGTTGCTGCTGACGCAGCTCTCGACGCTATCCGCCAGCTTTCCGCTGACGTAGGTATTCCTTCCGGCCTTAAAGCTCTCGGCGAAAAGTACGGTAAGAAAGTATCTGAAAAAGACATCCCCACAATGACAGCTAACGCACAGAAAGATGCATGCGGACTTACTAACCCCCGTTGCATGACTGACGAAGCTGTTGCAGCTATCTATAAGGCTGCTATGTAGCAAAAAAAGTTCCATCCGGCCTGAGGATCTGCAAACCGCAGGCCGGATGTACAAGATATTACATCCACGGAAAACGGGCATCTTTGCATAACAGAGGTCATGGATTGGTAAAGGCTGATTCCGTATTTCCGTAAGCATCCGGTCTCCGATGAGCAGGTGGAGCTGCAAACCGACATATACCGGATGGGATTGTATTTCCGAGGGGGGTGTTCTACCCCCCTCAGAATTTTATTCAAATTTAATACCCCGAATCATCCCCTCAGCTTTTTTTAAATTTTCTCCAAGGCCCGGTTACTTCTGAAAACGCGGCTGCAAAGCCACGGACCTTAACCCCATCTTAATTCAAAGAGGAAGGTTCTCTAACCCTAAAAGCCTTCATCACCCAGCACTTTGAATCAAGGAAGTAACCGGCCCTTAAATCCCGCCATAACTCTGTCCTGTCTAATTTATCCTTTTCTGTATCTATACATACGTACATTCTGAAATTAGGGCTCTTATTTACAAATAACTATCTTTTCATTTATATGCTAAGCCCTGCAACAACAGAGAAAAGGACACATAATGTTTATACTGGAAAAACCATACGTTTCTGACCTGCTCAAAACCACGCTTACTGAAATAAATGCAAAAGTGCTGGACAACGAAGTTGCCAGCAACACCTTAAGCAAAACAAAGCTACCGCTATACTCTGAACAGGATTTCATCAGATTATACAATGAAAATTCAGACATACCGGTGTATTCAAATTCTGAAAATTCCATTGACTGGATCGATAATAATTTGAGCAGCGGTGATCTGCCGCAAAAAATAAGGCTTTTCAAGGACAAGTCCGCGTTCCGCGACCTTGTAAAAGACATGTATCCTGATTTCTTCTACCGTACTGTAAAATTCGAAGAGCTGGACAACGTCGTCCCGACAGAAATTGCAATTCCCTGCGTAATCAAACCCTGTGTCGGTTTCTTCAGTCTTGGCGTACACATGGTCGAATCTGTGGAAGAATGGCACAAAGCTGTTGCCGCAATTAAAGATGAAGTCGAGCACATCAAAACCATGTATCCCGCCAAAGTACTCGAACTGGATAATTTTATCATCGAGCAATGCATTGAAGGCGAAGAATTCGCTGTTGATGCCTATTATGATAAAGAAGGAAATCCGGTTATCATCAATATTCTCGGGCACCTTTTTGCTTCCAGCGATGATGTAAGCGATCGTTGCTATATCACTTCCACCAAAATAATTAACAAGCATCATGACAATTTTCTTGAACTGCTCAAAGAAATTGGGAAAAGAGCTGAACTTAAAAATTTTCCTATTCATATAGAAGTCCGCACAGACAAACAGGGAAATCTCGGAGTCATTGAAGTTAACCCCATGCGCTTTGCAGGCTGGTGCGTAACCGACCTTGCGTACTTTGCCTATGGCATCAATCCGTACAAATACTACATGGAAGGGAAATCCCCGGACTGGAGCAAAATTTCAGACTGCTGCAAGGATAAAGTCTACGCCATGATCATCGGCGATCTTGATTCATCAGTTGACTGCTCAAAAATCAAGTCAGTTGATTATGATGCATTCAAAGCCAATTTCAGCAAACCGCTCGAACTACGCAAGATAGACTACAAAGAATATCCGGTTTTTGCTTTTGTGTTTGCTGAAGTTGATGTGGGCAATATGGATGAGCTTAAGAGGATGCTTCACGCTGATTTTAAGGAATATTTGAAATTTTAAATAGTCCAAGACAGCATTAAGCATTAACAACACATACACAGCTACATTCTCCTTTGACAATGGCCGACATTTACGGCAGTTTTCGGATATTGTTAAAACAACCCGCAAGGAGATTATATGAGTTCTACAATCGAAGATTTAACCATACATTATGAAGAAGACGGTGCAGTTATCGTCAAAGAGCTGGACAAGGAAGTACTGACCAAAGGTGCATGGACCACCATCATGTTCCGCTATCAGCAGCTTGACCGCAAAACAGAAGAATACGGTAAAGACATGTACACCATCCGCCGCTTCCGCAAAATGAAAGGTGAATATCGCCCGCAGTCTAAATTTAACATCTCCAGCCCTGCGCAGGCTCGTAAAATCATTGATGCGCTGGAAGGCTGGCTCAAAGACGTTGAAGAATAGGCATATTCAAACTTCAATCTGCTCTTTTTCAATGGGTAATAAAAAACTCCGTTCGAACTGATTCGAGCGGAGTTTTTTTATTTTCAGTAAAAAGCTTATACTGTCAATTGACAGTATAAGCTCCTCCCTGTTCAACTTTGTTTACTGTTGAATTTGAAATGGTGAACCACATGAATTCACTGAATTTGGTCCCCACCTCATTCTTTTCACTATATGTACAACCTACCAACCAGCCGGAATCGGTATAGTAGCAGTCTGTTGCACTCTCCATCTGTAATGTATCAGGATACATTGAGCTGGCTTTGAGATATTTTTCAACTTCAGCATAAGACTTGCCATCTGCCGTGAGCTGAGGTTTATCGCCGAATTTGCCAAGCTCTTTCATAAATGCATCATACTTGGCCTTGTAGCGATCATATTTACTTTTGTAGAGTTTTTCACCGGGATTGAGCTGCATCAACTCCTCATAGATATCCATGTTGGCTTTAAAATCTTTCATGGGCAAAACCTGAGCCTGAGCATAAAGCTTTCTTTCCAGCCTCTTGCGAAGCTTTTTGTCATACCCTTTCAACTCTTTAGAATATCTACCGTTCTCAGGCTCAAGAGCGGCAAGTTCCGCATAATACTTTGCAAGGTCAGCATAATTCCACTTAGAAGTCCGCTCTATGCGGTTGAGTAAATCTTTTTCTGTTGCCAAATGAATCATTGCCTGCAGCTCATCATTCATTAGTTCTTTATTCTTCTCGGCAACAGCAAGGGCTGTCTCAGCATGCCCGGTTTCGATGAGCCTTTTCATACTCTCAATAATCTTAGCCCGCTGCGAATCGTGCTTTTCTTCAAGCACCCGCTCCTGCTGAACGCGTTGCTGCTCAATTACACGGGCTTTTTCTTCTGCAATAGACTGCTGAACGGAGAAACCACCGTAAGCGGCAAGACAAAGCAAAATACCCACGACAACAACACCGATCAAAATCTTCCGGCTTTCTAAAAACTCTTTAATGTTGGTCATATTCATAGCGGCAGGATACGGTCAGGCTTTTTTACAGTCAACATCCCTCAGCACATTAGTCTTCTTTTTATAAAATTAACCTAAACTTACACGCCTGAATGTCCGATAAAGCCTTCAAGGTAGGAATACATTCATGAGACTAGACGCATCAGCATTGAAAGGTAACTACGGAGTACCTAACTTACTGGAAAACGGTTCTCCGCTTTTGGGCGGCAGCCGGACTTCCGGCGTTAGAGCGACACGCCTGAACGTTTCGGCTCCGCCTGTAAATACTGCTGATCAATTTGCAGATCTCATCGCTCAAAAGACAATTTCGCCAGACAAAACAGACGAAAGTAAGAAGGTAACGCAGGAAAACGGACAGTCTTCCAAAGATCCTTCCGAACTGGCCGGCGCCCTTGCAAATGCGGCAGACTTCATCGAAAATAAATTCGGTCATGACGCTGCAACAGCATTCAAAGGTATTGTCGTTTCCGGCTCAGGAGAGCAAATCACTGAGGATTCCCTCAGCAACGGCTTGTTGAAATCTATCCAGTTTATAGATCGAAACTTCGGCTTTGCTGCAGGGGATCAGGTCATGGATCATTTCAATTCGAACCTCAACAATGCCATGAATGACTATTTTGAAAATGGTCTGCAGGAACATTTTTTTGCATCCGAACCGGGTGCGACAACGCAGGTGACTTTAAAAAATACCATGGCACAGGTAACTCAGGAATTCGGAGAAGAGACAGCCAAAGGAATTGAAAGTCTTATCGAACAGGTTTTGAAAGAAGATGGAAATTCTCTGGAGTCCCTGAAAAAAGGGCTGGATAAAGGACTGACTGAAGCAGAAAAGCTTAATCCGGGAATAGCTTCCAAAACAGCCCCCATGGCTGCGGGGGAAATAATGGACAACCTGCAGGCCACATCTGCAGTACCCCCCCTGCCCCTGGATCAGTTCTGAATATTGCTGTTTAAATATGAAGCTTAAACGTACTTCCTAAATTGCTGTTCAACCGGAATATTTTTTGTTATGGAAAGAAATCCAGTTCAATAAGCACTAAATGGAGGAGTAAGGATATGAGCTTTTTCTGGTTTTTTCTCGGTCTCGCAATGACTATGGCAGCTATCGCTTTCATCAAAGCCGGCAGCACTGAAGACTAGTCAGTACAATCCACGGGGCAACCCGTATCATTTTTCCGTAAAAGCCCGCCTTTGGCGGGCTTTTACTATTTTATGTATTTTTATATTTGACATAGTCAGCTCTATATGTGCTTATTCTTTATATCGAATGACACTTAAAAAAGGAAACCGATATGCCAGATCTATTATTTATGAAACGCTTCCATGAAGGAATTGACCCTAAACGTAAAGAAGAATGGAGATCTGAATATAGTAGAGACAGAGCTAGAATCATCCATGGGGCTGCGTTCAGACGCCTTCAAGGAAAAACTCAAGTGATGGGAACAGGAGAAGGAGACTTTCACAGAACAAGACTCACTCATTCTATGGAAGTTGCTCAAATAGGATTAGGCCTTTTTGAAGGAATTTATAAAGACAAAATTGATAAACCTATTCCAGAAGAGTTAATCCCGTATTTAGCAAAAGCAAGACCTGTCATATCTGCTGCATGCTACGCTCATGACCTTGGGCACCCTCCATTTGGTCACGGCGGAGAAAGAGCTCTACATCAAAAAATGAAAGAATGTGGAGGATTTGAAGGCAATGCCCAAACAGTACGTATTTTAACAAGGCTTGAAAAATATCATAGAGATAAAGGAATTAACCCAACGCGCAGAGTTCTTTTATCCGTATTAAAATATCCCGTAGATTATTCAAACTACCAATCAGACCAGCAACGCAAATCAAAACCTCCCAAATGCTATTACCACAGTGAAACTGATATTATTAATTGGGCAACAGAACCATTTCCTGAATCTGATCAAATCCTGTTCTCTGAGTTGGTAAAAGGCAAACCCGCACATATGACTTTTGACGCATCTATAATGGAATGTGCTGATGATATTGCATATTGTACGCATGACCTTGAAGATATTATAGCAAGAAATTTAGTTAAGGAAAAAATTTTACTGGAGAAAATTAAGAATTTCTTCGATCAAATCGAAGGAAAAGATAAGAGCATAAAAGTTAAGGATAAAAAATTAAATTTTTATAATTTTGAACAACTTTTCGAAGATAGCTATACTCGTAAAAGAGCAATCGGTGAGATTGTTAATTTCTTAATTACTTCTATCACGTTAAACACATACAATAAGTTTGAACATCCATTATTACGTTTCAGACTGGGCATGGATAAATCAGTCAAACCATTTACCGACTTCATGAAAAAAGAAATAACATACGGCCTAGTTGTGTCAAAACCAGCCGTACAAATGTTAGAAAAAAAAGGACAGCGCGTAATTTCCAAAATATTTGATGAATATAGAAGTGCTCCAGAACAATTAATCCCCCATTGGGAAAAATTGCAAGCAGAGGAGTCAACGACAAGACGAGTGTGTGATTATATTGCAGGTATGACAGATTCCTATGCAGAAAAAATTTACCATAGAATGTTTACTCCCGGCATTGGGTCTAGTAGCGATGAACTATAATATTTAGAACAATTACAAGTTCAATAAGGTGGCCCGTGAGCAGACAACAGATACTTGATTACCTCAAAGAGAACATTGACGCATGGCTCACCATTCCCAGTGTCATCAAAAACGAATCAGGGAAACCTGAATTCGAAATACTGCTGGCAAAACAGGAAATGGGCGACCCCGGAACCGCCTCCCTTTTCTACAGGGAAACCCGCACCGGAGGATTTGAGTATGCTTCCCGGGCCTTCATTCACGCCCATTTGCAACCCGGAGACTTATTCATTGATGTAGGGGCTCATTTCGGACTCTACACCCTTACCGCTGCCATGAAATTTCCGGGAAAAAATAAAGTTCTGGCGGTAGAACCTCACCCAGCCAACGTTAAACGTCTGAAGATGTGGACAGACTTCAATGAATGCGCAGAAAATGTAACCATTGTTGAATGCGCTGCATCAGACCATAGCGGATACAGTCTGTTAAGTCAGAACTCTTCAATGGGACATAGTCTGGTTCCCGTAGATGGACTGAAGTCCAGCAGGGAACCCTTAAATGTTGCAGTTGAATCTCTTGATAAAATCGTTTCCGAAACCGGATTTATGGAATCGGAACATAGAATATTTCTGAAAATAGATACTGAAGGTCATGAATTATCCACACTTAAAGGGGCATTAAAGCTGCTTAAAACAGGTCGTATTGCAGCTATTATCTGGGAAAAAGGTCATTACCATGCAACTCCGAACGGTATAAAAGAATTTACCGAAATTACGACTCTGCTGCGTGACTTGGGGTATGAGTCATTTCGCTTTCCCCACGAAGATATGGGAGGCCCTCTTGTTCCTTATGCCGTAAGCCATGAGCAGTGCAATATTATCAGCATAGACAGGTCTGTCACACCACTGCCTGTATACGAGCAGCCATGGCGTGCACACACAGTACTTCCCTCCTCAATGCGTCCAAGAGTTTCGGCTGATTTCATGCGTGGATATACCGAACTGCTGATGGAAAAGAGAACAACCGATTGTGGCAGATGGTCACGCTGGGACTCTCTTGGCGGAGGGGCGGACCTCAGGGCAGGACTGGCCGGACAACTTGTACCTAAAAAAACCACCGTACTTGATGCAGGAGCAGGACTTATGCTCCTGCGAGACTTTATACCGGAAAGCTGTACGTATACGCCTCTGGATATTGTAGCACGTAATCGCAATTGTATTGTAGCTGATCTTAACCAAAGCCAATATCCCGAACAGAAATTTGATGTTGTTGCAGCTCTTTTTGTTTTGGAGTTTCTTCACGATGTAACTTCATTTCTTGAGTGGGCCAGCAAGAATGCCCGAATACTGATATTTACCTACCATCCCGTAAATCCCAACACGGAAAAGGTTACCCGAAGATCTGTCGGTTTCTTCAATGACTATCAGCTTCCTGAGCTGGAAAGAATTATTCACAAAACGGACTGGATCATACGCTCAAAAACAGACATCGGTTCAGGACAAGTTTGTTATCAATGCATAAAAAAGGACGTAAAATGAAAATATATTCATGGAACATAAATGGATACCGGGCTGTAATCAAAAAGAACTTTGTTGAATGGTTTGATGGTTGTGACGCTGACGTAGTTATGTTGCAAGAGACAAAGGCCCACCCAGACCAGATTCCCGATCAAAACCGGAATTATACTGGATATGAATCACTCTGGAACTGGTCCAAAGTCAAAAAAGGATATTCCGGTACAGCATGCTTTTCACGCCAGCCGATACTTTCCCACTCCTTCGGACTGGCTGATGAAAAATACCAAGGAGAAGGAAGAGTCGTGCTGATGGAGTATGAAAAATTTTATCTCTTCAATATATACTACCCTAACGGACAGATGAATGATGAACGCCTTGAATACAAGATGGGCTTTTACGACAGTTTCCTTGAATATGCTCAGGAGCTTCGCAAAAAGAAACCCATTGTTGTAGGTGGTGATTTTAATACAGCACATAAAGAGATTGATCTGAAGAACCCTAAAGCGAATTCGGAGCGTTCAGGGTTTCTGCCCATCGAAAGAGCATGGCTCGATAAATTCATTGAACACGGCTACATTGATACATTCAGAATGTTTGATGAAGATCCCGGCAAATATTCATGGTGGAGTTACCGTTTCAACGCCCGCAAAAACAATGCAGGGTGGCGTATTGATTACTTTTTCGTATCTGAAGAGCTAAAAGATAATGTTAAAAATGCATGGATAGAATCAGATGTATTAGGTTCAGACCACTGCCCCGTCGGCATAGAGCTCAATTTTTCCTGATAATTAGCACACCAATGAATAGATACATTCTAGTTAAGACCGGATTAAATCCGGTCTTTTTTTATTCTACGGACTTTGCACAATATGACAAAAATTACGTTATAATATTTTCAAAATATTTAAGCCCCCTGATTTTTGACAATAAAGTATAGCCACCAGCTCCAATATATTATATGATTAAAGTATCTTTTTTAGTAAAAAGCCATTGTATTTCTGTCAGGTATAACATCTTTGATTATACTTGTTACCCTGAGACCCCTAATTTTCTCTTTGGCAAAAAGTTAAAGAGATTTTGACCCATGAAACGGAGGTGGACGTGTTTAAAAATTTGAAAATAGGGACAAAAATTGCGTTAAGCATCAGTATTCTGATGGTAGTTATTTTTGTTGCTTTCACAACTATAACAGTAACCAAAACAAGAAACTCCTCCCAAAAACAAGCTGTCGAACTTGCTAATGAAATGGCAGGTAGATACGGCAACCAAATCAAAGGCACTATTGAGAAAGCTTTAGATGCATCATGGGCTGGGGCCGCAGCAATACAATCTATTGTCGGCTACAAAGACAGAGTAGACCGCGAAATGATAAATGACTTTATCATAGACCTCACCAAAGTAGACCCCATGTTCTTTGGTACACAGATCGTCCTTGAACCCAATGAACTTGACGGACGCGACTACGCATATATGGGCAATGAGAAGTATGGACCTAAAGGGGAATACGGCCAATACGGATGGGCTGAAAACGGTCAGTGGAAATTTGCGGAAATGCATAAGCATGACCCTAACAATACACGCGCATGGTACAAAGACCCCCGTGACACAAAAAAGGCTGTCTTAACAGAGCCGTACACAACATCAGTAGTACCGGAAGTAATGGCTACGGTCAGTGTCCCGATTCTTAAAAACAACAAATTTATAGGTGTAGTGGGAATTGATTTTGTACTAGGCTCATTTGAAAGAATGATTGCTGATATTCATCCTATGGATACAGGATATGCATTTATAGTCTCAAACAAAGGATATTGCGTTGCTCATCCGGACAAAGAGATGGTCAATAAAAATATTTCTGAAGCATTCCCTGAAGCCGAACGTACTGCTATCTCCAACGCCATCGAAGATGGGAAACCATACCACAAGGAAATGGTTTCACCCCTTGATGGTAAAGAATATTTCTATGTCTTCGAACCTGTCGTAATTGGTGAAACACCAACCCCCTGGGCCATTGGTCTGGCAATCCCGACTGATAAAATCTATGCCGAAGCCAATAGTTTTCTACAGCTCAGTGTGATCCTTTCGGTTCTGGCAATTGTCTTTGTTATCGGAGTTGTCCTTCTTGTTGCCCGCAGTGTTTCCAAACCCATCGGTACAATGGTGGAATTTGCACAGGATATTGCAGACAGCAAGTTTGACTCACATCCTGACAGAAAGCTTTTCGGCGGGGAATTACTGACTCTTTACGATGCTCTTTCCACAATGGTTAAAAGCCTGGTTGAACTAATCAAAACAGCTGAAGAAAAATCTGAAGAAGCTGAACGTCAGACCGAAGCAGCTAAAGAAGCAGCCGGGGAAGCTCAAAAAGCCAAGGAAGAAGCAGAACATGCCAAAGCGGATGGCATGCTTCAGGCTGCAAATCAGCTTGAAGGAATTGTTGAACAAGTTACCTCAGCTTCCGAAGAACTTTCATTGCAGATTGATGAATCCACACGTGGTTCTGAAATTCAGCGAGAAAGAACTTCTGAATCAGCAACAGCCATGGAACAAATGAATGCTTCTGTTCTCGAAGTAGCTCAGAACGCTTCGCAGGCGGCTGAAAGTGCCATGGACGCTAAATCCAATGCAGAACATGGTGGCAAAATTGTTGCAAACGTAATTTCTTCCATCACCTCAGTAAACGAAGCTTCCGGTAAAATGGTTTCCGGTCTCAACGAACTCGGGACACAGGCAGAAGGCATTTCAAAGGTCATCACCGTGATTACCGATATTGCCGACCAAACCAACCTACTGGCCCTTAATGCAGCGATTGAAGCAGCCCGGGCAGGTGATGCTGGACGTGGATTCGCTGTTGTTGCAGATGAAGTCCGGAAACTGGCAGAAAAAACTATGCAGGCGACTCAGGAAGTTGCTCAAGCGGTCCATGCTATCCAGTCTGAAACACGTAAGAATATCGACGAAATGAACAATGCCGCTGGTATGGTTGAAAAAAGTACTGAGTACGCCAGTCAAGCAGGCGAAAGCCTTGAAACCATTGTCGGTATAGTTGAAGACACAGCTGATCAGGTCCGTGCAATTGCTACTGCCAGTGAAGAGCAGTCTGCGGCAAGTGAACAAATCAACAGGGGAACGGATGAAGTTAACCGTATCGCTGCTGAAACTGCCGAAGCCATGACCCAGTCAAGGATCGCAGTTACTGACCTTGCCCGCCTCTCAGTTGAACTCCAAAACCTGATAGAAGAGCTTAAAGACGTATAAACAACTGATATAACTACACGTCCATCTAAGTGAGGCTGAGATTAATTTCTCAGCCTCACTTTTATTTTAAAAAGCCTAACTTTTTACTTGAAATCGATTCTCAAATTCATTAGAAATGTTTTTAGGCAACCAAAAACAACACAGGAGATAAAAATGACTCAGACAGCCAGTATTTCTTCACTCAATAAAAAAAAATTTCTGAAAAAAGCTTTCAAAGGACTCGGAGCAAATGCAGCCAAAGAAGTCAAATCCTCCAGCAATCCACCGTTTCCCACCCCGGAAAACAAGAATGAAGAGAATGCAGACTATTAAGCATTTAAGCTCCGACAAACTTTATTTCCCGGAATCATGAACAACGGACCGAAAACCAGTAAATTATATACGCGGAGTACAAAATGGCAGATGTTATAAGGGAAGCAGCGCGCATGAAGCGACAGTACGGCTGGAAAACATATCTGATAAAATTCAAAGACTACTATTCCTACACTTTTGACCCGAGCCTTTTCCCCGAATTTGAACTATTAGGTGAAGTTGGTGCTGACGGAGCGATTATCCCCTCCTCTTCAGCCAAATAATTAAAAACCTGAATACTCTCCCAGGTTACAATACCCCCATGTGCTTCACCCTCCCGGCTCCATTCTCCTCCACCCCATAGGAGCCGGGAGAACCTCAAAATTTCAATCAGATTCACCACCCAGATCCGAATTAAGATCAGACGTAAGGTCTGCTATTTTTTCAAACACATCTTTAAGATCAGCAGGAATCTCTCCCTTTGCAGTGAGAAGTTCCTGCAACTGCTGTGGATTTAACCCGGCAGCCTCCGCCATTGCCAAAAGTTTTTCTGAAATTTCTACTTCTTCCATATCCTATACATACCCGCCCCGCCCCGACAATGCAAAGACTGCCTATGCTGGAACGTGGCTAAAAAGTACAGAAGTCACAATAAAAATAATCTGCGATTCAATGATGTTGTCGAAAACAAGAGAAACTGACACTGGACATCATCCCAACTTCTTTCTATGACCGCTTGATCAAATATATTTCCAGCGTGCTGGACTGTTTATCATCACCAAATTTCTGGAGCAAGGATGCTTAGCAACCTCAGTATAGTTCTTTTCGGTACCAAATACCCTGAAAACGTTGGCTCATCAGCACGAGCCATGACCAATATGGGCTGCAACAATCTTGCATTGGTCAGTCCTGCTTCGTGGGATATGGAAAAAGCCCTGCCACTGGCAACAGTAAAAGCACGCGATATAGTTGAAAAAGCAGTTGTTGCAAACGATCTTTCAGATGCACTCAAAGGCCATGCAAAAGTATATGGGACAACTGCCCGTACTGGTGGTTGGCGCAAAGGTGTCATGACTCCGTCTTCAGCTGCCCCCATGATAGTTGAACAGCTCCGTGCCGGTGAAAAGGTTGCCATTGTCTTCGGCCCGGAAGATCGAGGTCTTACCAATGATGAGACCCAGCTCTGCTCAAGACTCATCAATATTCCTACAAGCCATGAGAACAGCTCTCTCAATCTTTCACAGGCTGTACTCATAATTCTATACGAATGCTTTAAAAACGCCTTAGACAAACCATACACCCCCGCAGGCCCTCCGGAAGAACGTTCAACCTCTTTCGAAGAGCAGGAAATACTGGCAGCCAACTTGCAGGAAACACTTTTAGCTATCGATTTTTTGAAGGCTGATAATCCAGATTACTGGATGATGCCGGTAAGAAGATTTATGTCCAGACTGGATATAAAACGAAACGAGTTTAATCTGCTTATGGGCATCTGCAGGCAAATCAAATGGATTGCCGGAAAAGCAGGCAAAAAATAACAACAATACGAAGTAAGGCCTTCTCAATTTGTACAAAGATAGTTACAGTATTGTCACATTTTCAGATATGCGGAGCTAACAAATGACTGATTCAAATACTATTAAAGACCTCAGCGGAGTTTTTTCCCGTCAAAAAATTGCCAAGGTCGGAACCGGTACCACCACCCGCAGGGTAGCTCAAATCGGATATTATTTTGTGGAACAAATGGCTGACGATATGTTTCAAGTCAGGCCGCTGAACAACAATTTTGTTCCCACTGGAGATCCGGAAGAAATCGACCGTGACGAACTTTTAAAAGACTACACCCCGGAACCTGAAATGTACCACAAGCAGGTTCTTCCTAATATGAAAGACCTGCAAAAAACTTTGGCACGCGCTGACCGTCATCGTAAGCAAGGCAACTCTTTCAGTGCTGAGATGGAATATGGAAATGCCATCAAAGTTGACGAGTATAATGTTCGAGGAAATTTTGGAGTAGGACTGTGCCTCATGGAACGGGGCGAAAAAGATCGGGCTAACGATATTTTTGCCCGCCTTGTAGCTATGGACGCACCTTTTTCTCCTAAGCATAAACACATGTTTAACGACTTCGGCATCAGTCTGCGCAAATCAAAAATGATTCCTCAGGCTGTTGAATACTATTCTAAAGCAATCGCTCTAAGCCCTGATGATGAACACCTGCGCTACAATCTTGCCCGAGCCCTTTTTGAAGAAAAGGAATACACTAAGGTTCGCGAGGAACTAAAGAAATGCTTAGAGCTAAATCCCGATTTTGCAGAAGCGCAAAAGTTTGTCGCCTATCTCGATAAAAATAAACTAGGCTGATCCGACAAAAAATATTATAGGGTTCTAATGAACTCTATCAAAGGCTTTATCGTTGCCGGAACCCACAGCGGATGTGGCAAGACCTCCGTAACCCTTGGACTTAT
>JMSU01000233.1_pt1 | contig 18849 bp, 13 predicted proteins | sample 179011 | NCBI WGS metagenome assembly JMSU01 (sample SAMN02769580, study PRJNA246767) | bioreactor metagenome | isolation source: Culture-1 Bioreactor ArsB derived from microbial biomass from the upper 2 cm... | place: Germany: Bremen | collected day 87 after inoculation
GGGCCAGAGTTAAAGGGATTGATGTGATCGGTACTGGGGACTTTACCCATCCCGAATGGGTAGCGGAAATCGAAGAGCAACTTGTGGAGGACGGTTCCGGGCTGCTGTCATTGCGAAATCCTAAAGGCTTGGAGGATGAGATTGATTGGGTCGGCGGTCCTTTTGCCGGCCAGACCAGATTTATGCTGCAGACTGAAATCAGCTCAATTTACAAAAGGTTGGGAAAGACAAGGAAGGTTCATAACCTTGTTTACATGCCTGATCTTGATTCTGTTAAAAAATTTAATGCCAAGCTTGATACTATCGGAAATTTGAAATCAGACGGCAGGCCTATTCTAGGTCTGGACAGCAAAGACCTGCTGGAAATAGTTCTTGAAACACACGACAAAGCTTTTCTCGTTCCCGCTCATATCTGGACTCCCTGGTTCTCTCTTTTTGGCTCCAAATCCGGTTTTGATTCTGTTGAAGAATGCTATGGCGATCTTGCTTCTGAAATTTTTGCAATGGAGACCGGGCTTTCTTCTGATCCGGATATGAACTGGCTGATTTCCTCTCTTGATAAATATCGTATGATATCTAACTCAGATGCACATTCCGGTGAAAATTTGGGGCGGGAAGCTAATATTTTTAGTGGCGACATGTCCTATGAAGGTATTTATCGGGCATTACGGGGTGAAGGGCTTGGTCACAAATTCATGGGCACGCTTGAGTTTTTTCCTGAGGAAGGAAAGTACCATATGGACGGGCATCGCAAATGCGGTGTGATTCTTGACCCTCATGAGTCAAAGATGCGTGGTGGAATATGTCCGGCCTGTGGTAAGCCCCTCACCAGAGGAGTTTATTCGCGGATTCTTGAACTGGCTGATCGTGATGAACCTCAGCAGCCCAAAGGACAACCCGGTTTTTCTTCACTTATTCCTTTAAAGGAACTTATTTCAGAGGTGGTGGGCACAGGTCCTAAAACAAAGAAAGTGTTGAATGTTTATTCTCCGCTGATTCGGGAATTCGGCTCGGAATTCTCCATTTTACAGCATGTGCCAGTTGAAGACCTGAAGAAGCATAGTGTTCATCTTGCCGAAGGAATTCGGCGCATGCGCGAAGGGCAGGTTATCCGTAATTCCGGTTTTGACGGGCAGTACGGGACTATTTCCGTCTATTCATCTCAGGAACGTGACGAGATTCTAAATGGTGTAAAGCTGGTTGTGGTGCGTAAGGAAAAGGGGGATCTTGATAATAAGAAACCTGAAGTCGAGATTAGGAAAGCTGATCAGCCTGAAGATATTTCCGAAGTTGTTCGTTTTAATGAAGCGCAGAAAGCTGCGGTTGAGGCGGGGCCTGCGCCTGTACTGGTTATTGCCGGTCCCGGCACTGGCAAGACGCAGACCTTGATGGGGCGTATTAAATATTTACTTGAACGGGGTACACGGGCCAGACGTATTCTCGCGCTTACTTTTACACGCAAGGCTGCAGAGGAAATGAACGAGCGTATGAAAGATATGCTTGGCGAAGATGATGTGCTGCCTCGCGCTGATACCTTGCACGCACTTGCTTTTGAGTATTGGCAGTCTGCTTTTGATCAGGCTCCGATTATTCTTAACGAGGAAACAGCCCGTAGAGTTTTTGCGCGGGCCAACCCTCAGTTAAGCGGATCAAAACTTAAAAGTGCATGGGAATCCATCTGCCTTGCCCGTGAAACTCTGACGCCTCTTGTTGATGGTTTAGATGATATTTTGTCTAGTTATTCCGGACAAAAAGATCATTATAATCTGGTCGATTATACTGATCTGTTAGAGTTTTGGCTTGCTGAATTAAAGTCAGATAAATATGTACGGACCTTCACCCATGTGCTGGTAGATGAGGTTCAGGATTTATCTCCTTTGCAGCTTGCCATAGTGCATAAACTTGGCGGAGAGGACGGGGAAGGACTTTTTGCCATTGGTGATCCGGACCAGTCTATTTATGGTTTTCGCGGTGCTGCCGGAGATGTGGCTGGGCAGTTCAAAATTTTTTGGCCTGAGCTTATTGAGATTACGCTGGAAGATAACTATCGTTCAGCTCAGGCGGTATTAGATGTTTCTGCTTCCGTTTTAGCGAATCCTCCACAGCTTAAGGCTCATAAAAAGTATGAGCCGGATATTCATCTTTTTGCTGCTCCGGACAGTTCTCGTGAGGCTTTGTGGGTCAGTGAGCGCATCAAGCAATTGATCGGTGCCACCAGTCATAGTCTTGTGGATTCTCTCGGCCATGGCACACTTAGTCCCGGTGACATTGCTGTTTTGGTTCGTTTCAAAGGTTTGATCGGACCTATTGAGTCAATGTTGAAAAGACAGGGGATTCCATGCAGTGTGCCGGAGGCCGAGACTTTCTGGAGTGACCCCCGTGTTGAAGTGCTGCTTGCCGCGGCCCGCAGGATGCTTGGGTTTGCGGAAGATTGTGATGACGAAGTTCCAGAGGTTCCTGAGAAGATTATTGCACAGGGACCTATCGGTCTGTCAGCCTATTTAAGTGACATGCCACCTTTTGACCAGTTGTTCTGGGAGAGCAAACCCTTTCGGGCTATGGTTAAAGGATATAAAGAACATGGCGGGTGGACAGGGCTTCTTAACTGGATCCATATGCAAAATGATCTTGATCAGGTACGCAATAAAGCTGAGAAAGTACGTATAATGTCTATGCATGCTTCCAAGGGACTTGAGTTTGAGGCAGTTTTTCTGGCTGGTCTTGATGATGGAATTGTGCCTTTTGCCGGAATAGATGTGTTGACCGGAAAAATGTCCGGAGCCGGACTTGCCGGGCTTGAAGATGTCGAAGAGGAGCGCAGGCTTCTTTATGTGGGGATGACACGGGCCAAGAAAAATCTTTATCTTTCCCATGCAGTGACAAGACCATTATATGGGCGGACCTTACGTCTTCCTGTATCTAGATTTTTGAAGAATCTTCCTGATGAGGTTAAGAGGTCGGCTATGATTGCGCGCAAAGTTAAAAAAGAGAAGAAAATAAGCCTGCTTGATATTTAGGCGTGGTCCTTTCTTTTCCTGATAAATAAGCAAAGCACTTTACGGTTCAGCTAAAGGAGGAACACTTTGTAAAGCACTTTCTCATAAGCCATGGACATCTTGCGGGCTGCGATGGAGCTTAATCCTACGCCTCTGAGCCGACAGAAGATGTGCAGCGGGTTTAAGTAATGTTGGAAAAAATTCCTGACCTTTTTCATCTTTTACAATCTCCGACATAATTAAATTGATTACTAATAACAAAAGCAATAAATATGCCTGATAATAAAAAAGGTTTCAGGTCAGTTTGTTGTGGAAGTGAATACTCTCTATATAATTAGAATACACCTTTTTATCGGAAAAAATGTCCACTTTTTTGAATAAATACATTACCGTATCTAAACTTGCTGCCCCGTCATGGGTAATCCCTGGAACAATCGCAGAAAATTGTAGTTATCTCGCTGGGAAGGTCGATGAGGTTGCTCTTCTCTTCTTTGAAACTGAATCCTGTCTTGCCTATACTGATAAAGATTTACCTTGTGAGCTTCTTGAGACGGGGCTTAGTTTTCATATTCACCATCCTCTTGATTTGCCTTGGCATGAGGGAGGTGTAAAGGTCGCTGAAATAGTTTCGGCGCTAGCAAGAAAGGCCAGTCATCTTCGTCCTGAAGGGCACGTTGTCCATCCACCTGAGTGTGGTCCTGATGCAGGGGATTTGATCTTTGAATTTGCCGATGCTTTGAATCGTGGAGCTATAGATCCCAGTGATGTTCTGCTGGAAAATATAAAAGATAATTCACTTGCCGGTTTGGGCGGGGTCATCAGAGATTGCGGGTTTAAAATATGTCTTGATCTTGGACACATACTGGCCTACGCACAACATTCTATATTTGAACATTGCGAATTTGAAGGACTCGTTTCCATGCTTCATCTGAATGCTCCCGGGGTAGGGGGAAGGCACGAGAGTCTTGACAAGTTAAATACTGATGGAATTATGATTCTGGATAAAATGTTTGCTTTGCTTTCAGAAAATGGAACAGTTACTGTTGAAGTCTTTGATGAAAAGGGTTTTTTCAACTCACTGCAATTCCTAGAGGAATATTGCATGGGCAAAGAATAAGCCCAGTACCTTGTGAAAATTTTCTTGTGGTTGCAGTGTTTGCTAAAAATAGAGTAGGTAATAGAAAGTTTTTCTCGATTCTGTATTCGTGTATTAGGGAGTTTTCTTGATTACATTTATACTCGGGGGCAACAAGTCGGGAAAATCAGACTATGCTCTTGACCTTTTTGCAAAGTATTCCGGGAAAAAGTGTTTCGTTGCGACCGGGAAAGCCCGTGATATGGCTTTTCGCAGGCAGATAATGACTCATCGTCAAGAACGGGATCCTTCTATTCCTGTGCTTGAAGCCGGGGCAGACTTGCATCAGGTCCTTATGAAGGCTAGCAAAGCTTATGACCACCTGCTGGTGGACAGTTTGGATTTTTGGTTGTTTTCCTGTGCGCAACATGCGGATGGAGAGCAGCTTATCGGGGAGGTTGTCCGGCTTTTATCTGAATGGAAAGGGCCGGATGTTGTTTTGGTGTCTTGCGAGGTAGGCTTGGGCCCTCTTGCTATGACACGTGAAGTCCGTGAATTCGTACGAAAAATCGGATCACTCAACCGAACAATGGCTGCAATTGCTGATGAAGCATATCTTGTGGCCGCAGGGTTGCCCCTGACCCTGAAGAAGTAATTATGGCTTATTTTAAACAGCTTGAAGATCGACTTCAGGAATTGCTCGCCCTTTGCAAGAAGGAAGAGCGCTGGCTGGTTGTGGTTAACGCTGACCCGGATTCTCTTGCGTGCGCAATGGCTTTTAAGCGCATTATAGGTCGTCGGGTTCAGGCCGTTGGCATCGCTCATATCAATGAGGTCAAACGCCTCGATAACCTTGCTATGATCCACTATTTGCGAATTCCGGCGCAGCGTATGATTCCCACTCTGGTGGCTCAGTACGACAGGTTCGCTATTATTGACTCACAGCCGCATCACCATCCTGATTTTGAAGATGTAAAATTTTCTGTGGTTATCGACCACCACCCTTTTCCCCCTGAACCATATCCACATGCAGAATTTGTGGATATCAGGCCGGAATACGGCTCCAACAGCACTATGCTGACTGAGTATCTTTACAACCTGAAAATCCGCCCGGCTAAGCTCCTTGCCACCGCGCTTTTGTACGGGATAAAAACCGATACCCAGAGTTTTGAGCGCCCTTTTATTGATGACGATGTGAAGGCCTTCAGATATTTGACAAAATATGCGGACATGAATTTGATCAAACGCATTACGCGCAGTGAAATTCATCCGGACTGGCTTCGTTATTTTTCACGTGCGTTCTATAATCTTCGCCGCATCGGTCCCGGGCTGTATTCTCATCTTGGTAAAGTTGAAAATCCCGATACTTTGGTTATTCTTGCAGATTTTTTTATGCGTGTTCATGGCGTTTCATGGGACGTTGTCTCCGGTCTTTATGAAGATACCTTAGTGGTGATCTTCCGAGGAGACGGAGTGCGTAAGGATATGGGGAAAATGGCAGCCAAACTGTTCAGCGAATACGGTTCAGCCGGTGGGCACAAAGCTGCTGCCAGAGCTGAAATCAAGCTTGAAGCTCTGGAAGATGCCGATCCCGAATCTTTTGTGGTCAAGAAGTTGACTACAGGTAAAAATAAATCAGTTAAGCGTATCTGATCTTTATATTCCAATACAAAATTTGCAGGGCTTGGCCCTAAGGGACTACATGTCACTCAGAGAGAAACTCAATTTTGAAGGGGACCCGCTGTATCTTATTGACGGGTCGGCTTTTTTTTATCGCGGATTTCACGCATACCCTGATCTCAAGCGTTCAGACGGTTTTCCTACCAATGCTCTGTTTATTGTCCTGCGAGTGCTTCTCAAAGTGATTAAAGAGGAAAAGCCAAAACATCTGGTCTTTATGCTGGATGGTAAGGGCAAGAATTTCCGTCATGAGCTTTTTGATCAATATAAAGCTCAGCGGCCGCCTATGCCTGATGATCTGCGTGTTCAGATTGAGCCTCTTAAAGAAGCTATGAAGGTTCTCGGCGTCCCCATGATCGTTTCTCAGGGCGAAGAGGCTGACGATTGTATTGCTTCACTTGCTGCCCGCTACAAGGGTGAGCGTCCTGTAGTTATTCTCGGTGCTGATAAAGACCTCAAACAATGCCTTGATGACAATGTTTTTATGTGGGATCCCGCAGGGCGTAAGGAGAAGATCACCTCTCTTGCCGATTTTAAAGAAGATACAGGGCTTGAGCCAGGGCAGTGGGCTGATTTCCAGGCTTTAATCGGTGATTCAGCCGATAATATCCCTGGAGTTCCCGGAGTGGGGAAAGTTACCGCCACCAAACTTATGGCAAAGTATCCCTCCCTTGAAGAAATCCGTGATAACTATGACAAGCTTCAGCCAAACATCAAAAAGAAGATGAAAGACGAGCTTGAAAATATGTTCGTATACAGGCAACTTACACGATTAAAACTTGATAGCTGCTCCAGCCTTAGTCTTGATGATCTTACTGTAAATCCTGCTGATCCTGAAGAAGTTGCCGGATATCTGACTACTTACGAATTTCGTTCACTGGTTCGAGATGTGCGCAGTGCTTTCCCTGCGGCTAAAAGTGCGCCTGCACCAGCTGCTCCTAAAAGTAAAAAATCTGATTCCGGTTCCGGGCAATTTTCACTCTTTGGTGAAGCTGAACCTGTTCCGGCCGGCCCTGAGAACAGGCTTAAGATTACAAAAGTAGAATCGGTTGCAGATTTACCTGATCTTGCTGAAAAGGAAGTCGGGCTTGTTCGTGAGGGCAACACTTATTTCATCGGTTTGGATGGCGACGAGTATATGTGTAAGTCAGTGGCAACTGAGTTGGCAGACAAACTGCAAGGTGCCAAGTCCATTGCAACTCCTGATGTAAAGTCACTGTTTCGGTTTGATTCAGCGTGGTGTGGAATTCCACTGGCGCGATGGTTTGATATCAGCCTTTCTGCTTACCTCCTCAATCCTGAAGAACGCAATTACGGCTGGGACAGATTGCGCTCTATGTTATTTGTCGGGGATGAATTGCCTGACGCCGTAGACGAAGTTCATCCTGATGCACAGGGTATGGCCGCTCTTGCCCTCATGCATGTTCTTGGACCTAGAATTCAGTCTGCTGGATTAGGTGAGCTGATCACTTCTCTTGAAATTCCTCTTATCCCCGTGCTTGCGGATATGGAAGAGGCTGGAATCACAATTGATCTTGAGTCTTTTGCCGATTTTCTTAAGGAAGTAAGTGAGCGTGTAACTGAGTTGACTAAGGTGATTCATGAACGTGCGGATGAGCCTTTTAACATCCGTTCAAGTCAGCAGATGAGTACTATTCTTTTTGAAAAGCTTGGTCTTAAACCGGGTGGGAAAACCCCAAAAGGGGCGCTTTCCACAGCCAACTCTGTTCTTGAAAAGCTAGTCGGACAGCATGAAATAATCACTGATATCCTTGAATTTCGTAAGATGGAGAAACTTCGCTCCACATATTTGGAACCGCTTCCAAAGCTGGTGGCAAAAGATGGGCGTATCCATACTAATTTTAACCAGCTTGCAACTGCTACAGGGCGTCTTTCCAGTTCCGGACCTAACCTCCAGAATATCCCTATCCGTGGAGAGCAGGGAAAACGTATGCGTGCCTGCTTTACTGCCGGTGAGGGAATGCGTCTTGCCGCGGCGGATTATTCTCAGGTGGAGCTTCGTGTGCTGGCTCATTTTTCTGGTGACCCTACTCTGGTTTCGGCTTTTGAGCATGATGAAGATATTCACTCCCGCACAGCAGCGCTTCTTTTTGACAAGGACCCTGCAGAAATTACTCGCGATGAGCGTGGCAACGCTAAGACTATCAACTTCGGTTTGATTTATGGCATGGGCCCGCAGAAATTGTCTCGTGAATTGGGTATCAAGCTCAACGAGGCTAAAGAATTTATTGCCAAGTATTTCGAAAAACTTGAGGTTCTTAAAGAATTTTATGATTCTGTTGTAGAGCAGGGACGCGAGAATGGTTATGTTACCACTCTGTCCGGGCGAAGAAGGCTTCTGCCGGAATTGCTTTCAACCAGTCCGCAAATCATTTCTCAGGCCAGACGTCAGGCTATCAATACTGTTATTCAGGGCAGTGCTGCAGATATCATCAAGATGGCCATGATCAAAGTTGCCGACAATGCTGAAATCAAGCACCTCGGCGGCAGATTGATCCTGCAGATTCATGATGAACTTCTTGTTGAAGGTCCTGAAGAGTCTATTGAGGAGATTGGAAAGCTGTTACAGGAAGATATGCAATCCGTAACTTCACTCGCTGTTCCTCTTAAGGTTGATCTCGGTCTTGGACGTAACTGGGCGCAAGCTCATTAAGACAAGAATGGTTTTGATAATCTTGCAGGTATATTAAGCTCTTTTGGATGAAGAGGATAAGAGTTACGAATCTTTTTATTCTGTTTCGTTCTGGCTTATCGAAAGTGTTTTTGAGTTTTAGAATAATATGAAGTCCGGTCTTTTTAGGCCGGACTTTTGATTTAGTTGTGCTTTTTTAAGATAGTGCTTGAATCTTCTGTCTAATATTTTTAGAATCCGCCAGATTATATGTATAAGGAGTTTAATTATGTCTGATGATAAAAAATGTGGATGTGGAAGTGAATTTGCTAAAGATATGCCAATCCCTGAAGTTAATTTTTCTACTTTTGTTATGTCCCTCAGTTCTTCCGCCATGGTTCACCTCGGCGAAGTAGCGGATCCTTCCACTGGAAAAGTTGAATATTCCCCCATTCTAGCCAAGCAGTCTATTGATGTTCTGGCTCTTCTTGAAGACAAAATCAAAAATGGCATGACCGAAGATGAAGAAAGACTCCTTTGTGAACTGCTTTACAATTTGCGAATGAAGTACGTGCAGAAGACTCAAAAATAGCAGACCTCAGCCTTTTTCCGTTTTTTTATTGAGCCTCCCGTTATAGTGATTGTGAAGTTTTTTACCTTTGCTTTTTCGGAGTGTAAATTACCTGTTATCAAATGCGAATCACATCAAATAATTCTTAAAGGATAGATATAATGAGTGCCATACCTGTAGGACTTGTAGGCGTAACTGGATATACCGGAATGGAGCTTGCCCGGATTTTGAGCAACCATAGCAAGATGAAGCTGGTCAGGGTAACTTCAAGAGCCGAAGCTGGTAAAAGATTGGCCGACATCTATCCTTTTTTGAATGGTATGGAGCTGGGCGAACTTGAAATTACAGCACCTGATGTGGCAGACCTTGAGCAGTCATGTAAGCTTGTGTTTTTAGCTGTACCGCACAAAACAGCCATGAATATCGGTGGCCAACTTTACGATAAAGGCATCAAGGTTGTTGATTTGAGTGCTGATTTCAGAATTCGGGATCGGGAAACTTATGAAGAGTGGTACAAGGTCGACCATACCCGTGAAGATCTTTTGCCCAAGGCTGTATATGGACTTCCTGAATTTTATCGCGATCAGGTAAAAGGGGCATCTCTTATTGCCAATCCAGGCTGCTATCCCACTTCTGTTATTGTAGGGCTTACTCCGGCTCTTTCAGCCGGACTGATTGAGACTGAGGATATAGTTATTGATTCCAAGTCAGGCACGAGTGGCGCAGGTCGCAAAGCAGCTGTAGGAACTCTTTTTTGTGAAGTAGCCGATTCATTCCGTGCTTACGGGTTGACTACTCATCGTCATACTCCGGAGATTGAGCAGGAACTTTCTGCAGTGGCTGGGAAGGATATTACTGTATCTTTTAATACACACCTGCTGCCTATTGATCGCGGGATTCTGTCTACTATTTATACCAAAATGAAAGACGGAGTTACTGCTGAACAGATCCGCCAGACTTATGAAAAAGCCTATACTCAGGAAAAAATGATCAGACTGCTCCCTGCGGGACAGTTGCCTGAAACCCGTTGGGTACGAGGAACGATGTTTTGTGACGTAGGTATTGTAACTGATCCTCGTACAGGGCGTCTGATAATTGTGTCAGCTATTGATAACCTTTGTCGCGGGGCTTCCGGGCAGGCTGTTGCAAATGCCAATTTAATGCTTGGTTTTGCTGAAAATGAAGGCTTAAAACTGGCACCCATGATGCCTTAATTGTTTTATTTTTGTTTAAAGTTTTTCGATTGCTCATTGAAACCTTTTCCCTACTCGGGTATTCTTATTTTTGAGGTGGCGTATTATAGTAGTTTTGTAGATGAAAAATAGTGGCGGATTTTATGAGTAATGATTCTGAGATTTTTCTGGATTCTTTTTTTGTCGCCCGACAACCTGTCTTCAGGTGCGATAGGACAATCTGGGGGTATGAATTACTTTTTCGTAATTCAGCGGAAAGTTGCTTTGCGGAAGTAGGCGATCAGGATGCGGCAACTTCTCAAGTTATTGCTGATGGATTTGGACTCATTCAAGAGGATATCAGTGAAGGGCAGAGATTGCTGGTTAATTTCCCACGCAACATGATCCTTGAAAATGCTGCTGACCTTTTGCCTTCCGAGGTCTGCGTTATTGAAATACTTGAGCATGTACAGCCTGAACCTGAAATTATTGAAGCTTTGAAGGAGCTGAAGGCGAATGGCTATACTTTAGCCCTTGATGATTATGTCGGGCAGGATGGATTTGAGGCTTTTCTCGAGATTGCTGATATTATCAAAGTTGAATGTTTAGGAATGGAGAAGGGGGAGCTAGAGGGGATTGTTAAAGAGCTTGATGGCTACGAGGCCTCGTTGCTGGCAGAAAAGGTTGAAGATAATGAGATGTTTACCTTTTGTCGGGAATTAGGGTTTGAGTTGTTTCAGGGTTTTTTCTTCAGTCGTCCCGAAATCATACCTGGCAAAAAAATTTCATCTCACAATTTGAACCGCATGCAGCTCATGAAGTCTGTAAGCGGTGATCAATTTGATGTGGATGATCTGACACGAGCTATAAATTCAGATGTATCGATCAGTTATCGTTTGTTGCGTTTTATGAACTCTCCTACTTTCGGCCTTCCTAATACGATTAATTCCATTCAACAGGCAATTGTCTTGCTGGGCTATAAGAAGCTTGCTGGGTGGCTTCGTGTCATCCTTCTTTCTGATATGTGTTCAGGGCCAACTGGTAGTGAACTTGCGTTTCTTTCTATCAAGCGTGCAAAGTTTTTAGAGCTTCTGGCTCTCGAAAAAAATTGCAAGAGCCTTCCTTCTGAGTCAATGTTTATGCTTGGCCTTTTTTCATTGCTGGATGTTCTTATGGGGCGTCCTATGAAGGAACTGCTGGCTGAACTCCCTATTGAAGAAGAGCTTGTGAATGCATTGCTCGGAGAGCGCTGTAGTGCAACTCTGTGGCTTGAACTTGTCAGGGCTTTTGAAAAAGCAGATTGGGATAAATTAGGGGTTCTTATCAGTGAAAATAAGCTGTCAGCTTTATCAATTGCACGCAACCATCTGGTTGCAATGCAATGGGCTAATGAAGTTATTTTTATGGATAAAAAAGATTGCTAATAATCATGGTTGCACTGTATTGTTGTTTGTATCTTGATCAACCGTTGAGTTGGAGTGCGCATGAAAGTAGCCAAGAAAGAATTTGATCTTATCCGGGAGCAGATATACAGGCTGTGCGGTTTGACTATTCCTGACGGCAAAGAGTATCTTGTAGAGCATAGGTTTGCTCCTTTGTTTACAGAAAGGGGGTGTAAATCATGGATGGATTTTTATACTCTCATGATCTCCTCAGATATAGCTTTCAAAGACGAAGTTGTTTCTTCCATAAGTACCCACGAGACTAGCTTTTTTCGTGATAATCATCCGTTTACCTGTATAAGACAGAAGGTCTTACCCAAACTGGTAACGGATAAGAAAAAACATCGCAAAGTGCGTATCTGGTGTGCAGCTTCTTCCACTGGGCAAGAACCGTATTCGCTAGCTATGCTTATCCATGAATTCTGTAACACCCATGCTCAACGACAGATTCGTCCTACTGATTTCTCAATACTAGCGACGGATATTTCAGGAAAAGTTTTAGATAAAGCAAGCCAAGGTATTTTCAGTAAGCTTGAAGTTTCCCGGGGGTTGCCCGGTAATTATACTAAATTTTTTCGTCAGGAAAATCGACAGTGGCTGCTTGATGATACCGTGCGTTCGATGGTTTCGTTCAAGAAATTTAATTTGTTGAATTCATTTAAGCAGCTTGGACAGTTTGATTTTGTTATGTGTCGCAATGTTTTGATTTATTTTGACGATGAAACCAAGCTTGATATTGTTCACCGGATACATTCTCTGCTTCCAGATGATGGCTACCTTATGCTCGGTTCTACTGAGACTCTTGCCGGCCAAACAGACCGATATATAGGAGAACATTCTGGAGCTGTAATCCTTTATAAAAAAGAGAGGGGAGGACGGAAGATCCGTTCAGCCCTTTCGCCGACAGATTTGAAATATAAAAAGACCTTTTCAGCATCATAAGATGCTTGAAAAGGTCTTTTTGTTATATCAATATGAGAGCGATTAGATGTCGTATTTGCTGCCGAAAAGCGTCCTGATTTTTTGAATGAAAAGATCCATGTCTGCAACTGGTTTTAGCAGTACATTGTCAGATGATATCCCATAGGCTCTGACATCTGGGGGAACTGCGTAATCAACTGACCCTGTGTGAATAATGAAATCCATATCAGGATGTAATGCTTTCATATGTATGATCAGGTCATTACCGTGCATCACCGGAAGGCGCATGTCCACAATGGCAATATCAGCATTTTCTGTTTTCATCAGCTTCAGGGCTTCTTCCGCACTACCAACTGAAATAACATCCAGACCTTCATCTTCAAGGTAGTCTACAAGATTTTCCCTGACCATTTGCTCATCATCTACAACGAGAATACGCATATAATCTCCATTTTACCCTTTCTATCAGTTTGCCGACGCTGTTAACCTTGTGAAATAGCAGCAGCAAGATAATTCTCTTTAATTGTAAATAATCATAATGGATTGTAATTTTCTTGGCAACGAAAAGATTAATATCCTGTAGAAGGTGTATTAAATTTATTCGAAAGAGAAAATAAAAAAGGGCCGTTGATACGGCCCCTGTGGATTATAGCTATTCAAAAATGCTTAGCAGCAGAATGTGTTGTATTCCAGTCTGTCTTTATACTCGGCTTTTTTGCCTTCATTCCATTGTTTTACAGGTCTGTAATATCCCACAATGCGGGTGTATACTTCAGAAGCTGATCCGCATTCAGGGCATTCGTGGTGTTCCCCATGAATATAGCCATGTTCTTTACATATTGAAAAAGTAGGCGTGATGGATAGGTAAGGTATTTTGGTGTTGCGGAATGCCTTGATAATAAAGCTTTTCAGGGCATCAAGGTCAGCAATGGATTCTCCCAGAAAGGTATGGAATACCGAGCCGCCTGTATATAGAGGCTGAAGTTTGTTCTGATGAGAAAGAGCTAGTAGAACGTCGTCTGAAACACCTACCGGGAGTGTTGTGGAGTTTGTGTAGTATGGAGTCCCGTTTCCAGAGGTTTTGATGTCTGCGTATAAGGATTTATCAATTTTAGCCAGACGGTAACTTGTTCCTTCTGCCGGAGTCGCTTCAAGATTATACAAGTTTCCTGTTTCTTCTTGGAAGCGGGATGTCAGCTCACGCAGGTGGTTAAGTACTCTGGTCATGAGTCTGATACCGGATGGAGTTTCAATCCCTTTACCAAGCAGATTTTGGCAGGCTTCGTGTCCGCCAAGGAGGCCAATGGTTGAGAAATGACCTTTGTAGCCATTTTTAAGATAACGCCTTGACCAGGGGAACATCCCATTATCAAGGTTGGTCTGAATGAGCTTACGTTTGAACTCAAGAGAGTTTTTAGCCTGTTCAGCATACTCTTCAATAAGATCAAGGAAGTCTTCCTCTCCCTGTGCCAGATAGGCAAGCTTAGGCAGGTTGAGAGTTACAACGCCGATTGATCCGGTCAGGTCGCCTGCGCCGAACAGTCCACCTACCTTGTTGCGCAATTCACGCAGGTCCATCTGTAAGCGGCAGCACATGGAACGTACGTCTTCAGGATTTAGATCGGAACTGATAAAATTCTGAAAATAAGGCACTCCGTATTTAGCTGTCAGCTCAAGCAGGGTGTTCCCGATCTGTGAATCCCATGGAAAATCTTCGGTCACATTATATGTTGGAATTGGGAAGGAAAAAATTCTATTTTGGTGATCCCCGTTTAGCATTACTTCGAGGAAAGAGCGGTTGATCATTTCCATTTCTTCAGCATATTCGCCGTAAGTGGAATCTTGAAGTTCACCACCAATAATGATTGCTTCTTCCGCAATATGTTTGGGTGGTACTAAGTCAAATGATAGATTGGTGAATGGACTTTGTCCTCCCCATCTGGAGGTTGTGTTCAGATTGAACACAAATTTCTGCATGGCCTGCCGGACTTCGTCATAAGTCAGACCGTCGTGGCGAATAAACGGGGCAAGGTATGTATCTACATTATTGAAGGCCTGAGCTCCTGCCCATTCGTTCTGGAGGGTTCCCAGAAAGTTGACCATCTGTCCTAGAACTGCATCAAAATGCTTGGCTGGTCCTGCGCAGGAGCGTCCTTCTAAGTTGAAACCTTCAAGTAAGAGGTCTCTTAAGGACCATCCGGCGCAGTATCCGGCAAGTCCATATGAAAGATCGTGAACATGGAAATATCCATGTTCGTGAGCCAGTCTGATTTCTTCGGGATATTTTTCAAGGGCGTATCTGGCCTGAATTGTTCCAGACAGGTGGAGCATAAGCCCTTGAAAGGAGTGGGTCATGTTTGCATTTTCAGCAACGCGCCAGTCGCTCTTCTCAAGGTATTCATCAATGGTTTCCTTGATATCAAGATAGGCATCTTTCTGATTTCTCAGTTTGCGGCGGCTGTCGCGATATAGAATAAATTTTTTGGCAACACTGTGCAGGCGTGAATCCATAAGCACTTCTTCAACCATATTCTGAACATGTTCCTGTTCAGGAATGGAAACCCCTTCGAGCTTTTTCTCAACCTGTCTGGCCATTCTTTTGGCCATAAGCGGATCTTTGATACCGCTGGCGTTAAGTGCTTTGAAAATGGCCTGTGCAATACGCTCAGTCGACCAGGTCTCCAACCGGCCGTCTCGCTTCATAATCTGCGTGGGCATGCTCTCTCCTTGGAGGAATGTAGTTCTGGATGGTCAGATCAAAACCATCTGGAAGATATCCTTTGGCAGTCTCAACATCTTCGTCTGTGAGAATCGGAACTGTGGTCAGACGAAAATAGAAGGCTTGGGGGTTAGCCGCGGCAAGTTCAAAAACTTTTTCCATGTTTTTGCGCGCTGCTTCGGCAGTGACAGCCTGTCCGGTAAGGGCAGGGTACTTTTCATACGGTCCTTTTACATCAACGGCGAACATGTCCGCCAATCCCTGTTGGAGAATGTCTTCAATAACTTCAGGTTTCATCCCGTTGCTGTCCATTTTTATAGGCAGCTCTGAGACCTGTTTGATTTCATAAAGAATTTCTCCAAGGCCCGGCACTGTTGTAGGCTCGCCACCTGTGATAGTGACCCCGTCAAGCCATTGTGCTCTATTCCTCAGGAAAGATTTAATATCGTTTCTGGATAAAAGTGGGAGTCTCTCCATATTCCACGCCATATCAAAATTGTGACAGGTCGGACAATGCAGGTTGCAACCGCCAAGGAAAAAGACACAGCATGTCCTGCCTGGCCAGTCACAGAGACTTAGCGGTTCGATGCCGCGCAAATGATTCCATCCAGAAGAGTGTTCAGTCATAATAATTTTTTTAAAATTTGATCGTATTGCTTAGAATTTTTTAGGGTCGAGACCCTTTTGATAGTGGCAGACCTGATGAAATAAGGCCTGAAGTGACTATGAAGAGAATACTAACTCAGCGTAAAAGTTTTGTACAGGGGGGTATTTGAAAATTTGTTGTTACATCGCCAAAAACAGCCAATAGTTACGATTGTAGGCATATATTAGAAAAACTAAAAAGTTTTCCACAAGTTCATAACCTTAAAAGAGGTCGAAAAAACAGGACTTTTTCTAAACAAAGTTTAGAAAAAAAATTTGTTCTTGAGATAAGAGCTTAGTTTTTGACAAGGAAAAATAAAAGAAGAAAGGGCGCAGTGTTGCGCAAATTGATCAGTTTGTTTAACACAACAGGTATTGCTTTGAAAAGATATTTTGTTGTGCTTTTCAAGTCGGAAAACAAGTTATTGTGCTTGGCTGCATGCTGGAATTTTGTTTGATTTGACTTATACTGGCTGCCAAGGGTGAAAGCAATTTATAGTGAGGCGTTATGCGAAGATTGATTTTGATTACCATGATGTTTGTTTTTTGTCTTATGGCAACTTCTGCCCATGCGCGTAGTATGGAGGAGGAAAGGGCTATGTGTCTGGCCCGCAGTGCGCTTGCTCGTGCACAGTGTAAAGAGCCTTTTGAATTTAGCTATGTTGGTACCCAGCGTGGTAATATTTATATTTTTAACGGGTTTTACGGGGCCAAGTATACTGATTTTTACTGCAAGGTTGATCCGGGAGAGATTATAATTGTTTCTAAGAACAAACTTTTTCGGAGAAGTGTGAAATATTATATCGATGAAAAAGAGTGTGGGATAATTGAGTACTTTCCAGCCTCATGCACAAGGCGCAAAGTCGTTCGATGCTGTTTCCCAAAGTCTGAGAAGGAGTTGAAAGCGGATAAAGAAGCTGAATTCTGGCAACGAACGATTCCTGATTTGCTTAAAGAAGATCAGGATCAGGCATTAAAGGAATTGCAGAATCGAACTTCTAAATCTTCCGAAACCAAGCAAGAAGGGCAATCAACGGAGTAAGAGCATATAGAGGCCAGTAAATTCGCTGGTAAGTAAAAAAAATCACAGCTCCAAGTAAAAAAAGAGCATACACCCAGGCTTCCCCGTGCTTGGAAAACATTTTAGAGTTCTCAAGGGACAGGTGAAACATATCGGAGCTTCCGCCTGGACTGGATGTGTCGTTCGTACGTTTTCGACCGGACTGCAGTTTGTGGCCGCATCCTGAGCAGCTTTTGGCTGCATTGTTATTTTTTTTCCGCATTTATTACAGGTGATCATATATCAGTTTTCCATCGTTTTTTTAAAGCTTGCCAAGGGATATCAATCCTGTTTTCAACCCTGCGTCAACAAAATAGTATGTATGGTTAATTTTTGCAAAAAAAAGACCACCACCAAGTAGTAATCGATGTGGCATTGCTTATAGAAGCTAAAAACTCTTTTTGCTATGATATTTAAGAGTGTTATCTTGTGTTATGTTTGTAGATGGCGGAAAAGGGGGGCTGCTTTCCTTATTTGGCGTTACTTTATGTTGTAATGAAACTGTCAGAATGAGTAAAACTCTTGACTATTATGACTGAATTGAGACATTTTCATTCAAATAATTTGAAATTACTGACGGAGTTTTCATGAGCGAAGCGTTGCAGGGAAAGACACAGGTTCCTGACAAAGAGAAACGCATAGATTTTTATCTGGGTATTCTCAATAAATTGAAAGAACGCAGTACCTTGCGTGAGGTGCTTGAGCGTGAAGTCTTTTTGGAGTTTATCAAGTATAACAACAGCCGGATTAATGAGTTTCCCTTGCTTGAAAAACAGCAGAGCGGGATTATCGGGTTGTTATGCCATAGGTCGATCGACCTTCCTGCTCATGAGTTCATCAAACGAAATTTGAGTGAATTTATTCTTATGCTCGGTCGTTTCAGTAAGCTGAAAGAAGGCAAGGACGAAGAGATGAAGGAGAATATACGTTCTCGTATCATCAATTCTGAAACTTTGCTTATCAAGACCGTACAGGGGGTTGTTTATGCTTCCTGTCTGATTTCAGATAATTTTGAGGAAGTTACTCTCCGTCATTTCGGAGAACCGGCGCTTAAGAAATTTAATTCTCTTCTTGAACAACATGAGCTTGATCGTACTTTTTGGAATTCCTTGATCAAGGAGTTTATTACTAAAGAAGTGAAGTCTTCGTTGAACGATATTATAAGCAACGAAGGTTATACTCTGACTAGGGATAAAAGCTATCTGATTCTCAGATTTCCTTTTGATGCTGTTACTGGAAGATTTTCGTCCGATGTCCCTGCTATTGATAAAACAAGAATACAGTCAGCATTTGAACAGGTTGGATCAGACAAAGAGTCTGCTGCCATTTTAGATTTAACTTTCAAGACTATTCTTGAGGGTGGTGTTTTCATTCGTAGTGAAGGCATGACCAACGATAATATTGAGCGTATAGCCCGAATTGTCTGTATTGATCCTGCTACATCCAAGTTTCGTGATGACTACGATGAGGCTATGAAAACCATGCGCGAGACTTCATATGAGGCAGATGCAGCTGAGAAGGAAGCGGAACTGGCAAGGCAACTTCAATTTTCGCAGGATCAGATTGGAGCCTGCGCTATTGGCGCAAGTCTGACTCTTGATATTATTGTAAGAGATTTTCTGCTTGGGCTGAAAAATTATAATAATCGTGATGAAAAAGTTCTTTCGATTTATCTCAGGCAGTTCGGGGTCGATTTTTTAGATAAACTTTTTTTCTACCTCACCGAAGCAAAATTTTCAGATTTACTCAAAGAAAAAATGCGTGGTGAAGAAGGTAAGCTGTTATTACGAGTCGTTAAGCGCAGACGGGCCCCCATTGAAGATGTAAAAAAATTAAATGAAATCGGAATGACCCGCATCAGAATGGCAAGATTGTGGATGAAAGATTCCAATAATGAGAACTGGCTAATCTTTAAACATAGTACTGCGCAGGAATT
>JMSU01000234.1_pt1 | contig 18798 bp, 11 predicted proteins | sample 179011 | NCBI WGS metagenome assembly JMSU01 (sample SAMN02769580, study PRJNA246767) | bioreactor metagenome | isolation source: Culture-1 Bioreactor ArsB derived from microbial biomass from the upper 2 cm... | place: Germany: Bremen | collected day 87 after inoculation
TTGGCGCGGCAGGAAAGATTCGAACTCTCGGCCAACGGCTTAGAAGGCCGTTGCTCTATCCAACTGAGCTACTGCCGCTCAAGAGATGCTTCTTTTATACAAACTGACTCTGGCGGTCAAGTAAAAATAGGAAAAAAATTGAAATTTAGAAATTATTTAGAGTTTAGCAGATATCTGGACGATCTTGGGCTTTTTCATATGGATTTAAGCCTCGGCAGGATGGAAGATTTTGTAGAAAATTGGGGCGGTAAAGATTCCTATCCGGTTATTCATGTTGTGGGAACAAATGGTAAGGGGTCCACATCATCGTACCTTACAGCGATTGCTCAGCAGGCTGGCCTGAAGGTCGGGACTTTTACTTCACCGCATTTTGTCACCCCGCGTGAGCGTATTACGGTTAATTCTACCATGCTCACAGAGGAAGAGTGGTGCGAGGTGGCAAATGAGGTAATGGAGATTGTCCCTGATGCCGGATTGACTTATTTTGAATTGCTGACCTGCATTGCTTTGGCTGCGTTCAAAAATAACGGGGTCGATATTGCTGTTATGGAGGCCGGGCTTGGTGGACGTTTTGACGCTACAAATACCATTGATCCTGATTTAACGGTCTTTACCCCCATCGGGCTTGATCATGAGAAAGTTCTCGGTTCAACCATTGATCTCATTGCCGCAGATAAAGCGGATGCAATGTGTGCTGAAGGTGTCGCCGTTACTGCCGTGCAGGAACCTGAAGCCATGGAAATTTTGCAGAAAAGGGCTGAAGAGCTCAATTGTAATCTTACGCTGGTTGTTGCAGATGAATGTATCAGCGGACTTAATCCCAGGCTTGCCGGAGAGCATCAAAAGCAGAATGCTCAGCTGGCTTGCTGTGCGTGGAAAATTTTCTGTGAAAAATCCGGGCTTGATTTTAATGAAAATTCAGTGCGCACCGGAGTTGAGGATGCTTTTATTGCCGGACGATTACAGATAATCGAGATGGATCGCACAATCATATTAGATGGTGCGCATAATACTCATGCATTCGCTGCGCTTGAGGCGGAACTTTCCCGTACAGAGACCCGGCCCGATGCGATTATCTTTTCGTGTATGAAGGATAAGGATCTTGGGCTTGTGAAAGATATTCTTTCCCGTTTGACTGATGGGCCGATTATTGCCTGCGGTATACCGGGAAACGAAAGAGCTTATCCGTTTATTGAGCTTGCCGGAGTGCTTGGAGAAAAAGCAAAGGCTGCTGCGAATATAGACGAAGCCCTGTCTGTGCTTGGTTCAGGTGATAAAACAGTTCTAATCTGCGGCTCCTTGTATTTACTCGCAGCTTTTTATACAAGATATCCAGAATTTCTGAAAAAATAATTATACTTGGATGAACAAACGGAGACTAATTTGTCCAATCTTTTTAAATTTCTGCCTTCTGTTGATTCTGTTTTAAACCGCCTTGAAGATGAAGGGGTGATCGATGGATTGCCTCGTACTCTATCCCGCGATCTGGTTAACGGATTTCTTGATGTCTGCCGTGAGGAAATCAAGGGTGGTGTTATTACTGAAGAAAAACAGCTGGCAAGCGATGTGCTTTTTCCCCGTCTGACCTGCCATGTGCGGGCCGGGGCTAAACCTCATTTCCGCAGAGTCGTTAATGCGACGGGTGTTGTGGTGCATACCAACCTTGGACGTTCGCTGCTTGCGCCTTCAGCTGTTCAGGCTGTGACTGAGGCTTGCGCCTGCTATTCCAATCTGGAATTTGATCTCAATACCGGAGAACGCGGCAGCCGTTACAGTCATGTTGAAAAGCTGATTTGCGAGATTACCGGGGCTGAAGCCGCATTAGTTGTTAATAATAATGCTTCGGCTGTCTTGATTACGCTGGAAACTCTGGCAAAAGGGCGGGAAGCAGTTGTTTCGCGCGGACAGCTTGTTGAAATCGGCGGTTCGTTCAGAATCCCTGATGTCATGACCAAAAGTGGCGCGGTGTTACGTGAAGTAGGGGCAACAAACCGTACTCATGTGCATGATTATGAGAATGTCATCAGTGAAGAGACTGCGCTGCTGATGAAGGTTCATACTTCAAATTTCAGGGTTATAGGGTTCACCAAGGAAGTGTCCGGCGGCGAACTGGCTGAACTGGGCCGTAAGTATGATATTCCAGTTTATGAAGATCTCGGAAGCGGAAATCTGACTAACTTTTCAGGACTCGGACTCATGCGTGAACCAACGGTACAGGAGGTCGTGGCCGAGGGCGTAGATGTTGTTTCGTTTTCCGGTGATAAAGTTCTGGGTGGACCACAGGCCGGAATAATTGTCGGTAGCAAAGAATACATCGACATGATTAAAAAGAATACCGCTCTAACCGTGACTGTCCGTATTGATAAAATGACACTCGCGGCTCTGGAGGCAACACTTCGTTTATATCTGGACCCTGAAACTGCAAAACGCGAAGTCCCCACTGTAAGAATGATCACTGAGACACCGGAGAATTTGAAATCTCAAGCCCAGTCTCTTGCAAGGGTTTTACGCCGAGGTCTTGGAGATAAAGTTAAGGTAAGCGTTCGTGAAGGAGTCTCCCGTGTCGGCGGCGGTGCTTTTCCTGAGCAGGATTTAAAAACTTTTCTGGCAACCGTACTGCCGCAAACTGATATTTCTGTTGAAAAACTTAAGGAGCGTTTGCTTTCGACTGAACCTCCATTAGTTACGCGAATTGAAGATGATTTGCTTTGCCTTGACCCCCGGACGCTGTCACGGGAAGAATATAAACTTTGCGCTGAGGCTATTAAACAGGCGCTCAGTTAGCTTTTTTCTTAACTGTTACAATATATAAACCCCTCATTCCTTCTTTTGGAAAAGCTGAGGGAATCAATTTTATAAGGATAAATTTATGAATAAATCATTAGAGCATGAGACTAAAAGTTGTTGGGAAATATATAAGGATGAAGAGCATCAGCAGGCTATGGATGATCTTGCGGCGCGTTATATAGATTTTCTGACTCGTTGCAAGACCGAGCGTGAAACCATCAAATACGTTGAAGAAAAGCTTGAAGAAGCCGGATTTGATGATTTCATCGGTTCTGACAAATGCTTCCGTAATTTTCGTGACAAAACAATTTTTATTGCCCGAAAAGGTAAGAATCCGCTTTCGCAGGGATTCAGACTGGTCGGTGCGCATGCCGATACACCCCGGCTCGATTTGAAACAGCATCCGCTGTATGAAGATTTGGGAATGGGTATGGCGAAGACACATTACTATGGCGGTATCAGAAAATATCAGTGGCTGGCACGTCCTTTGTCTCTGCATGGAGTCGTTGTCAAAGCTTGTGGCGAGAAGGTTGATGTGATCATCGGGGAAGATCTTGATGATCCGGTTTTGACAATTCTTGATTTGTTGCCTCACCTTGCCTACAAGCAGGTGGAAAAGAAAGTTACAGACGCATTTGAAGCTGAGAAACTCAACATTCTTATGGGACATTCGCTTTCTTTCTCCAAAGAGGATGAAGAGGAAGGCAATGGTAAACCGTCTGTTAAACGCAAAGTTCTTGAACTGCTTAACGAGAAGTACGGCATTGTAGAAGAAGATTTGTTCAGCGCTGAAATGCATATCGTACCGGCAGGGCCGGCCCGTTATGTCGGGCTGGATAAATCCATTGTCGGTGGCTACGGTCAAGATGACCGTTCCTGCGTGTTTCTTGCCCTTGAAGCATTCCTCAATGCGCCTGAACCGGAGCATGCCCAGATCGTACTTTTTTACGATAAAGAAGAGATCGGGTCCGAAGGGTCAACAGGAGCAAAGTCTCTGTTCTTTGAATATTGCCTTGAAGATCTCATTGAAGCGTGGGAACCCAATGCTAAACTTTCAAGAGTGATGATGGCCGGTAAAGCCCTCTCCACTGACGTTCATGCTGCAATCGACCCGGACTATCAGGATGTGCATGAAAAGCTTAATTCCGCCTATCTAGGATTCGGACCGTGTTTCTGCAAATTCACCGGACATCGCGGTAAGGTCGGCGCAAACGACGCTCATCCCGAATTCGTTGCATGGTTGCGTAAGATTCTTGGTGAAGCACAGGTTCCATGGCAGATGGCGGAGCTTGGCAAGGTTGACCTCGGCGGTGGGGGCACTGTTGCTAAATTTCTCGCGCTCTACGGCATGGATGTAATCGATTTCGGGCCTCCGGTGCTTTCCATGCACAGTCCTTTCGAGCTCACCAGCAAAGCCGATCTTTACGCAACCGAACTGGCTTTCAGAACTTTTTTGAAAAATTAATAAATAGTGTCTTTTTAGCCCTGCGGGGCTTTAAAGGCAATTTGATGCGCCTTGCGCTTTTAAAGAATTAAAAGATTTTACCTCCGGGGACTTAAACCCTTTTTGAAAAAAAGGGTTTAAGAATCCCAAAAACTTTTATTTGGTGTTTTTTAAACTAAGCTTTTGAAAAGCTTGTAAAATGAACAATGCTTACATTTTTCGCAGGTCGTTCCGATCCAAGTAGAGCGTAAGCCCAATGATAGTTCACCTTCCCCTGCCACCGGAGGCAAAAAAATTGGAGTTTAAATGCCTGTAGTTATGGGTACGGCTGGTCATATTGATCATGGTAAGACTAGTTTGATTAAGGCTTTGACGGGCACGGATTGTGACCGTCTGGCAGAAGAGAAGAAGCGCGGTATTACTATTGAGCTTGGTTTTGCCAGTCTGGACCTTGGCGGTGCGGAACAGCTGAGTATTATCGATGTTCCGGGCCATGAAAAATTTGTTAAGAATATGGTGGCGGGTGCGGCAGGCATTGATTTTGTGCTGCTGGTTATTGCTGCGGATGAGGGCGTAATGCCGCAGACCCGTGAACATCTTGAAATTTGTACCCTGCTTGGCATTGAACAGGGTTTTGTTGTGTTGACTAAAGTTGACATGGTGGATGAAGAATGGCTCGAGCTTGTGAAAGAGGATGTGCGGGAATTTCTTGCACCTAGTTTTCTGGCTGAAGCTCCTGTACATGGCGTTTCGTCACATACCGGACAGGGGCTTGATGAGCTGAAGGGTGAAATCGCAAATTTCATGAAAGGCTTTGCTCCGAAAAGACGTACCGATCTGGCAAGACTTCCGGTAGATAGAATCTTTACTATGAAAGGTCATGGGACGGTTGTTACCGGGACACTTATTTCCGGGCAATTGTCGGTGGGCGATGATGTGGTACTGTATCCTAAACTGACTGAGACTAAAGTGCGCAGCCTGCAGTCTCACGGTGCGAGTGTTGAAAAGGCACCGGCAGGGCGCAGGACTGCGGTTAACCTTCATGGACTCGAGGTGGAGGATGTGGAGCGTGGTGAAGTGCTGGGACGTCCGGGGACGCTTTTCCCTTCTACCGTCTGGGATGTTGAGATTACATGCCTGGCTTCTTCACCCAAATCGTTAAAGCATCGTAAGGAAATTCATTTCCATCATGGTTCTAAAGAAGTGATGGCAAAAGTTTATTTTTTGGATCGGGAAAAGCTTGAGAAAGGTGAGCGCGCAGTTTGTCAGGTCCGTTTTGATAAGCCTATGACCGGTGTTTACGGAGACAGGATTGTTATCCGGTCTTTTTCTCCGCTTAGAACCATTGCGGGAGGAAGCATTGTCAACCCCCTTGGACGCAAGGTTAAGCGTTTTTCAGATGATGTGAAAAGGTTGGAATCTCTTATCGATGCAGAGCCGGAGGACCTGATTCTTACTCAGCTCGAACTTGCGGGAAATGGTGGGCTGACATTTCAGGAACTGTCTATTTTGACCAATGTTGCTTCCAAGCCTCTTGAAAAAATGCTGCAAAGTATGGGCGGACAGCAGAAGGTTTTTCTTTTTGATAAAGAAAGTCGCAGCTATGTTTTTGGTGGTCATTATGATTCCTTATCGCAGGGGTTGATTACTTATCTCGAAGAATTTCATAAAAATGATCCTATGAAACCGGGCGTTTCGCGAGGAGAGATAGGGTCCAGTTATGGTAAAGGGCTTCCTGCTAAGTTGTTCCATGATCTTGTCGAGCGCTTAATCAAGAAAAATGAAATAGTGGCGGCGCAGGAAATTTTACATCTGCCCGGGCATAAGGTTTCATTGGCTTCTGATCAGCAGAAGCTGCGTGATACACTTCTGGATGTGTATGAGAAAGGCGGACTTACTCCGCCGAATCTTAAAGATGTGCTTGAACCGTTAGATCTGGCATTCAAAGAGGCTTCACCTGTGTACAGGTTGCTGCAGGATGAAGGTCTGGTGGTGCGCATTAAAGAAGATATGTATTTTGCAAAGTCCGCAGTTGATGGCTTGCAAAAGACTCTTGAGGGGTATTTCGCAGAACATGAAGAACTCGGCCCGCAGGATTTTAAGGAGCTGGTAGGCTTATCCCGTAAATTCTCCATTCCGCTGCTGGAATTCATGGATAAAGAAAAGATTACTATGCGAGTCGGCGATAAGCGTAGGCTTAGGAAGCAGAGTTAAACATAAGTCTTACATAGAAATCCCCGAATCTTTCTAAGTTTCGGGGATTTAATTTATTATATTAAGAATTGTTAAGGTTTGACAATATTGTTGTTGTGGATAATGATTATCTATAAAAATAATGCTGGTTGAACTATGAATACAAAAAAAGATTAAATAATATTTTAGAAAAGTTACGCGGACAGGGCAATCGTCTGACTCCGCAACGTATCGCTATTATCAATGCTATTGTCGAGGATGATTCACATCCGAGCGTGGAACTCATTTACGAAAAATTAAACGTGACTTCCCAACAACCAGTCTCGCAACAGTGTATAAAACAATACGCCTTCTTAAAGATTCTGATGAAATACTTGAACTTGAATTCGGTGACGAAGGCAGCCGTTTTGATGGCCGTATACCGCATGCTCATCCTCATCTGATATGCACTAAGTGCGGTGCAATTTTTGACTCTGAAATGAAAAATTTTGATTCATTCATTCAGTCTCTGACTAGTGATTCGGGCTTTAAAATTCAGGGACATAGGTTTGATATTTACGGAATTTGCTCATCTTGTCAGGATTAAACTTACATTTTTGATCTTATTGAGTTAATAAACTAATTGACAGTTTTGTTTTCTTATGGATAATAATTATCCATAAGTAGTCTTTCTTGTTAATCGCTGTTTTTGATGTCCACGCATTTGACGTGGACCATCATATTGTCCAGACCTTTTAACTTGGAGTTCAAAATGGCTAAGAAAAAACTGACTAATAACTTTGGTGCCCCGGTTCCTGACAATCAAAACTCACTAACTGCCGGACCGCGGGGGCCTATGCTCCTTCAGGATGTCTGGTTTCTCGAGAAACTGGCTCATTTTGACCGTGAAGTTATTCCGGAGCGGCGTATGCATGCTAAAGGTTCCGGTGCATATGGAACTTTTACTGTAACGCACGATATCAGAAAGTATACTAAAGCTGATATGTTTTCGAAAATAGGTAAAAAACAGATATGTTCGTCCGTTTTTCTACGGTTGCAGGAGAACGCGGAGCAGCTGATGCAGAGCGGGATATCCGTGGATTTGCCATGAAATTTTATACCGAACAGGGAAACTGGGATCTTGTTGGAAATAACACCCCGGTATTTTTCCTGCGTGACCCTCTTAAATTCCCCGACCTTAATCATGCCGTAAAACGTGACCCCCGGACCAACATGCGCAGTGCCAAAAACAATTGGGACTTCTGGACTTCACTTCCCGAAGCATTGCATCAGATTACCATCACAATGAGTGATAGAGGGATCCCAAAAAGTTATCGTCATATGCATGGTTTCGGCAGCCATACTTTCAGTTTTATTAATGCCAATAATGAACGTTTCTGGGTGAAGTTTCATTTTCATACTCAGCAGGGTATTGAAAATATGACTGATGATGAAGCTATGAAGGTTGTGGGTATGTGCCGTGAAAGTCATCAGCGTGATCTTTATGATTCCATTGAAAATAAGGATTTTCCGCGTTGGACCATGTTCGTACAGATTATGTCCGAAAAAGAAGCCCTGGACTACAAACATAATCCCTTTGATTTAACAAAGGTTTGGTATCATGGCGATTATCCATTAATTGAAGTAGGTGAGTTTGAGCTTAATCGTAATCCGGAAAACTATTTTGCCGAAGTGGAGCAGTCTGCTTTTAATCCGGCAAGTGTTGTACCGGGGATTAGTTTTTCACCTGATAAAATGTTGCAGGGACGTTTGTTTTCATACGGGGATGCCCAGCGTTATCGTCTTGGAGTGAATCACCACTTGATACCTGTTAATGCTGCCCGTTGTCCGGTGCACGGCTATAGTCGCGACGGTTCTATGAGAGTTGACGGTAACTACGGCAGCACTCTTGGCTATGAACCGAACAGCTATGGGGAATGGCAGGAACAGCCTGATTTTGCGGAACCTCCACTTGATATTGAAGGTGCTGCTGATCGTTGGGATCATCGTGAAGATGATGACTACTATACCCAGCCCGGCTTGCTGTTTAATCTCATGAGTGGTGCTCAGCAGAAGGTTCTCTTTGAAAACACCGCCCGGGCTATGGGAGATGCCCCTAAGGAGATCAAGTTGCGGCACATTTCCAATTGCCTCAAAGCTGATGCTGCCTATGGAAAAGGTGTTGCTGATGCTCTTGGAATTGATGTCAGTGAAGCTGAGTAAGTTTTGATATTATGAATTAACGGTCCCCGGATTCAAGCATGAATCCGGGGACTTCTTTTCTAAGTGAAAGCCGGGTGTGCTTTAATGTCCCCTCTGGGTATCTCTTCGCTGAAGGGCAGACTTAATACATATTTTCCTGGGACACCGGGGTATGCAATTGAATTAATAGGTTTGAATCCGAAACGCTTATATAGTTGTGGATTTCCAACCAATACCACTCCTTTAGAACCCGCCATCTCGGCAATTCTCAGAGCTTCTTTAATAAGTTTTGAACCGATCCCTTTGTTCTGTGAGTCCGGGAGTACTCCAATGGGCCCAAGCAGATGCCAGTCATTTGAGTCTGAACCTATTTGTGTTGGTGATATGGCAATATGTCCAACCACCAGTCCATCATTTTCTGCAACGAGTGAAATTGTCAGTGCACCAGCTGCACGCAGTTTTTCAACAATCAAATGCTCGGTAGGTTCCGCTCCCGGTTCATGTTGTGGATGGTCTTTAAATGCTTTGTACTGGAGATCATGGATAATTTGTATATCAGCTTCAGTTTCATTTCTTATTATCATATGTTTGTCCTTTGTCTGTCACAATGCGGGGGACTTATCTGTAAGCGGTTTGTGAAACGATTTTTTACATGATGTTTTCGGAGTATGTAATACTGTATTTGCCAGTGCTGTCGAGAAATCAGAGAAAATATTCTCTTTACCAACCAATTTATCAGTTCCCAGTCTGGTCATAATTTTCATAATTCGTGGATGTACTCCAGAAAGCAGGATATGAATGTTTTGTTCATGTGCCCGTCGTATAACAGTTTCAAGAGCCTCAATTCCGGTTGCATCCATTGTTGGTACAAGGCGCATGCAGAGTACAAGAATTTCCGGCTTTTTCCTGGTGAAGCTCATAACGTCAATGAATCGCTGGGCCATACCGAAAAACATGGGGCCTGATATTTCATAAACGACAACCCGCTCATGTCCGTTTTGCCGGTTGATGATGTCTTCCTCAGGTAGCCCTGTATCAAGACTGTGGATATCTGCAAGTTCACTCATACGTTTCATGAACAGTATCGCGGCCAGCACTACACCTACTTCAACTGCAACGGTAAGGTCTGCAAAAACAGTCAGTCCAAATGATATGAGCATGACAATTGAGTCCGATTTGGGGGCAAAGAACAGGCGTTTCATACGATGAACTTCGCTCATATCCCATGCCACAAACATAAGTACGCCCGCAAGACTCGAAAGTGGAATCAAGGACGCCATCGGTGCGCATACTTTTACAAACAGGATCAGAGTAAGTGCATGTATAATTCCTGCTGCGGGGGAGAAGGCTCCTGCTCTGATATTTGTTGCAGTACGTGCTATTGCCCCGGTTGCAGGAATACCTCCGAATAATGCCGAACCTATGTTGGCCAGTCCCTGAGTAATTAATTCATTTGATGAATTGTGTCGGTCACCACTCATTCCGTCAGCAACTGTGGCGCTCAGCAGGGATTCAATCCCGGCAAGAATAGCAATAGTTAAAGCATCTGGAATAAGTTCCTTTATGTTTATGTTGAAATTATTGAATGAAATGATACTAGGCAATATTGAAGGGATTCCCCCGAATTTACTTCCGATTGTTGCGGTATCAAGTCCCAGTCCCCATGTAACAACAGTAGCAACGGCAATTCCTGCAAAAGGTGCTGGGATTCGCGGTATATATCTTCGTACTATGATCATGCATGCAATAGTCAGTATGCCCAGCCCGAGAGTTGTTGGAGTCGTTGTCGGTAGCGCTTGGACGCAAGCATTTATCCTATCGATAAAATCTGCAGGAACTGCCGGTAATTGCAGTCCGAAGAAATCCTTTATCTGAGATGAGAAAATCAGCAGCCCAATGCCGGAGGTGAAACCTGTTGTAACGGGGTAAGGAATATATTGCAGAAGTTTTCCAAGCCCGAGACTGCCCATGATTATCAGACATATCCCGGCCATAATTGTCGCTATAATCAAGCCGTCATATCCATGGCGGGTTATTACGCCGGATATGATAATGACGAAAGCTCCGGTGGGTCCGCCTATCTGAAAACGTGTCCCGCCCAATGCTGAAATAATAAATCCTGCGATAATTGCAGTAAAAAGGCCTGTTTCAGGCTTTGCTCCCGAGGCTATTGCAAAAGCCATTGCCAGTGGAAGTGCAACAATTCCTACAGTAATTCCCGCTCCCATATCTTTTTTGAGCGATTGCAATGTGTAGGAGTTGAAATAGGAAAAACTGTTCGGAATAAATTTATAAAATTTTGAAAAGTCATGAGTATCCATTGAGAAACCTCCATGGTTGGTGGTGTCTCCGTGGGGCACAGTCGGTGGTCAGTAAAATATGGATTGGCCAGAGGCTGGAGGCTCGCGCGGAAAAAAGGTTTTGGTAATGCCGATTTCCACTTCGTGTCAAGGGGGATATTAAAATAAAGTTTGTACTTTAATTCCCAATGTTTTTAACATATTTTAACTGTTTGATATTTGTATTTAGAGGCGGCTGGCTGAATAGCTTTTAGAAATAAAAAAAGGACCGGATAAAAATCCGGTCCTTTAATTTTTTATATGGGGTGAGTGAAGGGATTTGAACCCTCGGCCACTTGGGCCACAACCAAGTGCTCTACCAACTGAGCTACACCCACCATAAAAAGGGGTCAGGGTTTTGAACCCTTAAATGTTCAAATGGGGTGAGTGAAGGGATTTGAACCCTCGGCCACTTGGGCCACAACCAAGTGCTCTACCAACTGAGCTACACCCACCGCGTGTGAGAAGTGTGTTTAAACAAGCAGGGCTGGATGGTCAAGAAGTTTTTGAAAAAAAATGAAAAATAACGCATAAAAGAACCGTTCCAAGGCGGGAAAATAATTAAGCTGTTTATAAAACGCTTGTTTTATTTTTAGAAAAAAATAATTCAAAAGCTGTATTCACTAATTAAGCTTTATGTGCCACGAACATTATAAATAAAAAATGGTTAAAACTATCAGGGATTGCAAAGGGGATTTTCTCTTTGACCGTCTAGGCGAAATCTCCTGTCAAAGCGCATAGCGTCTCTTTATTAAAATAAAGGAATAGAAATGGATAAATTAGTAATTGAGGGTGGAGTCCCCCTTAACGGTCCTATCAGAGTAAGCGGTTCTAAAAATGCAGCCCTGCCTATCCTGTTGGCGTGTATCCTGCCTCAAGGGCAGGTAAATCTAACCAATGTTCCCCGGCTTAGGGATATCCATACAACCCTTAAGCTGCTTGATATTCTCGGATGTAATACTGCGTTTGAGGGGAATAACGTAACCAGCACTGTCTGCGATCTTAAAGTTGAAGCCCCTTATGAGCTGGTGAAAACAATGCGTGCCTCTGTGCTTTGTCTTGGACCTCTGCTGGCTCTTAAAGGTGAGGCCAAGGTTGCACTCCCCGGTGGGTGTGCCATTGGCGCACGCCCTGTAGATTTGCATTTGACAGCCTTTGAGCAGATGGGTGCAACTTTCGATCTTGATTCCGGTTACATTCATGGACGCTGTGACAAACTTAAGGGTGCACACATTCATTTTGATTTTCCCACTGTAGGTGGGACTGAAAATGTCCTTATGGCTGCTACTATTGCCGAAGGCGATTCTATTATTGAAAATGCAGCCCGTGAGCCTGAAGTTGTGGATCTGGCAAATTTTCTCAATGCCTGCGGCGCAAAGATTACCGGTCAGGGCACAAGCATTATTAAAGTCGAAGGCGTTTCTTCACTTCATGGTTGTGATTATAAAGTTATGCCTGATCGTATCGAGGCTGGAACTTATATGGTCGCAGCGGCTATGACTGACGGAGACTTGCTGATTCAGGATTGCCGTTTCAGGAGCTTGATTCTGTAGTATATAAGCTCGATAAAATGGGTGTCTTCTTACAGGAAGAGGAAGGCGGGGTACGTGTCCGGCGTAAGAATGGAAAATTGCAGGGTGTTGATATCACAACTCAGCCTTTTCCCGGATTCCCAACTGATATGCAGGCTCAGCTCATGACTCTTATGTGTTTGTCAGATGGAGCTGGAACCATTCAGGAAAAGATTTTTGAAAACCGTTTTATGCATGTGCAGGAACTTGTGCGCATGGGTGCGAATATCAAGCTTAAAGGCCGTACTGCGATGGTAAGGGGAGTTGATAAACTCACCGGCGCACCTGTTATGGCTTCAGACTTGCGTGCAAGTGCTTCACTGGTTGTTGCTGGTCTGGCCGCATCCGGACGTACTGACGTACAGCGTATTTATCACCTCGACAGAGGGTATGAAAAACTGGAAGACAAGCTTTCCGGTGTAGGTGCACGGGTCTGGCGCGAGAAAGAGTAATCGGCAAGTTTGCTGGTTATGGATTCCTGTGATGATAATGATAAATTAAAGGGCAGGCCCGTTTTGCCGGGCCTGCTTTTCTGGCAGAAGCTGGTTCCATCTTTTGCCTTGGGTATTCTTTCCATAAAATGGCTGCTTCCCTCCTTTGCAGCTTTTTTCATCTATCTTTTTATTCTAGCTGTATCCCGGGTGCAGAAGGGAACTTTTGTTCTACTGGTCCTCCTTTTCGGTCTTGGGAGCTGGTATGGTGCGTATTCTCTTCCTCCGCAGCCCGGTCCGATCCCTCAATGGATGAGCTTGCGGCAAAAAGTTGATCTAACCGGTCAAATCCAAAGTATAAAAACAGCCCCGGGTGGAAGGCTTAAAGTTTTACTCAAAGATGTTGTTTGCAATTCAACCGCTGGTTTGATGCAGCTTAACGGCTATCTAAAGTGGACTTGGGATCAACCGGACATAATTCCGCTCATCGGGCAGAAGGTCAGCCTTAATGTGCGGGTTAAACCTGTCCATGGTTTCCGCAACAGTGGTGTGTGGGATTATGATTTTTATTGTCGCACCCAGAATATTTATTATCGGACCTACACTCGAGGACCTATTAAAAATGGTGGCTTGAAATCGTACAGGCCGGATTTTTTACAAAAATTACGAATTTCTTTACGGACTCATATCCAGCAAAATGCCCCTCCCACTCAGGGGGGAGCGGTGTTCTCAGCGCTTCTTACTGGTAATAAATTTTATCTATCTCGCACAACAACTGAGCTTATACGCAGGGCCGGGGTTTCACATGTGTTGGCTTTATCCGGGTTACATGTGGGGTTCATTGTCTCTATAGGGTTTGTTTTTGCGTGGTTGATAGGGGGCGTTGTACCAAATGTTTATTTAAAAATACCACGCTTGAAACTTGGTGTTTTGTTCTCTGCTCCAACTGTACTTTTTTATCTCTGGCTAGGAGATTTTACTCCTTCTTTGCTACGCGCAACTTGTATGTTTGGTTTTTGGGGAATCCTGCTGCTCATGAATCGAGGACGGGTTCTTCTTGATGGTTTGTTTTTAGCTATTGTTTTAATCTTGTCTTTTGCACCGCTGAGTATTTTTGATCTCGGCTTTCAGTTATCCGTTTTAGCTGTAGCCGGTATTGCGTTGTTTTATCCACTGTTTCAGTGTCTGTTACCTAAAGGGGGCGACTTTTTTATTAAGTTAACACGATTTGTTCTGGCACTATTATTTGTCAGCTTGTGTGCAAACATCGTTTTGCTTCCCATGCTGGTCTGGAATTTTGGAGTACTAACGCCTAATTTACTTTTTAATCTACTGTTTGTTCCGCTGCTTGGACTCTTCATTATGCCGGTTTGCGGCATCGGCGGGCTGGCACTGTCTTATATTAGCCCATATCTTTCACAGAAATTATTTGCTTCAGGGGCTTATCTTTTTGAACAATTGCTGGGTCTTGTTAACTGGGCTGCTGAAAGTTGTTTTTTGCCTGAGTATGCTTTTTATCGTCCTCTATGGGAAGACCTGCTTGTTTATTATTTATTGCTCGTCCTGATTTTACTCTTAGCTAACGGCAATAAGCGTATGTTGAAATTCTTATCACTTCCAATCCTGTTGCTGCTTTGTTTAAGAATTTATGGAGAGTTTGGTCCTGCGCGAGTGAAGGTGGATGTGCTCGACACCGGACAGTCACAGTGTGTGGTTATCAGCGGTCCGCTTGGTTCACGGACTGTGGTCGACGGTGGAGGCGGATTCGGAAATACTTTTGATATGGGACGTTCAATCGTGGGACCATGGTTATGTAATGGTAATCTGCCAAGGGTGGATCATATTTTTATGACCCATGGTGATCGTGATCATGCCGGAGGGCTGGCTTTTCTACTGGAAAAATTTAAGATCGGAAATTTTTATACTAATGGAGATTTGCCCAAAGGGAAAACAGGGGAACGTTTTGTGAAAGCTTTTGTTCAGAATGAAATTACCGAGAGAATATTGCGCAGTGGAAGCAAAGTAGAACTTGAATCTGGTCTTGTCATGGAAGTGCTGCATCCTGCAGTTGGGTTTGAAGGTAGCCGGAATGATAGTTCTTTGTATTTGAGGCTGCTTTGGAAAGGGAGACCTCTTATGAGTATTTCCGGCGATCTTGACCATAAGGGAATTCGCGCCCTTCTAAAATCCGGTAGAGACTTGAATTCTGAAGTCTTAATTTTACCACATCATGGTAGTTCCGGGTCTTTCTCGCCGGAATTGTATGAGAAAGTGAATCCCAAAATTACACTTGCTGCTTGTGGTTTTTTGAATCGTTTCAATTTTGTTGCAAAAAAAGTTCGTTCCCAACTGGCAAAGATGAAAATTCAGCTTTATACGACTTCTCAGAACGGAATGATTTCAATTTCATGGACGGAGAATGATAAATTTCACGTGTCTCCTTGAAATGAGAAGGATTTTATGATTAATATGTTGCTTGAAACTTGATTTTAAGATTCAAAAGTGACACTGTCTTTTCAGTGAGTGTTTTTTTGTGAAGCCAATATATACACAGGAGTACCTGCATGCGAGTGCTGATTGTTGATGATGATTTTTATTGCCGCAATATGTTGCATGAGATCATGAAGCCATACGCACAGTGTGATATCGCTGTTAACGGTGAGGAAGCAGTTTTTGCCTTCAAGAAAGGGCTTGAAGATGACAACGCTTACGACTTGGTCTGCTTAGACCTCGTAATGCCGGAGATGGATGGCCAACAGGCTCTTCGCGAGATGCGGTCCATTGAAAAAGACTTCAGTGTTGATGAAGATAGTGGTGTAAAGGTTATCGTTACAACCATGCTTGATGACCGGAAGGAAACTCATGATGCTTTTTTTCTTGGCGGGGCAACATCGTATCTGGTTAAACCTATTGAAGAAGACAAGCTTCTCAAGGAACTTGATAATCTTGGGTTTTCATTGAAATGATGCCGACTGATTTTGGGGCAGGCATGTGAGCTTTTATGTCTCAAAATTAATATTTCTGCTTGTAAAAGTAATCAGAATCCGCAGCAATTGCTGCGGATTTTTTTTGCTTAATATTTTATATTGTATTATTCAAAGTGATTAGAGCTAAAAAACACAATTGAAGTTCGTCTGGAAGTGGTCTATTGTGTGCCCTTCATATCAAGTTTTATCCGTCATGATTGACGGTTTTATATAAGGTTTTTAAATAATGTCTCAAATTTTAGGTGTAAAGTTTAATGATTTCGGTCAGATATACTATTTTTCGTCCGGTCCTTTTGTAGTAAGGGAAGGACACTCTGTTATAGTAAAGACGGAGCAGGGCATGGGGCTCGGCAAGGTCTTTGTTGTGCAGCAGGATTTGCCCGAAGATGTCACAGAGGACTCGATTAAGACCATCTATCGCCTTGCGGGTGAAGAGGATGTCGAAGCCGAAGCTGAAAACAAGGAGCTTGCCCGCGCTGCGCATAAGTTCTGCAAAAATTGTATTGATCAGCAAAAGCTGGAAATGAAGCTTGTCGATGTTGAGGTCTTTTTTGATCGTAGCAAGATGATTTTTTATTTTACTGCTCCGGGAAGAATTGATTTTCGTGAGCTGGTTAAAGATCTCGTTAAAGAATACCGCACCCGTATTGAATTACGTCAGATTGGTGTGCGTCATGAAACTCAGATGCTCGGAGCTATCGGAAATTGCGGTCAGATTTGTTGTTGCCGCCGTTTTATGCGTAAGTTTATGCCTGTTACCATCAGGATGGCAAAAGAGCAGAATCTCTTTTTAAACCCTACCAAAATTTCCGGTATTTGTGGACGTCTTCTATGTTGTCTTTCTTTTGAACAAGAAAACTATGAACAGTTTCATAAGAAGTGTCCTAAGATTGGTAAACGATACAATACCATTCATGGAAGTGTTCGCGTTACCAGATCAAACTTTTTCAGAAATGCTCTGACTGTAATGCCTGAACAAGGCGAAGAGATAGAGATTTCCCTTGATGAATGGCCTGATGTGCTTCGTCAGTCTTCCGCTGAACGTGGTGGGCAAGGAGAGTCCAGAGGGCGTGATTCTAGACCAGATTCGCAGAGACCTTCAGGACGCGACAAGGATCAAAATGCTGGCGGACCTGAAAGGCCACAGCGCCCAAGACCTGATCGTTCCAAACAGGATCGTCAGCGCTCTGACAGGTCAAAGCCTGAAAGACCGGGAAGCGATAGGCAGAAGTCTGATCGTTCAACATCAGATAAGGCTGCTATGTCAGATCGTTCTAAACTGCAGCATCCTAAATCTGAGCGCCCTGTAGCAGATAGACCCAGACAGGAGAAGGGAAGGTCTGATCGTCCTAGACCTGAGCGTAAGAAACGTCCTTTTAAGCCCAAGGAGCAAGCCGTCCCGTCTGGAGAAAAGGAAACAACTGTTTCAGGTCCTCCAGCCGAGAATAAAGGTAAAAACGAATCTGTAGGCGATAAGGATAAGAAGCCTTCTTCCAAAAGCCGCCGTCCTTCAAGGCGCAGGCGCAGAAGAAAACCTTCAGGTTCACGTAAAAACTAAATTTGCATATATTCGGGTTGTCCGCTATATGGCGGTTTGCCCGTAGCAGCAAATAATCTTGCGGCCGGATGGAAATGTTATAATTCTCACCCGGTTGCCGGATTTTTTGTGCTGTATTATTTCGGATTTTTCCAAGCGAAACTGTTCGCTCATTTTAAATATATATAAATCCGATTGTTATCACCGTAACAGGAGAGACTGATTTTGGATTCGTTTTTTATTACAACTCCCATTTACTATGTTAATGCCAAGCCGCATTTAGGCCACGCCTATACAACAATTCTTGCTGATTCCATGAGTCGGTTTCACAAGCTTTTGGGAGATGAAACTTTCTTTCTCACCGGTACAGACGAGCACGGTGATAAAATTGTGCAGGCCGCTGAAAAAGGCGGACAGACCCCGCGTGAATACGTTGATGAAATCAGCTCATTGTTCAGCGGGTTATGGCCTGGATTGCAGATTGAGAATGATGACTTTATTCGAACAACTGAAGAGCGGCACATTAAATGCGTTCAGGATGTTCTGCAAAAAGTTTACGATAAAGGCGATATCTATTTTGGTGAATACGGTGGTCATTACTGCTTTGGCTGTGAAAGATTTTATACAGAAAAAGAGCTGGTGGACGGCAAATGTCCACAGCATGAGACAGTGCCTAAGTACATTGCCGAGAAAAACTACTTCTTCAAAATGTCAAAGTATCAGGACTGGCTTATCGGGCATATCAATGCGAATCCCGACTTCATACGCCCTGAGAGGTATCGTAACGAAGTCTTAAGTCTTCTTAAATCTGGTGCTTTGGAAGATCTCTGTATTTCTCGCCCTAAAAGTCGTCTTGAGTGGGGAATTGAGCTTCCTTTTGATAAAGAGTTTGTTACTTACGTCTGGTTTGACGCATTAATTAACTATATTACAGCCCTTGAGTATCCTGAAGGTGAGAAGTTTAAAAAATTCTGGCCTAACGCTAATCATTTAGTGGCAAAAGATATTCTTAAACCTCACGCTGTTTTCTGGCCGACAATGCTTAAGGCCGCCGAGATTGAACCATATAAGCATTTAAATGTGCATGGTTACTGGCTCATCAAGGATACCAAGATGTCCAAATCTCTGGGCAACGTGGTTTCTCCCCTCGAAATGGCAGAAAAATACGGCGTCAATGCTTTTCGTTATTTCCTGCTGCGTGAAATGGTTTTCGGTAATGATTCCAGCTTTTCTGAAGAAGCTCTTGTGGGACGCCTTAATGCCGATCTTGCCAATGATCTCGGCAACTTGTTCAGTCGAACTCTGTCAATGACTCATAAATATTTTGG
>JMSU01000235.1_pt1 | contig 18777 bp, 14 predicted proteins | sample 179011 | NCBI WGS metagenome assembly JMSU01 (sample SAMN02769580, study PRJNA246767) | bioreactor metagenome | isolation source: Culture-1 Bioreactor ArsB derived from microbial biomass from the upper 2 cm... | place: Germany: Bremen | collected day 87 after inoculation
CATACTTATGGGGTGTTGCGGGACCTTTGAAGGATGAGACCGGCGAAGTAGTTGGTGCTATTGAGTGTATGCGAAATATAACTGATCGCAGAAGGGCCGAGCAGGAGTTTAACCGGGCAAGGCTTGAGGCAGAAGCTGCAACAAGAGCCAAGTCGGAATTCCTTGCCAATATGAGTCATGAGATAAGAACTCCAATGAATAGTATTATTGGTTTCGGACATCTTTTAGAGGTTTCTCCGCTTGATCTCAGTCAGAAAGAGTATCTGGGGAAAATGCTGTCGTCAGCAGACTCTCTTTTATCGATTATTGATGATATTCTCGACTTTTCCAAAATTGAAGCCGGAAAATTTGTGCTGGAAAATGTTGAATTTGAACTTGATGATGTGCTTGGCAAGATCTGCAATATGGTTGCTATCAAAGCAGAGCAGAAAGGTATTGATTTCATTCTTTCGGTGGGCCAGGAGGTGCCGCATAGAATTGTCGGTGACCCCTTGCGATTGGAGCAAATCCTGACAAATCTGGCTAATAACGCGGTCAAATTTACCAGCAGTGGAGAAGTTGCCTTACTTATTTCCTGCAGGAATCAGTCAGAGGAAAAGGCGGATATTGAGTTTGCGGTCAAAGACAGCGGTATCGGTCTGGATCCGTCAGAAATAGACGGCCTCTTTAAATCCTTCACACAGGCAGATGCCTCAACGACACGTAAGTATGGTGGAACCGGCTTAGGTCTGGCGATAACCAATAGTCTTGTTTCTCAAATGGGTGGCAGTATTGATGTAGAAAGTGAACTGGGGCATGGAAGTATTTTTTCATTTATTACTGCTTTTGATGTAGTTCAGAGCGCAACAGATTTCGTGTTTCCTGAAAATTTGCAGGGAATGAAAGCCCTTGTGGTTGATGACAGCAAACTGGCTCAGACTTTTATGGAGGCGACATTGAAGGGAGTCTCTTTTGATGTGTCTCTTGAGTCATCAGCTGTGAGCGCCATTGAGCTTTTAAAGTCGGCAGCTAAGAAAGGGCCGGGATTTGATATTGTTTACATGGATTGGAAAATGTCAGGACTTAGTGGACTTGAGGCTGTCTCTATAATTAGGGATACTGCTTATCTGGAAGATGTTCCCGTCATTCTAATGGTCCCGGTTGATGCTGCTGATGAATTTAAAAAGAAGGCAGCCCTCAATGGAGTTGACGGGTTTATTACAAAACCGGTGACTCGTTTTTCGCTGTATGAATCATTACGAAATGAGTTTGGTGTGGGGAATGATTTTTGCTTTTTGCCTGAAGACGAAGTTCTTATCCCTCTTGAAGAGGATTTTCAGGACAAAAAATCACGAATTTTGCTGGTGGAAGATAATGCCTTGAACCAGCAAGTGGCCCAAAGGATGCTTGAAGGACTTGGGGTTAAGGTAGATGTTGCTGTTAATGGGCGCAAAGCTTTGGAAGCTTTGTGGTCGCATCCGTATGACCTTGTTTTAATGGATATCCAGATGCCTGAAATGGATGGTCTGACGGCAACGCGTTTGATCAGATCTGATGAACGTTATGCTCGTTTACCTATTTTGGCTATGACCGCGCACGCCATGCAGGGAGATCGTGAAAAGAGTTTAGAAGCGGGAATGAACGAACACCTTACCAAGCCGATTGACCCTGAATTACTTAGAGAGGCTTTGAATAGATTTTTGAACAAGAGTATTGTTCCGTACAAACCTATCGCGGTAGAAAATGACGCTGAACCAGAGTTACCTAAGGTCTCGGGAATAGACTGTGAGCGCGGGCTGAAGAATATTGGTGGAAATAAAGAAGGGTATCTTCGTGTGCTGCACGGATTTAAAAATGATTATGGTAATTTCTCAAGAGAGTTGAAACGGTCTTTTGAGGATTCTGGACTGGAAAAGGCTGCAGCAATGCTTCATTCTTTAAAAGGTGTGGCTGGTAATATCGGTGCTTTCCGTCTTTATGAGCTGTGTCGGATACTTGAAAGTGATATCAGAGAGGAAAGGAGGGCTGAGTATGAATCTGATTTTAATGTTTTTTCAACTGAACTGAAAATGATAATCAAGGATCTCAGTGCCGTTTCGAAAGTTTTAGAAAGAAAACCTCATGAGTATATTTATGACGAAGAAAAAAGTATTAATCTCATAAGCAAACTGTATATAATGCTTGGAGAAGGTGATGCAGAGTCATATTATCTGCTTGATAAGTTACGTAAATATTTTAATCCCGAGCAGTTTGAGGTTCCTCTGGATGAATTAACCCGTAATATTGAAAATTATGATTTTGATGATGCCAGAGAAATCCTTGAAACAATTGCAGCAGAATTAGGTGTCAGCCTGTCTGGAAGGTAGCTTGATGGAAGAAGACAAACAAAAAATATTGGTCGTTGATGATGAAAGGTTGAACTTGAATGTCCTTTCTGACCTTTTGCGGCAGGATTATAAAGTTATTTTGGCAAAAAACGGCAATCAGGCTCTGGACCGTGTGAGCACTGATAATCCTCCCGATTTGATATTACTTGACGTGGTAATGCCTGAGATTGACGGGTATGAGGTTCTTCGTAAAATAAAGGATAACGAGAAGACCAAAAATATTCCGGTAATTTTTATAACCGCCCTTGATTCTAAACAGGACGAAGCACGTGGACTTGAAATGGGGGCTGTTGATTATATTCGTAAACCTTTTCATCCACCCATAGTTAAAGCAAGAATTAAAAACCATTTGACCATTGCCCGTCAGCGAAAGTTATTGGAAGGTCTTGCTAATCTTGATGGACTAACGGAAATGCCGAATCGTAGAAGTTTTGAAATAGCTTTTGAGAAAGAGTGGAACAGATGCCGTCGCTCCGGAGGAGAATTGTCTTTAGCATTGTTGGATGTTGATTGCTTTAAACAGTACAATGATAATTATGGACATACTGCCGGAGATGACGTTCTCAAAAAAGTTGCGGGAGTTCTTATAAAGGAGGCAAAACGTCCGGCTGATCTGGCTGCCCGGTATGGAGGGGAGGAGTTTGTTATTTTGCTTCCTGAAACTGATGCAAAAGGGGCGGAGTATATTGCAGAGAAAATTCGCACTTCAATAGCTGAACTTAATATTAAGCACGAGTATTCCTCTGCAAGCAGAGTTCTAACAGCCAGCCTTGGAGGGGTAACCATGTTTGCCTCAAATGCTGTGGACGCACATGATCTTATTGTGGGGGCTGACTCAATGCTTTACGAAGCCAAACACAGAGGTAGAAATCTAGTGCAGTGGGCGGACTTGACTTAGAATTTTTAAATATAGTTTTTATTCTTTAGTATTTATAGGAAACCAAATCTCATAAGTGGTTCCCTCATCCGGCGCGCTTTTACATTCAATACGACCTTTTAGTGCCTGCGTAATTATATTATACACCAAGTGCATACCGAGTCCGGAGCTTCCAGAACTTCTTGCTGTTGTGTAAAACGGTTCAAATACTTTTGACAGCTGTTCGCTTCCCATGCCTACGCCATCATCAGCATAAGTCAGCAGAATACCATTTCCGCTTTGTTTTGCCTCAATTTTAATATTTCCATCATTCCGGACAGGGAAAGCATGTATGAGAGAGTTGCTTACGAGATTACTTAACACCTGCATAAGTGATCCGGGAGGGATGTTTACTTCAAATCCACTGGGGCAGTCCACTTCAAGTTTGTGACCATATTTTTTGAGTTTGGGCTTTAAGGAAAGAAGGATGCCTTGAATATATTCGTTCAGGTTTACCTGTCTGATGTCGTCTGATGCCTGATCCACTGCCAGCTGTTTAAAGTTGCTGATAAGACTTGCGGACCGTTCAAGGTTTTTCACGATACTATCGATAGCTTCTTTTCCTGTGTTCAGGCATTTATCAAGATCAGATTTTTTCATTGTCCCCGCTTCAAATGTTTCGCGCAGGTCACTGATCATTTCTTTCATAAATGATGCGCTGGTTACGCTTATACCTAATGGAGTGTTAATCTCATGGGCTATGCCTGCAACCAGTTCACCGAGTGAAGCCATCTTTTCTGTTTCAACGAGTTTGTCTTGTGTCTGACGCAGTTCATCCATTGATTTTAATAGCGCGGAGTTAGCATTTTCCAGCTCTGTTGTGCGCATGGAAACTCTTTCAACCAGTTCTTTGTTCAGGGATTGCAACTCTTGTTCAACTTCTTTGATGCGGGTTATATCCATTGAAATTGTCAAAATGGCAGGAGTGTTGTCCTCTGTGGATATATACGGAACTCGCGTGGTTTCAATCCAGTGGATATTTCGTGCTTCATCAAGGAAACTTTCCTCTGTAAGCAGCTTTTCATTACGTTTGAGGACCATGCGGTCATCTTCCATGATGCGGGTTACTTCAACCGGATTTTTTATTATATCTGGAAGATGTTTTCCTGTTATTTCATCTACTTCAAGCCCCATCTTTTCGGCTTTAATACTGTTGATTAATAAAAATTTACCGTCGATGTCATTAGCAAAAATATCCTGAGGTAGCAGATCTATTATCTGCCTAAGTCGCGCTTCACTTTCGTGGGCTTTTTTCATGGCTTGTTTATTTTCAGTCACATCAAGTCCCTGCAGCAAAATGAAATCAGCACTTTCTGTACTGTCTATCTGGACCGGAGAAAAAGTCCATATGAAAAATTTCTCTTCTCCTGATTCAGAACTGACAGGTATTTCAGCAACCGGTGAAGTGTGTCCGCCAGCAGCCTGTTGCAGGTTTAGTTCAAGCTTTTGATGGTACTTTTGGGGAAAAAAATTAGTAAGATTATAGCCTTGAATTACAGAGCTTGAAAATCCGGCCAGTTCTTCAGCTGCTGGATTCATATCCAAGATACTCCCTGTAAGATCACAGTTGATGATGGGGGCTTTAGCCGATGAAAAAAGTCTTGATATGTATGTGCTGTTTTCATCAAGTCTGGAAACCATTGTCTCCAGACTTGATCCGAGTTGATTGAATTCTTTGACCTGTCCGTGCTGAAATGAAATATCACGGTCACCTTTAGCCACAGAGTGGGCATATTGGGTGAGTGTTTTTAGGGCTTTAAGAATCCTTTTCTGGAGGGCCCAGGCTGTAAGTATTGCCAGCAGGGTTGCCAGAGAAAGAAGGATTCCAAGGTTTTGCATATAGTTCTTTTTTAGTGACTGGAAAGAAGGATTCTTGCGGGAAAATGTAAATATGAGAGGGCTGTCTGATTTTCCGCGCATCAATTCGATGTTGGTAAAAATCAGGTCTTCTTTTATAAGTATTTGTCCAGGTGTGGCTTTTTCAGTCCAATCTATGAGTGCCCTCATTTCTTTCCCTGAAGGATTTGAAGTACTGATGATAAGTCTTTGTTTGCTGAACAGGGCTGCATTTATGGAGACTGAAACTTTTTTAAGGTTATCGATGAATGATACGTTGGAGTTCAGGTCAATACCACCGTATAAGGTCCCGAGAATCTCTCCGGATAATTTATCGAAGATAGGTACAGCACAGATCATCATGGTGCGAATGTTGCTCATTGATCTGAAAGACAGGCACCCCCATGTGGGGGAGGTGCTCATTGTATTTTTGAATTTGTTACGCAGTTGTACTATTGGTAATTCAATTATTCCGGCTTCAATCCAGTTCTGTCCGCTTTTATATACGCTAAGTACGTCAAGCAGATAACCTTGCCTGGAGCTCATGAAATCATATAATTTTTGATCAATATATTCTGTTTTTTCTGATTCCAGAGATTTTTTGAAATTTGGGTCAAGGGTGATTTCAATGAGATCATCTTTAATGTCTTCAAGAATATTTCCGAGCGAAAGGGTTACGATACTTTCAGTTTTTTCAACGTCCATAGCCAATTCTGCTTCGAGAGTCGTTTTGGACAAGTAAAAAGACCATGAAAAGATGAATGTCCCCATGACCATGACCAGTGCGAGCATGGGGATTAACAGTTGAGCAGTAAGCCCTAGAACGCGTCTGGGACGGTTGGTCATTAATTTTCTCCGTTTTTGCCTGAGTACCGGAAACTTTCATTTTTCAATTTTTCAAGTTTTACAGGGTCTATTCCTTTTTCAACTATTTCAAAACGACCTGAAAAGACAAGAGGTAGTTTTGTTTTATGACCTAGTAAGTCCAATATGATAGCATCAGCCATTGCTACTCCATTGTCGTCATTTATGCGCATAGCAGTAACAGTCATTTCATTTTTCATTATTGCATCCAGTTCTGGAGATCCTCCTCCCCATCCATTAACCATGATTTTATTGAGAAATCCAGTTTCACGCAGTCCTTCTATGGCTCCCAGAGCAATGTCCGTAGAGCAGGCATAAATAAATTTAATGTCAGGATGTTTTTGCACCAGACGGATAGTGGCTTTACGGGCTTTCTCTTTGTTAATTCCAGTTTGAAAAACGGAAACCATTTTGAGATTAGAGTTTTTGTCCAGCCATGAAATAAAAGTTTTTCCGCGTTCATCGCTCAAGTAACCGGGGTCAGGCAGGAGAACTGCATATTTACCTTTTCCGCCAGTGACTGCGGCAAAATATTCAGCAAGTTTTACCGATCCATAAGCGTGGTCAAACCCTATGTACATAAGAGGCTGTTTTCCATCCCATGCTTTTAAAGGGGTAGTGATGTTTTGCAGTATTATAGAAGGCTTGCTGCGTATCAATACGGGTTCAATTATTCTTTGATGACGTAAGGCATCAAGGGTGAATATGAGGTAGTCCGGATTCGTGCCAAGAGCCTTGCGGAAAGCAGCATTTTGTTCACTTAGAGGCGTTGTAGGCTTTACGAAAAATGAATATAATTCAGGTGTTATGCCATACATCTTAAGGCGGCGTACAAAAGAAGTATAGCTTCTGCGCCAGTAGTCTGAAACTTGTTTTCCGGGGTAGACTATGGCTATTTTTACATTGAATTGTTTTTTTAATGCGGTGACCGAGTTTCTTTTGACAAGTCTGTTGAAGTTCTCAAATTTTTCTTTTTCTTCCGGGAAGGAATGGTAAAGACTGTCCAGGGAATAGTACCTGTCAGCCAAAGCAGGCAGGGCTGATAAACATATTAGCAGAATGATAAGAATTATTGTGCTCAGCTTATGTCTTTGTACAGAACGCATATCTCCTCCGGAGGATTTTAAACGTTGAAATAACTATAGCAAAGAAATAGTTAAAAGTAACTGTACTAAAGAAAAAAACGAATTAAGATCATGTTCCTCTGCTGGCCTTTCTTACTTATTTTCTCTGTCACGAAAGAACGGCTGAAACTTACGTTATTTTTTACGTAAAGATTCAGCCGTTCATTTGTGATAAATATCCAGCTATTTTTGTAGAGCTGTCTTAATCTTTTTTATGAAACTGGGGCCAGGTTTGTCTTTTGACGAAGTAGGGATACTCCCATGTATACAAAGGGGGTATCAATCAGGGCAATTGTTATCTTGGCGAGCCATTGCCCTATTATAATATCTGTGACCGGCATTACTCCGTAAAAGGCGATAGTAACAAATATTGTAGAGTCTATGAGTTGGGAAACAACGGTTGAAACGTTGTTACGTAACCAGAGATGGGAGCCGTTCGTTCTTCTGCGCAGCAGATGAAACAGCCAGACATCATGGCTTTGGCTGATCAGATAGGCAATCAGTGAAGCCAGTACGATTCTAGGGGTGTTGGCAAGTACGCTGGCCAATCCTTCCTGACCATGCCAGAAAGGAGCCGGAGACCAATGTAGTGCTGCCCATGAAAGGATTATGGCTGTTAGAAGTGCTATGAATCCACAGTGGATAACTTCATTTGCCCGTTCTTTTCCCCATATTTCACTGATGATGTCAGAAACAATGAAAGTGACGGAATAGGCCAGGACTCCTGCCGGGGCATAGAAACCGAAGATATTGATGATCTTGGTGGAGACCACCGCAGCAATGACAAGCGAGCCTATAAAAAGGCTCGTCAGAAGAGTGAACGCTTTGCGTTCAAAGGTTGAAGAGAGCATTGGATTCCCTTGTGTTGAAGATTTTTGTCGTGAAACAGATACTACCCGGTACGAGCAAAAGGGAGAAAGTCCCGCACCTCGGCAGTTCTGTTTCGGGGAAATTATTGATATCGCCGAAGGGGTGCCAGTATTTTAGAGGTAAGTCAAAGCATAATTTGCGGCGTCTTCTTTACTTTTGCCGCTAGTGCATTATTCTATTTGCGCGGTAACCTGCTATCGGTTCCAAATATTCCTAAAGAACAGCAGTTAGCACTGCAGCAAATATATGGAGAAGAATTATGAAGACAACGAAAAGCCAGGACAAAACAGAATCATTAGTTTCGCTTGGTCAGGCTGGAGCAACAAAGTATAATTATGACACCCCCGGTCCTGAGATACTTGAGACTTTCCCCAATAATTTTCCGGGACGGCCTTATATCATCAGTATAGAATTTCCAGAATACACCTCTCTCTGTCCGGTAACCGGACAGCCTGATTTTGCAAACATTATCGTGGAGTATGTTCCCGATGAGCTCTGTGTTGAATCTAAGAGTTTCAAGCTGTATATGGGATCATATCGTAACCATCAGTCTTTTATGGAGACCATCACCAACAATATTCTCGATGACTTTGTGGGCCGACTTTCACCGCTCTGGATGAGAGTAAAAGGTATTTTTTCCCCGCGTGGTGGCACGGCCCTGCATGTTTTTGCTGAGCATTATAAAGAAGAGAGTGATTGTTTTGAGCAGGTACGCGGAGTGGTACGGGAATGGAAGATGGAAGCTAACCGCCACGGTGCTTAGTTAATAATAAAGTCTTTTTTCTTACTATTCGTAAGACAGGCTCAAGCTTTAGTTTGATGGCTGTGAGGATTCTGTATTTCCTTTATTAAATAAAAAACGCCCTGATACAAATGTGTCAGGGCGTTTTTAATAATTCTAAGCTTTCGCAGAGTCACGGGAGGCTTGAGGGTCGTTTATTCTTCTTTTGTAATTTCTTCTTCGTCAGCTTTGTGTCTACTTGTTTTTTGTTGGAGCTTGATAAGCAAGACATAAAACAGGGGGACAAACAACACTCCGAGAATGGTTGCGGCAATCATTCCTGAGAAAACGGATGTTCCAAGTGCGTGTCGGCTGGCTGACCCTGCCCCTTGAGCTATTACTAAAGGTACAACGCCGAGAATAAAAGCAAAGGAAGTCATCAGAATCGGGCGGAAACGTACATGTGCAGCTTCTACAGCTGCGTCTACAAGTGACATGCCGTGTTCATATTTCTGTTTGGCAAATTCGACAATCAGAATCGCATTTTTAGCAGCAAGTCCGATCAGCATGATAAGCCCTATCTGGGCATAGACGTTGTTATCAAGCCCGCGCATGAACTGTCCCGATATAGCTCCGAATACACCAAGTGGAACAGCGAAAACAATTGCCAATGGAATTATCCAGCTTTCATACTGCGCTGCGAGTACAAGGAAAACCATCAGAACCGCAAGGGCGAAAATAACAACAATTTCTCCTCCGGATTGTTTTTCCTGATAAGCTATGTTGGTCCAGTCATATCCGTAACCTCTGGGGAGAGTTTTCTGGGCTACCTCTTCCATGATGGCGATGCCCTGTCCGGTGCTGTAACCGGGAGCCGTTGATGCTGTTATCTCGATAGCACGGAACAGGTTATAGCGCTGAATGTATTCAGGGCCGTATATTTTTCTTGATTCAGGAGCGTGGAAAGGGGAATCATTTTTCCCGTATCACCGCGAACATAGAAGTTTGACACGTCTTCAGGGCTTTTTCTGAATTTTGCATCAGCCTGAGCCATGACACGGAATGTCCTGCCGTATTTGTTGAAGTCGTTGATATAGTATCCACCGAGAAAGGTCTGCATGGCGCTGAATATCTGGTTGAGCGGAATGCCTAGTTTACGCACTTTGTCGCGGTCCACATCAACATAAAGCTGGGGAACATTTGCACTGAAGGTAGTAAAAATACCTGTCAGCTCAGGCCGTTTGTATAGCTCAGCTATATAGTCGTTGGCAGCTTGTGAAAGCTCTTCAACTGTTCCACCTGAACGATCCTGCAGTTCAAACTGCAGACCGCCTGTGGATCCGATACCGTTAATAGGCGGCGGGTTGAAGCAGATAATTCTGGCTTCCTGAATTCCCATCAGCTGTTTTTGTACTTTCTGCAATATTGAGTTCACGTGCAGAGCTGGGTCCTTACGATCATCCCATGGATCAAGGACTGCGAAGAGAGTGGAAGTGTAGGATGAGTACGCCGCAGTGATAAGGTTGAATCCTCCAAGAGCGAAGAAGTCTTTAACACCCGCTTCTTTCTTAAGGATTTCCTCTACTTTTTTGACTACTGCATCTGAACGTTCAAGGGAGGCTCCTTCAGGTAATTGTACATTGATCATGAAATAGCCCTGATCTTCATTGGGTACAAAGCCTGTGGGAACGGTGTTGAACAGTGTGTACGTTCCGAACATGAGCACTCCGAAAAGGCCTAGTGCTATGACCGACTTTCGGATAATCAGCTTGACCCCGGAAGTATATCCTGAAGTTATTTTGCCGAAATATTTGTTAAATTTTTTGAAAAACCAACCGAGAGGGCCGCGCATTTCGTGTTGAGGACGGAGAAGCAGGGCAGACATTGCCGGAGAGAAAGTCAGGGCATTGACTGACGAAATAGCAACTGAGACCGCAAGAGTCAGAGCAAACTGCTGGTATAACCGCCCGGTAATACCGCCCATGAACGCCACCGGGACAAATACGGCAATGAGAACCGCCGTGGTTGCCACAATAGGGCCTGAAACTTCTTTCATAGCTTCTTTCGTGGCCGTTTTTGCGTCCATACCCAGTTCGTCAATTTTTAATTGTACGGCTTCAACCACAACAATGGCATCATCAACAACAATACCGATGGCCAGAACCATACCGAACAGAGTCAGGGTGTTAATGGAGAATCCAAGTACCTGAAAGAAAGCAAAAGTTCCCACCAAAGAAACGGGAACTGCAATCATGGGAACAATTGTGGCTCTAAGATTTTGAAGGAAGATGAACACAACTATGAAAACCAAAGCCATCGCTTCATAGAGAGTAACTAGAACTTCATCAATCGAAGCGGTTACAAACAGGGTTGTATCATAGGGAATGTCGTATTTCATACCAGCTGGGAAGTAGCCGGATAGATCTTTCATTGTCTTTCTGACATTTTCGACAATGTCCAGAGCATTTGCACCGGGGAGCTGGTAAACGAGCAGCATCGCTGCTTGCGATTCACCCTGTCTACCAAATGCTGAATACGATTTAGAACCCATCTCTACGCGGGCAACATCGCGGATGCGAACGGTACTACCATCAGGAAGTGCCTTGATGATAATGTTACCAAATTCTTCTGGTTCGCTAAGCCGTCCTTTTACCCGGACAGTTAACTGGAATTGCTGCCCTGCTGAAGCTGGAGGCTGACCTACCTGCCCTGCAGGGGCCTGCAGGTTCTGCTCCTGCACTGAGCTGATAATATCATCGGCAGTGATGGCAAGTCGGGCCATTTTGTCAGGATCAAGCCAGATACGCATGCCGTAATCCTGATCGCCGAACAGGGAAACGCTACCGACTCCGGGAATTCGTGAAAGAGCGTCAAATAAGTTGATTTTGGCATAGTTATTAAGAAAGAGAGCATCATAAACTTTGTCAGGAGAAAGCAGGCTGACCACACAAATCATACTGGGGGATTGCTTTTTAACGGATACCCCTGATTTTGTTACTTCTGCAGGGAGTTGCGGAGAGGCAAGGCTAACCCTGTTCTGTACATCAACCGTAGCCAGTTCAAGGTCGCGGCCTAATTCAAAGGTTACGTTAAGAACCATGCGTCCATCGTTTGAACTAATGGAGTTCATGTAGAGCATGTCCTGTGCTCCGTTGACCTGTTCTTCAATGGGGGCGGCAACGGTCTGTTCTACAACATCAGCACTTGCTCCGTTGTAGACAGTTGAGATTTGCACAGTGGGAGGAGCTATCTCAGGATATTGGGCAATCGGCAGAGTAAAAATACTCAGAAGACCCACCATGGTGATGATGATGGAGATTACAGATGAGAAAATGGGTCTGTCGATGAAAAAATTGACCATGATTTTTTCCTGTTTATACGGGACGAAAAATTATCTCCCCGCCGATGCGGGGAGATTTATATTTTAAGCTGATGAATACTATTGGGTCGGTGCGGTTGTATTTTCAATTTGTGGAGACACAATTATACCGGGACGGATTTTATTTACGCCGTCTGCAATGATCAGTTCTCCTGCATTAATGCCTTTGCTGATGATGGTGTCACTGTCGTTTGAGTAGTCCAGTGTGACGGTTTTTTCTACAACAGTTCCGTTGGTGGATACTGTCATAAGAGACTTACGTCCCTGCACATCAAGGATGGAGCGCGTGGGGACTACCAGAGCATTTTCATATTTTTTAAGCAGGGCTACTACCTTGGCATATTGTCCGTCGCGAAGAATTCTTCCGGGATTGGGGAATTCAGCACGAAGTCCTAGTGTTCCGGTAGATGAGTCAACGGCACGGTCTGCCATATTAAATGTTCCATTATGTGGATACAATTTCCCATCAGCAAGGATTATCTGCAGGTTGCTTCTTCGTGTAGGCAACCCTTTTTGTCTGCGTTCTTCCATCTCCTCTACAGCAACAAGGTATTCTTTTTCAGGAATACTGAAGTTTACATATACAGGGTCAATTGCCGAGACTGTTGCAAGGACAGTAGATTCTTTTGCGATCAGTGATCCAAGGTTAACCTGTGTGCGGCCTATGATCCCTTTCATGGGGGAATGTATTTTAGTGAAACCTACATCAATATTGGCTTGTTCTACCTGAGCTTTTGCATTGCTTACGTTTGCTTCAAGAACTTGTTTGTCAGTAATTTTTGAATCGTATTCTTCTCTACTGACAGCACCTTGATCAAAAAGAGCTTTAAATCTTTTGTAGTCTTTGATGGCCTTGCGGAGAGAAGCCTGACTGCTGGCTAGCTCTGCCTGTGCTTTCTTTAAAGCCTCTTCATAGGGGCGATCATCAATAACAAAAAGAAGTTGTCCTTCTGATACAACTTGTCCCTCTTCGAAATGACGTTCTTTCAGGTGTCCTTGAACCCGAGCGCGAATGTCGACAGTTTTTAAGGCTTCGATCTGGGCAACGTACTGTCCCATAACCGGAAATTCCTGTTCTTTAATTTTGAAAACTTTAACAGGCATGGCTTCAGCCTGTTCTTGTTTGTTATTAACATCATCGTTACACCCGCTGATTGCTGCTGCAACAAAGATAAATATACATAAAAAAAGAACTCTGCTTATACATCTTTTCCCAAACGCCAGATTTGCTAAGCTCACCGGTGGCCCCCTCAAAATTACTTTATTGGACATGAATTGTCCTGCTGAAACAGCAGTACGGTATATTCTCATTATTAAAAGATAAAAGAGACTCTAACCGATTACCATTCCAAAAAAAAGTAAATTATTATTACTCCAAGAGTGTTAAAATATACAAAAATTAATGGTGCAGCCTATCTTTGATGCGTTCAATAGCTTTTGGAATTTCTTCTGCAGCAAGGTTTTTCAATTGAGAATATTCAGCTTTAAAATCTGAGTTGGGGTAGTTGCGATCCACAATACTGGAAGAATAAAGGCTTGGCATAGTATTGAGAACTACGCAGGCTATGTCAAAAAGGCATTTGTCACATTGGCAGAATTCAACTTCTGCTTTTTTAATAAATTTTTCCAGCTCTTCATAAACAGCCTGTTCAGCAAGGTTTACAATATCACCTGACCTAAAAAATTCATCCTGACTCAGCATAGTAATCCCCTTTTGTTTGTATCTATATGTCGCCGGAGCCAAAGGGTTAGTCCCTTTGGGGAAACTTAGTTGGATTAATATATTTACAGAGTTAATATCCTGTTTTTGCAGCCTGTATTACTAACTTGTTTTAAGCATACTATATCAGACAGGTAAATTAAAGTTAATTTGAATTCTTGGACAATAAAAAAGGGTGCTAGTGTTTTGCACACTAGCACCCTTAAAATGTTATTTTGGTCAGCTAAACTTTTTCATATAGAACTTTGTTGCGACCGGACGTTTTTGCCTCATAGAGCATATCATCTGCTCTGCTTATCATTCCAGTAAGAGAATTCTCTTTTATGGAAGTAGCTCCTATTGAGATTGTAAATTCAATTACGTCTTCTTTGAATTTTATGGGTGAACTTTCGATCAATTTTCTAAAGCCGTTAAGGAAATTTTCAAATTCATCTATGGAGATATTATCAAGTATGACAGTGAATTCTTCACCTCCGAAGCGTGCCGCAAGTCCACTTTCTCCGACGTAGTCTTTGAGCATAGCGGAAAAACTTTTTAATACCGCATCTCCTGCATCATGCCCGTATGTGTCGTTAACTCGCTTGAAATGGTCAATATCCATAATTGCCAGACAGACTTCTCTATCTTGCTGAATAGCTGTTTGATGTAACGGCTCTGCATATTCAAAAAAATATCTGCGATTCCATATTCCTGTCAGAAAATCCTTATTGGCCCTTTCTCTCGATTCTTCAAGCAGTTCGAGGGATTCAAGGTTAGAGTTAACGCGGCACAGTATTTCTTCAACACTTGCACTTTTGTGAATAAAGTCATTGGCTCCGGTTTTTAGGAAAAGGGGAGCGGTCCGTGAGTTCGAATCTGATGAAAGGACTATGATGCTAAGTTCGTCCATTGGGCGGATGGTGCGTAAATGGGCCGTGAGTTGGATGCCGTCCATCCCAGGCATAGTGTAATCTGTCAGAACCAGTTTGAGGTCCGGGTTCTTGTAAAAAAGTTTGCTTGCTTCTTTGCCATCAGCTGCAGTCAGGACTTCGAGACCCTGCCGTTTTAAGATATTTGATATCCATTTGCGTACAGAATTTGAGTCATCCACGACCATAACTTTCAGCCCTTTATTTTTGTAAACCCGGCTGACGATTCGGACGATGTATTCGGCGTGCTCGTTTTTTTTGAGCACATAGTCAACAATATCTTTTTGTGAAAGTTCAGTGAGAACTTTTTCATCAAGAGAAGAAGTTACAGCAATGGCAGGTATTTTGTTTTCCAGCAGCAGGTCAACCCCTCTGCCAGCTTCAACTCCTTCAAGTATGATACTGCTTAGTCCTACAAAGTAGTTGTTTTCGGCAATCAGCTTTCGAGCGTCGCCATAACTGTAAGCTAAATCGCAGGAAAAACCCGCATGATGCAAGGTGTTTTGAATAAATGCAGCAGTGACTTTACTGGAATCTAAGATTAAAACCTTTGCCACAGAAATGCCCCCGAATGAGTATTTTTTCTGTATCGAAATTTATAGGAAAGGATAAAACGAACTCTATCTTCGTGCCACAGTACTTAAGTCCTCATCTATTATTATTTAGTTAGGCAGCAAATCATTCTCTTGTGCAGGTGTCGCATCCGCAAACGGCATATTTACTTTCAGCTCTGTTCTGCCCGAAAAGGATTTTAATTTTTTTGCGCAGTTCATTAAGAAGATCCGGTTCTACATCTGACACCGGACAGTCTACTCCCATCTGAGTCAAACAGAATGTGTGTACTGGCTTTACCCCGATTTTTTCAAGCATAATTTTTGAGCAAACTTTGTCGCAACCATCTATTACAATTAGGTCGCGCACTTTTTCAGCATCTTCAACACAGTCCTGAATACCTGCTCCTACACCTGCGAGGCAGACCATTTTTGCAAAACCGCTTTTATTTAACTCTACTGCTACATCATTTGCCGCTTGGCCGGAACTAGAGCCACCGGAACAACTTACAACTAAAAAACCAGTTTCATATGTATCATTCATTAGTCAGACCTCCCTGAAAATTTGCCTTATCTTATATATATCATACCATCAATTTAAAAAAATATTATTAGAGAATGCAACAAAAAGAAAAGCCCGCATAATCCGACTGGGACGATGCGGGCAATTTTTAAAAATGGAGTTAAATTAGATGATTATATTAAAAAGATACCCGACTATCAGAATTCCACAGCCTACTACTCCTGCGAAAACAGCAATAAGTTTAGGCTTAAGGACTTTGCGCAAGATTACCATTTCGGGAAAGGACAGAGCGATGACACTCATCATGAATGCGAGTACTGTTCCTAGTGCTGCTCCTTTTCCTAGCAAGGCATCGACAATAGGGATTACTCCCGCAGCGTTGGTGTACATAGGAATTCCCAAAAGAACTGAAACAGGAACTGCCCACCAGACACCTTTACCCATAATAGAGGCCATCATGTCTTCGGGGACGTAACCGTGGATAGCTGCACCTGCTGCGATGCCGAGTACTACGTAGAGCCAAACTTTTCCTACGATATCTTTTACAGAATCAAGGCCGAACATTACCCGTTGTTCCATGTTCATATCTGATTGCGGACCTGTATTATCAGTGGTTGCCAGAGTAACCCAGCTTTCAACATGTTTTTCCATGCGTAGTTTACCGATAACCCAGCCTGCGACAATGGCGATAGTTATTCCGGTAATGAAATAAAGAGTGGCTACTTTCCAGCCCATGAGTCCGTAGAGGAGCACCAGTGCAACTTCGTTAACCATTGGAGCAGAGATGAGAAATGAAAATGTAACGCCCAGAGGAACTCCACCGGCAACAAATCCAATGAAAAGTGGTACTGCTGAGCATGAGCAGAAAGGGGTTACTACTCCGAGTAAGGCAGCCATTACATTTCCTGCAGACTCTCTGCGTCCGGCGAGCATCTTACGAGTCCATTCCACTGTTACATAGGAACGGACTATGCCGATGCCGAAAACAACAAGCACAAGAAGCATAATAACTTTGGGAGTGTCATAAATGAAAAATTGTATAGCCTCTCCGAGGTGGCTTCCGGGAGTAAGTCCGATCAAATCAAAAGCAGCATATTTTGAAAAAGGTAGAAGCTGAGAGTATATTGCATACCATACCAATAGCCCTAATCCCATTGCTGCCCATAACATTTTGCCGTTTATGGATGGAGTAGGCGGGGTTTGAGCTGCCTCCGGCTCTGCTGAACAGGCGCAAGGTTTAATATTTAGTTCTTCCATGATTATCTCCTGTCTGTATATTTAGCCAAATACGAAATTAAGTGTTTAAAAAAAAGGAACAGAATTAGATGGCTGACTAATTCTATAGCTTTTTAATTGATTCTGCAGCATAGGCTTTAGCCTGTTCTTCGAACTGCTTACCTAAAAAAGTTTCCAGACATCTAAGAAAACCGGGCACACAGTCCATCGCTAAGCTGTAGTAAACATTTGTTCCACGTTTGCTGTGCTTGAGAACTCCTGCCTCTTTAAGGAGAGAAAGGTGCTTGGATACTGTTGATATATCACGGCCGACTACTGGGACTATGTCGCACACGCAAAGTTCTCCTTTACAAAGAGCCTCGACGATCGCCATTCTGCTGGGATGCCCAAGCGCCTTGAAAATTTTTGCTTTTGCTTCAATACTTCCTGCCATGATTGATCTCCTTAATTTTCCTATTTGGCAAAATATAAAAATTAATTCTAGTTTGTCAAGGTCGGGGCGACTCTAATCAGGATTTTTATTAGGGGAGCTTTGTTTATTCTGTCAACAGAACTTGTTCATTTAGGCTTCTGTTGTCTGGATTTATTCCAATCGAATAGAAAGAAGTACGACCAGATTGCACATGTTACGCCGATGAAGCAACCGAAGATGACATCAGATGGGTAATGCTTAGAGACAATAACTCTGCTAATCCCTACGGCCGTAGCAATCAGCAGCGGAATAGCTTTTTTTCTGGGCAAGAGCATGGATACCGCTGTTGCAAGAGAAAAGGCACGCAGAGTGTGTCCTGAAGGAAAAGAGTTCTGGATATACTTACCGGAGAACCAAGCGAATCCATAGGCTGAATCTTCAAAAAACATCGGCGGACGGCAGCGGCCGAAAAGCCATTTCAGTTCATCACCAGTAAGCATGGCTGTCATTGTCGACATGGAAACCAGCAGTATTGATTTCGCCCGCAGACTTAGGCCATAGAAGATTGCATCAATTGCACCGGCAACTAGGGTTATGAAAGTTATAGTTTGTATGACGTGTTTGGAAGCAAGGTCGCTGATTAATTTTCCTGCAGTAACTATAAAAGTCCCTTTTAGAGAGTGTGCAGCCTCGGCAATCGGCAGGTCTAGTGAGAGGTAGAAAAAACTGATCAATGCAAATGTGACTATGCCGAAAAGTAAAGTATAGAGAGCTAGTTTACGAGGATTTAAAGGCACCTTTTTCTCCCTGTGCATGAAGGCCTATAATGAAGGAATAAGGGGCAGTCTTACGTAAAAATTGGTACCATCTTCACTAGATGAGTCAAACCAGACTTTTCCTTGGAGATGGTTTTCTGTAAACATTTTTACACTGTAAGTTCCCAGGCCTCGACCTTTTCCTTTTGTCGAAAATGAGCGTTTGAAAATCTGGTGAGCAACAGTGCGGGGAATGTTTCCTGTATTGTGTATTGTAAATATCGCATTTTGGGATTCTTTAATTACTTCAATTGTAACTTTCCCCTTTATCGGGGAAGCTTCCAAAGCATTTTTTATAATATTCTCAAGAATGCGAGATAAGATTCGTTTGTCAGTGATGATTTCAAAATCGTCAGTAGAGTAGGTAATCGAAATCTTCTTGTCTATTGCGGGAGGGCTGGTGGAAAGGAAGGTGCATATGGAACTAACGAACCTGGAGATGGGTATCTTTTCGTACTGAATTTCTAGCTGATTGTTTTCTGCGGAAATAAACATTCTGTGAGCATTAATTTCATTGGCCATAAAGGTTGCTCTGT
>JMSU01000236.1_pt1 | contig 18770 bp, 17 predicted proteins | sample 179011 | NCBI WGS metagenome assembly JMSU01 (sample SAMN02769580, study PRJNA246767) | bioreactor metagenome | isolation source: Culture-1 Bioreactor ArsB derived from microbial biomass from the upper 2 cm... | place: Germany: Bremen | collected day 87 after inoculation
GTTATTTGATTTTAAGGGAATTTATGCTTCTTTTATTTGTTCTCCAGAGGACGGTGTCTCTAGCATATCAGAATCATAGCAATTAAAAGTTTTTGGGATTCTTAAACCCTTTTTTCAAAAAGGGTTTAAGCCGCCGGAGGCATACTCTTTCATTCTTCAAAAGCGCATATCAAATAGCATCTAGCGTCGCAGACTCGCCTAAGGCAAGGCACAACGTGGAACTGGTGGAGGTTCTATGGCACGCACCAAAAAAATGAATATATCAGCAACTGTCAACTTGTCAGCTATGTTGTCACATTATGGTGTAAATGTGTCAGCTGATGAGCTTTGCAAAGAGTATGATTTGTCGGGCGATACGGTTGCAACAAATAAGTTTTTGCGCATGGCTCGTGAAGAGGGTCTTGAGGCCGGACTGCGAAGGGTGGGCTGGAAAAGATTGGTCGGTTTGGAAGAGGCATGGCCTGTGCTGGGCGTGCTTAAAAATGGCGACACCATAGTTTTTTCAGGTTTTGAGGAAGGGGAAAGTGCTGAAAAGGACAGGTTGGTTGTATTTACTGCAAAAGGACTGAAATTTGTATCCCGTGAAAAGCTTGAGCGGGTTTGGACCGGCGAGGTCATCCTTTTCAAATTGCGCAAAAAGGAAGGCGAGAAACGATTCGGACTGCTCTGGTTCGGTGCACAGGTGTTGCTGGAGAAACGGATCTTCTCAGAAGTTGTGCTCATTGCTATGGTCTTGAATCTGCTGGCTTTTGCTATTCCTCTATATTTTCAGAATGTGGTGGATAAAGTACTGGCGCATAATGCGGTGACCACTTTGCATGTTATGGGCATCGGCGTTGTGGGAGCGGTCCTGTTTGAGGGCGTATTACGATTTTTGAGGGAATATCTGCTCAGGTTTGCGACAGCACGGATTGATTTACGGCTGGCAATGAACACTTTTGCGCGGCTGGTTAAACTGCCTCTTGATTTTTTTGAACGCAGCTTTGCGGGCGTTGTAGTCAAACACATGCAGCAGGTAGAGCAGATTCGTGAATTTCTGACTGGGAATATGCTGGAGACTATGCTGGATGCTACAGCATTGGTTATATTTCTTCCTATTCTTTATTTATACAGCCCGAAACTGACTTTTATTGTTTTGGGATTTGCGCTGGTTACAGCTATTTGTATCGGTTTTATGCTTGGCCCTTTTTATCAACGGTTACTCAGGCTTTATGACGCAGAAGGACGCAGGCAGGCTCTGCTGGTTGAGACTATTACCGGCATGAATACTGTTAAGTCACTGGCTCTTGAGCCTTCTCGGAACAGACGCTGGGAGGACGGTTCAGCAAGCTCTGTCTCAAGTAATTTTTCAGTGGAAAAAATGTCCGCAGCCGGACAGGCTGTGATTAAGACCTTAGAGCGTTTGATGACTGTTTCGGTTCTCTGGGTGGGTGTCAGTTCTGTTTTTGACGGAACTATGACCGTAGGTGCGCTTATCGCTTTTCAAATGCTGTCGCAGAATGTGACCACTCCTTTGATCAGGCTTGTTGAGCTGGTGCATGAATACCAGAAAACTCATCTGGCTGTGAATATGCTTGGTGAAATTATGAATCGCAGACCGGAACCCGGTCTGGAGCGTAAGGGCATAAAGTCGCAAATTAACGGGGGTGTGAATATCAGCGGACTGAGTTTTTCATATGTGCCCGGCGAAAATCCCGCTCTTGATAATATTGATCTTGAGATCAAGCCCGGAGAAGTTCTCGGGGTTGTCGGGCGAAGCGGATCAGGTAAGACAACATTGACCCGTCTTATTCAGGGGCTCTATCCCGTGCAGAAGGGAAGTATTGCTTTTGACGGGACAGAGATCAGAGAAATAGATATTCGCCACCTTCGTGACAGTATCGGTGTGGTGTTACAGGAAAATTTTATATTTCACGGCACGGTTCAGGAAAATATCGGGCTTGCGAGGCCTGGAGCTGAATTTGAAAGAATTGTTGATGCCGCAGCTTTGGCCGGGGCTGATGAATTTATCCGCAAACTTCCCCAAGGATACAATACTGTACTGGATGAAAATGGTTCTAATCTGTCCGGCGGGCAGAAGCAGAGGCTGGCCATTGCCCGTGCGCTTATGAAGGACCCCGGGCTGATCATCTTTGATGAAGCAACCTCTGCCCTCGATCCGGAAAGTGAATACCGTATTCAGGAAAATCTTGAGCAGATTGCGCAGGGACGCAGCATGATAATCGTTGCGCACAGACTCTCAACCTTACGCCATGCTGACCGGATCATAGTTATGGAAGACGGGCGTATTGCAAGTCTGGGCAGTCATAAGGAATTACTTATGGCTTCCCCCATTTATCGTAATCTCTGGGAAAAGCAGACCAGAGGCATGGAGGCAGCATGAGAAGAAGACGCAGTCTGAAAAACAATGAATTGGATTTTTTGCCTGATTCTGTGAAAATACGTGAACGTAAGGTGCCGCTTGCAGCCAGATTTTCGCTATATTGCATTCTAAGTCTACTTGTCTTTGCCATAACATGGGCATGTGTTGGGCGAGTCGACAAAGTTGTTATTGCCAAGGGTAAAATTGTTACATCTGACCGTCCTGTGGTGATTCAGCCCATACGTACTGCAATAATCCGTTCTATAAATGTTAAAGCCGGAGATGTGGTTGAGGCGGGGCAGATTCTGGCAACCCTTGATCCTACATTTTCTAATGCAGATGAAGCGGAAATTGCCAGCCGTGAAGAATATCTGCTAGCTCTGACCGATCGTATTGAGGCTGAGCTTGAAGGGCGTAAAATTGCGGAATCCGCAAGTCCTCTGATTCAAGGGCAGATCAGACTTATGGCTATCCGTATGGAGCGTCAAAGGTTCCGCCTTGAAAGCCTCGATAACGAAATTGATACCCTTGAGCGCAAAGTTGAGGCCAGCATCGCAGAGCAGAAACGCTTGCAACTGAGCCAGAAAAGTTTGCAGGAAATAGAGGATATCTACAAAGGTCTGTTTGAGAAAAAGATGTGTTCCAAACTGGAATATCTCAAGGCCCGCGAAGATCGGCGCGAGGTTTCACGCAGGGTTGCTGCTGCCGGGGAATCTGAAGACCAATGCCGCGAACAGCTTGAAAAGGCCCGTTCACAATTTAAGTCACAGGAGAAAAATTATCGAGCTGAACTTACGTCGGCACTTGTTGAGGCCCGGCAGGAGCTTAACGAACTTAAACACAGGCACATAAAAGCAGAACGTATTCGCGAGCTGGTGGAAATTCGTGCCCCACGCAGGGCTGTGGTCAAAGAAACAGCAGCCCTCGCAGCCGGATCAATTGCCCGTGAAGCTGAACCGCTTATGGTACTGGCTCCGCTTGGCAGTGACCTTGAGGCTGATGTGGAAATAAGTGCCAGAGATATAGGAAGAATTCGCCAAGGTGTGCCAGTGCGTATAAAACTTGAATCATTTCCATTTCAAAGACATGGAATTTTGCTTGGATCAGTCTTTGTTATCAGCCCGGATGCATTTTTAAGTGAAGGAGGGGAAGGCAAGAATGAAAACCTTATTTACCGCGCAAAAGTAAAAATAGAGCAAAGTGAATTACGTAATATTCCCGAAGACTTCAGGCTTATCCCCGGAATGCAGCTCGCCGCAGAGATGCAGGTGGGACAGCGTAGATTGATCACCTATTTTCTGGATCCGATTATACGCGGATTTGATGAGTCGTTCAGGGAAAGTTGATTTTGGTATCGATTGTTGGTGAAAGGAGCTAAGCCTGTTTGAAAGTTTGAAAGAGACCAGATAAAACTTTTCAAGTTTTTTCTGGTCCCCGGCACTTTCGTCGGAGGCATTAAAATAAGCAGCCCCGCTCGTCTAAACGAACGGGGCTGCTGTTGTAATATTGTGCAGTAAGTCGGCTTAGATAGGACCTGTGCTCATTACGTGAGACAGTTCTTCAATTTTACCGTGCTTGATGCGGTATTCATAAAGTTTCTGCATGTCTTTGTAGACCTGGAAAACCTGGAAGAAACCGTGCCAGTGTGAGTAGTCAGGACCATTCATAGCGGTACCGTGACGTGCACGCCTTCCGCAATGGTGCCAGAGATAATACTCAAGTTCCTGAAAACCGTCATTCCATGGGTCATCTTTGATCAGCAGACCCTTTTCAGACAGCTCTTTCTTCATCTTCACAGCGCCGTCCCAATATGCATTGTAGAGTTCGACAGCATCGTCGAGCATTTTACGCTGGACGTTGGTGTGAGTCTCGCCGTGGCAGTTGGCACAAACTTTACGCATGAGCTTATCACCTTTCACGCCGTCCCCGCGTTCTCCACTACGGATTACGCTCTTTTTGTGCATGAGGTCCCATTTGAGACGTTCATTGACGTTGTGAGTGGTGTTAAGTTCGCCGATACCGGACATATGGCAGACAGCACAGGTCGGTGCGTCGTAATCGCCGGGCTGCCATGTATCAGGTGCGCTATCCCACTTCCATTCTTCACCGTGCGCGGCAAAGAACTGACCGTGTTTAGACTCTTCGTAGATTTCAGCCTGTGGATGGTCAGGACCAAGGTGACAGCTTGCACAAGCTTCAGGCTTGCGTGCTTCTTCAATAGAGAACATGTGTCGGGTATGGCAGACAGTACAAGTTCCGATTGAACCATCAGGATATCGTGTTCCGACTCCGCCGGGCCAGGTCAGGTTGATAGGCTTGTTGTCTGGACCCAGTTCAACCTGAGTACCATGACAAATCTGACAGCCGGATGCGCGGGCGGCCATGCTCGCGCCTGAACCTTCTTTTACCCCCATGAAGACGCCGCCTTCATAGTAGTACATGAGCTTTTGGAACTTCTTGTTTTCAATAACCGGAGCACCTGCAAGTTTAGCATGACCACTTTTAAGGAACTGTTCAACTTCTTGCGGGTGACAACGGGAACAGGTTTTAGATGAAACCATGGGCGAGATAAAAATGTTTGTGCCTTTAAGGCCTTCACACTGACTTGCCATGGGTGAGTTTTTTTCTACGACGTGGCAGTCGTAGCAGGAAACTGTGGCGTGCGCCATTTTACCCATCTTCCAGTTCTCAATGATTCCAGGTGTTTTTTTGGCGTGACATTCGATACAATTTGTAGCTTCTTTCGAAAAGCCCCTTTTTACTACCAGCTCTTTAGGAGCGAGGTTGGGAAAGGGTGCTTCTGCAGCGTAACATACTGCGGAGGACAGTGCGATAATCATCGCAACTGTCATCAATTTAACCATCTGTTTCAACATGATTACCCCCAGTTGGAATCATAAGTCCTTTTTAAAGAACTTGTTGGCCATTTCAATCATGTCTTTGTGACCGACATGCGGGTGACAACTAGCGCATTTCTTGTCGGTCTGTCCGTAGAGATAAGCCCGGTGGGCGAGAAGAGCACCCGGTTTTACACCGACTGGCTCAAGTTTGATATGGCAGTGCCTGCAGGCATTGTCATATGTGAATTTGAGCCGATTCTTCTCTGCATTGGCGGCCCAGTCGTGCTCGGCTGGGTCGATGATGAGATTCATGATTATGTCGTGGGTCCCTGTGTAGGCTTTTGTGGACATATATTCCACAAAGTTTCCGTGTGGCAGATGACAGTCAACGCATTGTGCTGCGAAGCCCTGTGGATTCTGCCCCCCATGTACGGATTTTTGCCAAGAGGCCCGGAACGGTTTCATGGCATGACAGGTCTGGCAGAATACATCTGTATTCGTAACATTCACCATATATCCTGACGTAAGTACCATGACCACCGCAATCAAAAGTCCCGATACAACTCCCCAACGCCATCTGCGACTGAATCCGCCATTCCCTGTCTTCTTAGGGTTTACCGGCATTGTTCAGTCACCTCCATGCTGTTAGGAGTTATCTCTAATGTCCTCATTCCATTGTAGATTTAAAAAGTGTTACCCCCTTGGTAAAAGTTTTAATATTTTCAATATCTCATGGTCATGATTTTAAGTCTATGACTTATGTCAAAAAAAAGGGAGCCTTGTAAAAAAAACAATGTTCTGCATGAAAATAATATGCACTTCTAAAATAAATATTTGCCTTTCAGCCCTTGAGGATGAAACAATATGCAGGTATCAACTATTAAATTAAAAACGAATCCGGCCTGTATCATTTGATATAGCCGTAGTTTAAGGATGGGATATGGCAAAAAAATTTACTGAACTGGAACATAATATTCTTGCACTGGCAGGGACAAATTTATCCGACAGCCTTACCCCTTATGCCGACATTGCTGAGCAGGTTGGCTGTGAGGAAAAAGAAGTTATCGACCTTTTAAGTCGGCTTAAAGGCGACAAAATTATTCGGCGCTTTGGCGCAACTTTGCGGCATCAGAAGGCCGGGTACGGCGCAAACGCCATGGTCGCATGGCGGGTTGAAGAAGATCAGAATCCTGAAAAAATAGGTGAGATAATGGCTATGCGTCCTGAAATCAGCCATTGCTATCTGCGCATAACCTATGATGACTGGCCGTACAATCTCTATACGATGATCCATGGCAAAGGGCCTGATGACTGCAAAAATGTAGTTAAAGAACTCATGGAGCAGACAGGAATTACTGAGCATTGCATCCTGCGCAGTCTCAAAGAAATGAAAAAAACCTCTATGGTTTATTTTGAACAGAAATCTTAGATTTATATAAAATTATTCAACTATACAGATAAGGAGTATTTCCATGACTTCGTCTACTGAACTTTTTAAGCAGGCACAGGAACTTCTGCCCGGCGGTGTTAACAGTCCGGTCAGAGCATGCAAAAGTGTCGGCTGTGATCCTCTTTTTATAGAAAAGGCTGAAGGCAGCCGTATGTGGTCTGTCGATGGTCAGGAACTTATCGATTTTGTGATGAGCTGGGGACCGATGATACTCGGGCATAGCTATGAAGGAATTAAAGAAGCAGCTCACAAAGCTGTTGATATGGGGGCAAGTTACGGTGCTCCCTGTCCCGGCGAGATCACTCTTGCTGAGGAAATTATCAAGATGGTTCCTTCTATTGAAATGGTTCGTATGGTCAACTCCGGCACTGAAGCAACCATGAGTGCTCTACGTCTTGCCCGTGGTGTCACTGGACGTGATAAAGTTCTTAAATTTGAAGGCTGTTATCACGGTCACAGTGACTGTTTTCTCGCCAGCGCCGGATCAGGGGTAGCAACTTTCTCCATTCCCGGAACCCCCGGTGTGCCCGAAGGAACTGTAAAGGATACTCTCCTTGCTCCATACAACGATCTCGCTGCGGTCAAAGCCGTTTTTGAAAAAGAAGGCAAGAATATCGCAGCGATCATTGTTGAACCAGTCGCAGGTAATATGGGGCTTGTTCTTCCTAAAGAAGGATTTCTCGAAGGTCTTCGCGCCCTTTGTGATGAATACGGCGCACTGCTTATTTTTGATGAAGTTATCACTGGATTTCGAGTTACTTCCGGTGGTGTAGGTCCCCGTTTTAACGTTGAAGCGGACCTGACCACTCTTGGCAAGATTATCGGCGGCGGTTTTCCTGTAGGCTGCTACGGCGGTAAGAAAAAATACATGAGCCGCATTTCACCTTGCGGTGACGTTTATCAGGCAGGAACATTGTCAGGTAACCCCGTTGCCATGGCTGCTGGCGTTGCAACTCTTCGTGCTTTGCAGGAGCAGGACTACGACGCTCTCGAAGCACGTACTCTCAAGCTCGCGCAGGATATGAAGGCAGCTCTTGAAGCTAACGGTTTCAAGATTACCCTGAATCATGTTGCCTCAATCTTCACTCTGTTTTTCACAGACCAGGAAGTTACTGATTTTGAATCAGCCAAGACTGGCGATGCTGAGGTATATTCTTCTTTCTATCGTCACATGCGTGAAAAAGGATTCAATCTCGCACCTTCAAGCTTCGAGTGCACTTTTACTTCATTCGCCCACAGCGAAGAAGATTATGAAGCTGCTTTAGAAGCAGTGAGAAGCTTTAAGGGATAGATATGTCTTTTACGGATTAAATTATTATTTAAAAATAGTTTTTTCAATTTTAGCAGTTTTAATTGAGCGGGAGGAGGTTTCTTCTCCCGTTTTCTGTTTAATCGGGGCTACCATGGGAAATAAGTTTGCCATCTATTCTTTAACTGCCGAAGGTGCTGAATTTGCGAGAGATTTATCATTAAAGATCGGGGCAGATTGTTTTGTTCTTGATAGGTACGCTGCGATTGGCGATACCCCCTTTACTTCTCTTGCAAAGTTGATTGCAGAAAAATTTTCGCTATTTGAGGCGCATATTTTTATAGCTGCATCAGGTATCGCCGTGCGGATGATTGCTCCATATTTGAAAAGTAAAGCTGAAGACCCTGCTGTTGTTGTGGTTGATCAGAAAGGTAAATTTGCAGTCAGTCTTGTTTCAGGACATCTGGGCGGTGCCAATGAACTGGCAAGAATGATCGGAGATAAGTGCGGAGCTATTCCGATTATTACTACAGCAACGGACTGTGCGGGTTTACCGTCTATTGATCTTCTGGCACGTGAAAGCGGTCTGGTTATAGGTGATATTGGTTCAATTAAGTATATTAATGCGGCTTTGCTGGACGGTGAGCAGGTAGCTGTGCATGACTCTGACGGTTTTTTGGACATAAGCGGTTTAAGTGATTATTTTATACCAATAGAAGATATTAAAGAGTTATCGGAGTTTCGCTGCGGTGTTGTCGTGGACTGGCGTCGGCATGATCTTCCGGAAGCCGTGTTGCCACTTTATCCGCAGTGTTTAACGCTCGGTGTGGGGTGTCGCAGAGGTGTCCCTGTAGATGAAATCCTTGAATTGATTGAGTCTATGTTAAATGACAATGGTGTTGCGCGTGAGTCTGTTTCTTGCATGGGGTCAATCGATGCCAAAAGTGATGAGCCCGGGCTTATTGAAGCAGCTGAAATTTTGGGACTGGAATTAAATTTTTTTAGTGCAGCGGAACTTGATGAGGTTAAAGTTGCCAAGCCTTCGGGGATGGTGATGAAACATATGGGAGTCGGCAGCGTATGCGAAGCGGCGGCAATGAAAATGGCAAATGCAACGGAGATATTAGTACCCAAGACCAAAAGTGCACGGGTAACAGCAGCTCTGGCAAAGGATGCCTTAAAGTAATCGGGCTTGGTCCTGGGGATGAATGTCTTCTGGCACCGCAGGCTAGAGTCGCAATTGAGAAAGCTGACGCGGTTATTGGGTATACTGGATATGTAAAGCTCATTCCGCAGGAACTGCTTGAGGGAAGAGAAGTTCTCTCAACCGGCATGATGGCTGAAGTTGAGCGCTGTAGAAAAGCCGTTGAAACTGCTTTGTCCGGCAGAGTTGTTGTCATGGTTTGTAGCGGAGATCCCGGAATTTATGCTATGGCTGGACTTGTGATGGAGCTACTTGAAGCAGGAGGCTTGTTCGGAAAGGTTGGATTTGAGGTTATACCTGGAATTCCGGCATTTTCAGCAGCAGCGGCCCTTTTGGGGGCTCCTTTGATGCATGATTTTGCTTCGGTCAGCTTAAGTGATCTGCTTACTCCTTGGGAGAAGATTGAAAAAAGGCTTGAAGCTGCGGCGGGAGCTGATTTCGTTATTGCTATTTATAATCCGAGGTCGAAAAAAAGGGCCGGACATTTGAGCGAAGCTATAACAATTTTAAGAAAACATCGTGAGGGTTCAACTCCGGTGGGTATTGTCAATAAAGCCTATCGCGAAGGTCAAAAAGTTCAGGTAGTTACTTTAGATACAGTAAATGAGCATGATGTTGACATGCAAACAGTCTTGATTATCGGGAATAATTCAACCCGTGTAGCTGGCGGAATGATGCTTACCCCGCGTGGTTATGCAAACAAGTATGATATCTAATTTGCGTATTATAAGTGTTTGATACCGCTAAATTTAATGGTCTGTTTTTTGCGAGCATGCTTGACATGGTGTTTTATCTAAATTAAATCCACAAGAAGACTGTAATTAGGTTAACGTTATTTTAAGGAGGAACTGAGGATGAAAAAGACCCTGCTTATCTGCATGGTGACAGCTGCTCTGGTATGTGCATTTGCGCTTCCCAGCCTGTATGCTGTAGACGCTCCCGGAGACATGGTTCTGAAAGCACCTGCCGGTGCTAAAATGACTAAGGCTCCTGTTGACTTTTCTCACAAAGGTCACGCTGCTGTTGACTGTACTAAGTGTCACCACACCTGGGACGGTAAAGCTGCTGTTAAAAAATGTTCTGCTGAAGGTTGTCACGTTGACACCAGCAAAAAAGGTAAAAAGAAGCCTACTTCTTTCTACTCTGCTTTTCACTCCAAAAAAGACATGAGCTGTGTTGGCTGTCATAAGGCTCTGAAAAAAGCCAAAAAGGCAACCGGCCCCACCAAGTGTGGCGATTGTCATCCCAAGAAATAAGTTTTCTTGATGCTTGAATGGAAGGGGGCTTACCGCCCCCTTTTTTAAATTTTTTATAGAGGGTAGCCTATGACCCCGGATTCACCGGAAAAAAAAGGTAAGGAAGAGGTTCTCGACCTTAACGATGTTGCGGAAGAAGTTGCTGAAGATTCCGGAGCTGTAGATGTTGATGCAAGTTTCGAACAGGAACTTGAAGACCTTTTTTCTGAAGACCTTGAACTTGAAGAACCTGAACTTATCAGTGATGACGATTCAGATGATCTTCTCGTTCTTGATGACGTTGCTGAGGACACAGCCGATGAGGAACTGCTTGTTCTTGACGATGTTGCTGAAGAATCTTTAGGCGATGATCTCCTTGAGCTGGACGATATAGTTGAGGAAGAGGGCGAAGATGACCTTCTGGTGCTCGATGAAGTTGTTGAAGCTGAAGATGGAGATGCCCTTATCCTTGATGATATTGTTGAGGAGTCTGCAGATGAGGATGTTCTTGAACTTGATGATGTTGTTGAAGCAGCCGATGATGCGCTGGTTTTGGACGATGTTGTTGAGGTAGAAGATGATGTCCTTGATCTGAGTGAAGTTGCTGAAGAAGCAGATCTTCCCGATTTACCTGAAATTTCCCTTGAAGAAGATCAGTCAGATATAGCCGAAGATCTTGATGATCTTGATTTTGATCTTGGCGAAGAAGAGGTCCTCCGTGCCGCAGACGAGGTTGGAGAACTTGACGCCGATGGCCTTGACGGACTCATTGATGATCTTGGCGGAGACGCTACTGTCTCTGCTGATGAAGAAGATATTGAAGCTCTCTTTGACGGTGACAAAGAAGTTGATGACCTTGATTCATTACTGGAAGAGTCTACCAGTGACGATCTTGACGAACTTGATGATCTTCTTGGTGACGTGGAAGGCGAGGTTGATCTCGTCAATCTAGGTGAAGACGTGCTTGCTGATGAAGACATTGAAGGTCTTCTCGGTGAAGAACAGAATGAAGTAGAGCTTTCAGAAGAAGGTCTTGAACCTTTAGTTGCAGCTGAAGAAGTTGTGGATATTTCTGAGCCTGCTGCTGGAGCTGTACTTGATGTTGAGGTTCTTGAATCTGACGATGTTACAGATTTGGAAGATATTGAAGAGCCTGTCAGTATTCCAGAAGAGGTAGAACTTTCTGCTGTGACTGAAGTGGCCGATGAAGCTGAAAGTGAGCCTGAACTTGATTTTTCCAGTGATCTAGAATTGGTTGAAGGTGAAGATCTCGATCTTGAAGATGATGAGATTGACCTCGGCGAATTGCTTGAAGATACTGAAATAGATTTTTCCGATTTTGATGATGAAGTGGAGTCAGAAGATGTCGCTGTCTGTGTAACAGATAGTCAGGACGTCAGCATTAATTCTGCCCGTATAGAAGAGCTTGTTGATAGGTTGGATCTCCTTGAAGCAAAGCTTCCTGATGTGGAAGATCTTATCGCTATGCATGCTTCAGAAGAAGACGAAGATGACGAAGCGGTGATTGCCGGGCTTGAGGAAAAAGCTTTAGCTACTGCAAAGCGTGCAGAAGCTCTTGAAATATCACTGAATGAGGCAATCGAGAGAATTGCCTCACTTGAGTCTACACTGGAAATTGCTACTGAGCGCGTTTCTCAGGTTGACTCTCTTGAGGCTTCACTTGCTTCTTTGACCGAGAATCTTCAGTCGTTAGAGGAACGATTCTCACAGGGGACTGAAGTTGAGTCCGCTGTAAGTCAAAAACTCAGTGAAGCTCTTAAGCCTGATTCTGCTGCGGTTGTAGCCATTTCTATTGCCGCTGCTGACGAAATGCAGGAAAGAGTCAATGAACAGATTCAGCTGGGACTTCGTGAAGTGAAAGCTGAATCAGATGAGCGTATCTCTGCTCTTGAAGAGAAAGTAAATGAAGCTCCAGATTTGGAACCACGTATTTCTGCTGTTGAAGGTCAGTTAAACGAAACTCCAGATTTAGAACCGCGTCTTGTCGCAGCAGAAGAGAAACTCGAAGCAGCACCTGATGTGGAAGAATTGGTAACTAAAGTTCTTGAAAAAGAACTTGATCCTGATTCCCCTGCTTTCTATCGAATTAAGAGTCGTCTGACCGAAGACATTGAGGATTATCTTGCTCCCCGCCTTGTTGAGAAGATTGACGATATGAAGAGTGACATAGAAGAGTCTTTCAAGGCTACCATTGAAGATGTCTTAGCAGAGAAGTTGGAAAGAGCAGTTCCGGCTGAAGCGGCCCGCATTATTCGTGAAGAGATTGCCGCTCTTGCCCGCGAGCTTGATGATTAGTCCCTATTTAGTTTTACATTGATTTTACGGTCCGCTGGAATTTTTAATCCGGCGGACCTTTGTTTTAGATTTATTTTATTACGGCCGCACATGTGTATAATTACTTTGAATAAAATATAGTATATTAAAGCTTTCCAGTTGTATCAGTAAAGAAAGAGATCATGCTCTGTGCCGTGTTGGGTTAAGGTCGTATAAAAGCTGTGTATAGGCTGGAAGAGTTGGATTTTCCATTTTTTTACGCCAAGAAGCGGGTCGACTATTTAGAGGTCTCATGCTAAAGAGCCTCACAAAAGAGGGGTGCTTTGTAGGTTTCTCTCTTTCTACCCGCCCGGCGCCCTACCTGTGGAGGTCGTGGCCATTTCCCACCGGGCGGGGTTTTTAAGCTGAATCAAGGATACATCATCATGGATAAAATTCAGAAGCAGGCTTTGCAGGTAACTAAGGAAATCGTTGTAAAATTCATCGAAGTGGGCCGGATTTCCCCCTCTAATTTTTCAGAACATTTCAGTTCTATATACGCTGATGTTGTTGCCTCTGTCAGAGCACAGGAAAGTGTTCTTGCCGACAATGACAAAGGAGATGCGTAAGTAGATGGCAGAAACATCTCATCAGGAACACGGCAGAAAAGTTGCCGCCATGTTCGGGCGCATTGCCGGGTGGTATGATTTTCTTAACCATTTTTTGAGTGCCGGACAGGATGTCTACTGGCGGTATCGTCTTGCAAAACTTGTGCGCCCGGAAAAGGACGGACTTGTTTTGGATTTGGCTGCCGGAACACTTGATGTCTCGGTTGAGCTCACCAGACAGTATCCTGATGTTCGTGTGCTGGCTATGGATTTCGCATACCCAATGCTTTCTTGCGGTAAAAGCAAGAAACTTGAAGGAAAGCATGTTAAACGTGGCGATATTATAGCTGCTGTGCAGGCTGACGGGAAAAAGCTTCCTTTGCCTGATTGCTGTCTGGATGGTGCTACCATAGCCTTTGGAATTAGAAATATTCTTCCACGTGAAGATGCGTACAATGAGGTTTTTCGGGCGTTGAAGCCGGGAGCACGTTTTTGTATTCTCGAGTTCGGTTCGGGAAGCAAGCGCATTTGGAAAGGTGTATACAATTTTTATTTGAACAAGGTTCTGCCGTTGCTTGGAAAAGTCGTTTCCGGAGATTCCGGGGCCTATACTTATCTAGCGGATACCATTCGTTCTTTCCCTGATGAAAGGACGCTCGGTGAGGAACTGCGTAACTCCGGATTCGACCGTGTTATGTTCATACCTTTGCTTTCAGGGATTGTGTATATTCATGTGGCTGAAAAGCCATCAAAATAGATTGGTCAGAGATCACTTAAGGATTGGCCGAAAGAGATAAGCAGCAATCCGAAGATCATGGCTATGAGGCCGAGAATGCGTAATTGCCTCGGGCCTCTTTCGATAATAGAAATAAGTATTCTGGGCATGCGCTCAGAAAAAACAAAATAAGGTATCCCTTCAATAATGAAGGCCAGACCAAGGGCGGACAGCAGAAAGGACCAATCGATATTCATAATAGTTGCTATGTATATGTGCTGGTTGATTATGTCCACCCCCTTCTGAACTGAGTTGTTTTATTAAATTTTACGGTCAGAATTATTATAGGGAATAACCTTGATCCGTTTATACGATTAAATATAAAGGACGATACGTTATGATTACATTTGCAGACATTAAAGATAAAAAGACAACTGTTGCAATTGTCGGCCTCGGATATGTAGGACTGCCTCTTGCTGTAGCTCTTGGACGCCATTTTAAAGTTCTTGGCATTGATATTTCTCAGCAGCGTGTTGATGAGTTGCGTAAGGGGTATGACCGTACCAATGAAGTTTTGGAAACAGATTTCCATAACTACGTTGAGTTCAGCTGTGATCCTGCCGCTCTTAAAGACTGCGGAATAATTATTGTTGCAGTACCCACTCCCATTGATGAAGCTCGTAATCCGGACTTACGTCCTGTTGTAGGTGCTTCCACAATGGTAGGTGAAAATATGTCCAAGGGAAGCATCGTTGTTTACGAATCAACAGTATACCCCGGACTTACTGAAGATATTTGTGTGCCTCTTCTGGAGGAGAAATCCGGAATGACATACGGTAAGGATTTTGGAGTTGGGTACTCTCCTGAACGTATCAATCCGGGTGACCGTAAGCACACCCTGCAGACTATCGTTAAAGTTGTTGCAGGTAATAATACCGAAGTTGCAGAACTGCTGGACGAGCTTTATTCCACAGTAGTTACTGCCGGAACTCATAAAGCTTCCTGCATCAAAGTCGCTGAAGCTGCGAAAGTTATTGAAAACACACAGCGTGATCTTAACATTGCGCTTATGAACGAACTTTCAATGATTTTTGATAAAATGGGCATCGATACTCTGGATGTTCTTGAAGCAGCCGGAACAAAGTGGAACTTTCTGCCATTTCGTCCGGGATTAGTCGGTGGACATTGTATCGGTGTTGATCCTTACTATCTGACCACCAAGGCTGAAGTTATCGGGCATCATCCGCAGGTTATTCTCGCCGGACGTAAGATTAACGATGCTGTGGGTAAATTCATTGCCGACACTACTGTTAAACAGATGATCAATGGTGACAGCAAAGTTAAAAATGCCCGCGTTGGTGTGCTTGGACTGACTTTCAAGGAGAACGTTCCCGACCTGCGCAACACCAAAGTCGTTGATGTTGTGGATGAGCTGGAATCCTTTGGAGTGAATGTTCTTGTTCATGATGCTTACGCTGATCCTGAAGAAGCTGTTGAAGAGTATGGACTCAAAACTGTTTCTTTTGATGAATTTCATGATCTCGATGCTGTTATTCTTGCGGTTTCTCACGATGAGTATCGTAAAATAAGCACTGATGAGATTAAAGGCTGGTTCAGACGGCCTGAAAATGCTTTGATTATTGATGTTAAATGCTTCTTTGACCGTAAGGAAATGGAAGAAGCCGGCATCAAACACTGGAGACTTTAATCGTTGAAACCGATTCTTTTTGTCACTGCAACAGTCAAGGAAATGAAGGCCGCCCTCGGCGGTGTTTGTGTTCTGCCTGAACTTAAGCAGGGCAGACCTGTAAGTTTTAAATTTGCAGGCAGGCCGGGAATTTTGCTGGTGACGGGAATCGGAGTGATTAATGTTTCATTTGCTTTGGGGCAGACCTTGGCTAAGAATGATGTGGGTGAAGTCCTTTTAGCTGGAGTTGCCGGAACTTTTGCTCCTGATAGTTTTCCTATAGGGAGCGCTTGTACGGTCAGGACTGAGATATGGCCGGAATACGGTCTTAAGACCGGGGATAACGTTGATCCCAAAGGGCTTGGGTTTAGCCTTGCTGAGATTGACGGGAATCCGGTTTGGGATCGCATGGAATTGCGTTCTGGTAAAAGCCTTATGAATTCAGGGCTTGACCGATTGGCAAAACTGCCCGAAGCTATATCCTTAACAGTGAGTGGGGTGACCGCTACGGCGGATGGGGCTGACAGATTTAGAAATGAATTTGCAGCTGATATAGAAAATATGGAAGGTTTTGCGGCTGCTTATGCATGTGCCCTTTCCGGGGTGGAGGTATGTCAGGTGCGGACTGTTTCGAACCTTGTGGGATCAAGGGACAGTAAGGATTGGGATTTACGCGGGGCGCTGGCTGAATTAGGCCGGGTTTGCTCTGTGCTGATCAAGTAAATTTTTCCTGCTTTCCACTGAACCTTCGTAACCGGGATAATTCTAACGCGGATGATTGAGTTATTAGCCTATTTTGAAAAGGAGTTACCTCTTATTAACGGTTTTCTTGATGAGGAAACCGCTAAGCTTGAGGGATTGGTAAGAGGGGTGGCACGTCATGTCCTGCTTGCTCCGGGCAAGAGGATTCGTCCTGTTCTCACCATTCTTTCGGCACGAGGTCTGGGATACACCAAGGACGATATTTATCCTTTGGCCGGCTCTCTTGAGCTTCTTCATGCTGCAACTCTGCTGCATGATGATATTCTTGATGATGCTGACTTGCGTAGAGGCGTTGAAGCTTCTCACCTCGTATTTGGCACTACCGAAACAATTCTTGCCGGGGATGTCCTGCTGGCTCTTGCCAACCGCATCGGTGCTGATTACGGAAAATCCCGTATAAGCTCTATTCTGGCTGCCGGTATTATGGCTACAGCTGAGGGTGAAATCCGTGAGATAGCTCATATCTCTGAGCCCATGGTGGATCGTGGCACATATATGGATATTATTATCGGTAAGACAGCCCGGTTGATTGAAACTTCATGTCGCATAGGCGCAGCACTGGCCTGTGATGATCGCGCTCTTGAGGATGCTGTCGGTAATTTTGGTCTGAATATGGGAATCGCTTTCCAGCTTGTAGACGATGCACTTGATTATGAGTCTCCTTCTGGAGATACAGGCAAGCCTGAAGGCGGCGATCTTAAAGAAGGTAAAATTACTTTACCATTGATTCTTTATCTTGAAATGTTACAAGATAATGAAGCCGAAGAACTTCTTGCACATATTAAAAATCGTACTCTTTCTGATGAAAAGCGTGATCATGTCCTTGCTGAGATCAGGAAACATGGTTTGGGGACCAAAACAAGGCAGTCTGCGGCGGATTATATTGAAAAAGCCAAGGGGTGTCTGGAGTCTTTGCCGGATAGTACTGAGCGCCAGGTGTTGAAACAAGCCGCCGACTTTGTTCTGACCCGCAGTAAGTAGGTGGATTCAAATACAGGAGCAGCTGCCAATGAGTCTGGATGAAATTCTTGAATCGCCAAGGCTGATGATGAAACTCAGCTTTCCTCCGGTCATGCTTCAACTTATGGAAGAAGCTTGCAAACCGGAGCCTGATTTTGCCGTGCTCGGTAAAATTATCAGTATGGATCCTGCTCTTTCCACTACAATTCTTACTCTTGTAAATTCCCCATTTTATGCTCTCTCTCAGGAAGTTTCAGATCTTAAAAGGGCAGCAATTGTCCTGGGAACACGTGAACTTCTCAATCTGGCAGTAACTGTTACATATCAAAAACATATTTCATCTAAAGCCGAGGATGAGCAGTATAAGATATACAGTGACTGGATGCTTACCGTCTGGGGTGCAATTTCAGCACACCTGATTGCTTCCAGAATATGCCCAGAACAGGCGGATAAAGTTTATCTGTGCTGTCTGCTCAAAGATATTTCTCTACTTTTTTTTGCGTTCAGCTGCACCGAAAGAAATACCCGAACTTGCCAAGATGGATTCTGTGACCAGATCATATTCGGGGCAGAGTGAAGCTGAAAATGAAGCATGGGGTATGAACCATGGTGCACTCAGCCAACTTTTACTTTCACGACTGGAAAAATGAAGTAACCTTGAGTGCCCATCATTGCTAGCATCATCACTCCATCGATGATCTGGAATCATTTGATCTGCCTACTCAGGCCGTTATTCTGGCTACCCGTTGGGCGGAAATGGAACTTGGTAATGATTCCGCTCCCTTCAATGTACTACAGTTTGAGGTTCAGCTTCAGAATACCCTCAATATGGACGAGGACGTAATTGAAGGCTTCAGAGCTGTATGCCGGACCAAGTTCCAGTCAATGCTTTCAATTCTAGGTATGGAAGAAGGGATAGAAGGGGCTCACTTTTACAACCATTCAATTAAAAGTCTGCAGTCCAATTATTTTATGAGTCTTGAACTTCTGACTGCTGAGGGGGGTGTTAAATCTATCGCCCGTATTATAGCCAGGCATCTCAGATTTAATTGGGATATATCCGATTGGGAACTTTCACTGAAATCTCCACATACCGATTCATATTCCATGTATCGGGGCGTAGAAAGTATAGGACTTGAAAAAGTTGCAGGCAGTTGTGCACTTGATGAATTGCCATGGTCCAAGCGTACGACTGGGATAGATATTAAGAGTCGGTCTGTTCTGTTTGGAAGTTTCAGATATACAGCCAAGGGACTTTCTGCAGAAGAGGAAAGGAACCTTAAGCTTTATTTTCGTTTTATCGGGCAAGCTTACGAGCATTATTGTGCCAAGCAGCACCTTATAGAAGATCGGGCTGAAACTTTGGAAAATTTGCCACTTGGTGTTGCCACTCTTGATACGAGCGGTAAAATGTTTGACATGAA
>JMSU01000237.1_pt1 | contig 18764 bp, 23 predicted proteins | sample 179011 | NCBI WGS metagenome assembly JMSU01 (sample SAMN02769580, study PRJNA246767) | bioreactor metagenome | isolation source: Culture-1 Bioreactor ArsB derived from microbial biomass from the upper 2 cm... | place: Germany: Bremen | collected day 87 after inoculation
GCCTTCACTGAGTGAAGGCTATTTTAAAATTTTTTATGAATAATCTAGCACATATGTATATCTTTATTAATTTATTTATACAACGCTCAGTCTTGCTTTGTAATGGTGGACATGTATTTGCTATGTTTAAAAAGATAAGTTTTGGTGCAAAAATATTTGGCACAAACAACTACAAAAGCTTGATAAGTCAGCAGGAAAAGATTCACAAACAGATTGAAGGTATATTGATTAATGTGAAAATAAATATTAGGAGTCAATTAATTGAAGTTGTAATTGAAAGCTTAAAAAATAAGGAGGTGCAAAAAAAATATGCAATAGCATAATTTTTTTGCTTTGTAGAAATTTACAAATATTGTATTAAAATATTTTTTCTTCAGCTTAACATATTGTTATAACATAAGCAATAAAAGAGCCTTAATAATATGGGATAGCTGATTTTATAAAACATAGTAATTATAAACAGCATTAAATTTTTGCATAGTTTTATAGTTTCTGCTATGCGCTTAGGCAAATTCTTCTTTTAAAATTTTTAAAGAAGGCTTTGGTCTATATACATATTCCCCTCAATTTTTTTTGCTTTTTCTAAGAAATAGGACCTTAGTATGTTTATTACTAAGGTTCTATTTCTTTGCAACACATAGAAACCTTCAAACAATACTTCATTCTAGGAGTACTTTTAAAAAATACCCTTGACAACAGAGAAAATTCTGATAAAATATAACTAATAATGATAATCGTTATCAATTACAAAAAAGGAGTGAGACAGAATGAGTGTTGTTATAATAGGTGGTCATGAACGAATGGAAAGAATTTATATGGATACAGGAAAGAAGCACGGATGTAAGATAAAGGTTTTTACTAAAATGAAGGGCGATCTATGTAAGAGAATAGGAAATCCTGACTACATACTTATGTTTACCGATGTAGTTTCCCATAAGCTTGTAAATACTACAATGAAAATCTCTAAGAAAAGAAATATACCAAATTTGAGATTACATAATAGTAGTCTTCAGACTTTAGAAAGTGCTTTAGCTGAAATGACATGTAATGCATAGGCATTTAAGAAAGATAGAATAATGATATTTTATTAATAAAGGGATAAAGAATATATATAATAAAACTCATAAATAACTAATATATATGGGTTCTATTTATTAAAATTTAAGGCACATAGATAGCAGTATTTAATCTATCTTTATTATTATGAGACCTTATCATTTACAAAACTATATATAATGTTTAATAAATTTACTTGAAAAATAAGTTGGAATTCTTATTTACATGGGGATTAATATATGATAGAATTTATGAGAATGATTATCAATACCAAAGTTATTAATTACCCATAAAAGTGAGTGAAGAATATGTCAATATTAAAAGAAGATAAGGTTTTGTCAAAAAATAAGAAGATAGTGTATGAAGTTTTTAATCTAAACCCATTTACAACCTTTAGTGTGAATAGACTTTTAGAAATAATTAATAAAAATGAGCAGATTATGAGTAGAAGGACCGTATTTAGAGCAGTAAAAAAGCTTATTGAGGTTGGTAAAATACATTGTTCGGATATTAACAAGGGTACAAGAAGTTTTGAGATTTTAAAGAGTAATTACTGTATAATGATTTGTGAGATGTGTAGTGAAAGAAAAGTTGCTAGAATAAGTAATTATAATAGTATTGATAAAGCGCTGAGTGTAAGTAATGATTTCTGTCTTAAGAGGCTATTAATAGAAATTAGAGGAGTTTGTAAAAAATGTTGTTAAAAAATAGTAAAAGTTATTGATAAAACTTTTCAATTAATATATAATGTACTTAAGAAATGATAATTAGTGTCAATTGAGTACGTGTAAAGATTACAAGATCTAATGATTAGGCTGATTAGGAATAGTTAAGAATTGTAAAAAGTAATAATAATTTTTATTGAATAAGAAAAATTTTAGTACTATAAAATTAATTGAATTAGGTGATGGTGATGGATATGTTATTGTCAAAAGCGCGAATAGGCGAAACCTATAATGTTAAAAAAGTTGATGGAAAAGAAAAGACTAAAAAATTTCTTTTTACTTTAGGATGTTTTGAAGGAGAAGAAATCACTTATATTTCAAAACTTGCTGGTAACTATGTAATTAATATTAAAGATAGTAGATATGCAATTGATGAAAAAATGGCAAAATCAATTGAACTTAATTGCAAAGCAGTATAATTATATTATTTTACTCTCTATTTGAAGTGATTTCTCGAAGAGAAATATGATCAAAGCGAAGGGGTTCGATGCCCCAGAGTTTATATTTTTTAATAATGCAACTTAATGCTATGATAGATAGCATTTTATTTTTGCATCACGTTGATAATAAATATCATTATCAAAACATTTAATTTGTGTTAGGGGGAATTTATAATGAAAATTGCATTGGCTGGTAATCCTAACTCGGGGAAAACCACATTATTTAATGCGATAACTGGTAAGACTGAGTTTGTTGGAAACTGGCCTGGTGTTACTGTGGAGAAGAAGGAAGCAGATATTAAGAAAAAGTATAGTGCTAAGGGTGTAGATGTTAGAATAGTGGATCTTCCAGGAGCATATTCTATATCACCATTTACAAGTGAAGAAGCAATTACAAGAGACTTTGTTTTAGGAGAAAAGCCAGACGTAATAATTAATATCGTTGATGGGGCTAATGTTAGTAGAAGTTTATTCTTTACAACTCAGCTTTTAGAGTTAGGCATTCCCGTAATAATTGCTCTTAATAAAAGTGACATTTTATCAAGAAGGGGGGATACTGTAGATGCAAATGTTCTAGGACAGGCGTTAAAGTGTAAGGTTATTCCTATTACTGCTACGACAGAAGACGGTCTGTCAAATTTAATTAATGAAACTGTTAAACTTGATAAGGAGAAGAAAACTCAAGCTACACCAAGTTTTTCAGGAAAAGATTCAACTGACTCAGATAAAGCAAGACAAAAGTTTGTTGATGGAATTATTGCGAAGTGTCAAGTTAAGAAAAGAGATGCTAGTAAGGTTACTTTATCTGATAAAGTAGATAGAATTGTAGCACATAAGTGGTTAGGAATACCGATATTTTTTCTTGTAATGTGGGCAGTATTCTCATTCTCTATTGAGGGACTTGGCGGTTATTTATCAGAATACCTTAATGACGTAGTATTTGGAGAAGTTGTACCAAATACTGCAAATAGCTTCTTTGAGGGATTAGGAATTAATCCATTGTTACAAGCACTTATTGTAGACGGTGCAATTGGTGGTGTTGGAGCTGTTATAGGATTCTTACCTTTAATTATGGTATTATTTTTCTGCTTATCACTACTTGAGGACTGTGGATATATGGCTAGAGTAGCCGTAGTAATGGATCGATTTTTCAAGAAAATTGGATTATCTGGGAAGTCAATTATACCAATGATTGTAGGTTCTGGTTGTGCTATTCCAGGTGTTATGGCAACAAGAACGATTGAAGATATTAACGAGAGAAGAATGACTACGATTCTTACTCCTTTTGTTCCTTGTGGAGCTAAACTTCCAATTATAGCCCTTTTTGCTGCGGTATTTTTCCCAGAAAGTACTTGGGTTGGACCTAGTATGTACATAATTGCAATCTGTATGATTGTAATCGGCGGATTATTATTAAAGAAAATTTTTGTTTGGGAGAATACAAGCAGCTTTATTATGGAACTTCCTGAGTATAAAATACCTAGTATAAAACATGCACTTATTCAAATGTTTGATAAAGCAAAAGCATTTATTTATAAAGCTACAACAATTATACTTGTGTGTAATACATTAGTATGGTTTGCACAGGCATATAGCTGGAGGCTTCAACCAGTAGAAGACCAAAGTTTAAGTATCCTTGCCTCACTTGGTACAGCGATTGCGCCGATTTTAATTCCACTTGGCTTTGTTGGATGGCAGCTTGCAGCTGCAGCAATAACTGGGTTCATTGCTAAAGAAAATGTTGTTGCTACATTTGCTATACTTTTAGCTGTAGCCTCAGAAGAAGCCTTACATTTACCTGGTGGAGCTTTAGCTGAATTATTTACACCAGTAACAGCATTTGCTTATCTTATATTTAATTTATTTACACCACCTTGCTTTGCTGCAATAGGTGCTATGAATTCAGAAATGGGATCTAAAAAGTGGTTGTTTAAGGGTCTTGCTTTCCAGTTTGGTGTGGGATATGTATTAGCTATGTTAATAACTCAAATTGGTTCATTAATAGTTTATGGAAAACCAGCAGTTGGGTTTGTTCCAGCAGTTATTATAGCTGGTATTACAGCAGTATACCTTGTGATGATAATTAAAAAGGCAGATGTTAAACGCGGTGAATTAGGAGTTGAGGTATAATGTTACCAAATATAATAATTGGAACAATCTTTGGGGCTATAGTAATATTTGCTTTTCTTAAAGCCCGTAGTGACGCTAAAAATAATAAATGTAGTTGTGGTAGTAGCTGTTCGAGTAAAAATAAATGCAATAAAATTTAATTACCGCATATAAAAACCTTTATACTTATGTCTACTGTAGATTGTAAGTATAAAGGTTTTTAGCTTTTTTTAGATTGAAAAGAGGTGCAATATTGATGATTACGGTTGTAAATAAGTGTACAAAAATTTTAAGTATAATATCACTTTCTTTGGTTAATCTAAACTTAATTAGGATTAAATTAAGAGAAAGTTATTTCTTTAAGCTTATGATTATAGACATTATATAATAAGTTGAAAAGTTATGATAAAGTATGCAGAAAAACGTTTTCGACCAATTTACTAAAGTATATTTATTCATATTTATGGATTATTAAAAAAGTTTATAATATAAAAAATTATTTTAAATTTTCAAAAAGTTATTGACTTCTATTTCGTATCTGATATAATCATCTTCAATATTAAAATTTCTGAAATACAAAAAATAAAGATACCATGTGTTTCAGGATGCTATTAAAACTTTATCTAAATGGTACATAAGTCATAGACTTTGAATACATTAATACAAAAACTTGGAGGCAACGAAAATGGATAAACTTATTAGAAAGGTAAACGCAGAACAATTTTATAGCTTTTTTTCCTTTTACTGGGGCTATTATTTTTACTTTTATTTTAGCGCTGGATATTTGTTTTGCAATAAAATATGGAGAAACCTTTCTAATGAGAATAGGAGAAATAAATTATTATTGTGTGACATAGGGGTATAGAAAAGCTTACCAAAACCTTTATAAAAACATAAATAGTAAATCCAGAAGACTCATTAGATGAGTCTTCTTTTTTTATACAAATAAATAGCATATCTTTCTGCAGAAGATATTAATTTTAGAGTAAAACCCATGGGATTGTAATAAAAAATAAAAAAAGTTCATTATGAGAGGAGAAAGTGAAGTGATTATAGTTATGAAACCAAAAACACAAATAGAAAAAATAGAGAAGATTAAAAGAAAAATGGAGAGTTTAGGATGTGGGATCCATGAGTCAAAGGGAGAAAATTACCATTTATTAGGGCTTGTGGGAGATACAAGTAAGATTGATCCATCACAGATTCAGGCTAATAGGAATGTAGAGAAGGTAATATTTGTACAGGAGCCATATAAAAAGGCAAATAGACTTTTCCATCCACAAGGAACAGTAGTAAGGATAGGGGATAAACAAATTGGAGGCAATAGATTTTCTGTTATTGCAGGACCTTGCTCTGTTGAGAGCGAAGATCAAATTGTAAGTATTGCCGAAGAGATCAAAGAAAGCGGAGCGAGCTTTTTAAGAGGAGGAGCATTCAAGCCGAGAACTTCCCCATACAGCTTCCAAGGATTAAGGGATGAGGGACTTGACCTTCTTAAAATAGCCAGAGAGAAAACAGGACTTCCAATAGTTACTGAGCTTATGTCTCCAGATAAAATTGAAAAGTTTGTTGAAGATGTTGATGTAATTCAAATTGGAGCAAGAAATATGCAAAACTTTGATTTACTTAAGGAAGTAGGTAAAACAGATAAACCAGTTCTGTTAAAAAGAGGGATGTCTGCAACAATTGAAGAACTATTAATGGCGGCTGAGTACGTTATGTCCGAGGGAAATGAAAAAGTCATTCTCTGTGAAAGAGGAATAAGGACCTTCGAAAAATATACGAGAAATACATTAGACCTTAGTGCGATACCAGTAATAAAGAAATATAGTCACTTACCGGTAATTGTAGATCCAAGTCATGCGTCAGGCCTATGGTGGTTGGTAGAGCCTCTAGCTAAAGCAGCTGTAGCAGTTGGAGCTGATGGACTGATGGTTGAAGTTCACAACGATCCTGCAAATGCTAAATGTGACGGACAACAATCGATCACTCCAGAAAGATTCAGAAATTTAATGAAAAAACTAAAGCAGCTTGCGAGTATAGAAAATAAAGAAGTATAGGGGTGGTGGTCTTGTTAGAATTAGACTTTAATATTACAATAGTAGGACTCGGGCTTATCGGTGGATCATTTGCCATGGCACTTAAGGATCTAAATCCTAAAAATCTTTGGGCAGTAGACATTAATGAAGAAGTTATAAAAACTGCTGAAAAAATGGAAATAATTGATAGAGGATATACTAATCCCGAGACGCCTTTAAAAAAATCTGATATAGTAATAATGTGTATATATCCCAAATTAATGGTAAAATTCATAAAAAATAACATGAAAAACTTCAAACCCGGCTCAATTATAACTGATACCGCTGGCATCAAAGAAAAACTAGTTGAAGAGATAGATACATCTATAAGGGAGGACGTAGACTTTATTGGGGGACATCCGATGGCTGGAAGAGAGAGTAAAGGTCTGGGATATGCTACTAAGGACATCTTCAATAATGCAAACTATCTAATAACTCCTACCGATAAAAATAAAGAGGAAAATATCAAGATAGTTGAAGAACTTGTAAGGGCGATTGGATTTAAAAATATAGTAAGATTAGATTCTAAGCAGCACGATGAAATCATTGCCTTTACAAGCCACCTTCCTCATATAGTTGCCTCAGCCCTTATTAATAGCGACAGTAGAAATGATACAAAGTTTTTCGTTGCTGGAGGCTACAAAGATGCTACAAGGGTAGCAAGAATCAATGAAGAGCTTTGGGCTGAGCTTATTATGGATAACTGTAATAATAATTTGAAGCAAATTGAGATATTTGAAAAAAGCATAGCTAATTTCAAGAGGGCTATAATGAATAATGATAGGGAAAGCTTAAAGATCTTATTTAGGAAGGGAAGTCAGAAAAGGGAGGAATTAATCTAGTATGTGTACTTTAGAGGTAAGACTTCCACAAAAACAATATTCCATAATTATAGAAAGAGGGATTCTAGGGAATATAGGTGGAGAAATCAAAAAAATATACAGCAATAAAAAAATTGCCATAATAACCGACTCGAATGTTGAAGAGTTATATGGTAAAGGAATAATGAACTCCCTGAATGAACATGATTTTGAAACTAAAATTATCGTCATAGAACCCGGTGAAAAAAGTAAATCCTTAGATACAGCTAGAGATATATATGAAGAACTTTTAGATTTTGAAATAACCAGGGGTGATATGATAATTGCCTTTGGAGGGGGAGTAGTTGGAGATCTGGCAGGTTTTGTAGCTTCTACTCTGCTTAGAGGGATACCCTTTATACAAATCCCTAGCACTCTTTTAGCTCAGATAGATAGTAGTGTAGGTGGGAAGGTTGCAGTAAACCTACCTCAAGGAAAAAACCTTGTTGGAAGCTTTTATCACCCTGAGATGGTATTCATAGATCCTGAACTTCTAAAGACATTGGATAGAAGATTTTTATATGATGGAATGGCTGAGGTAATAAAATATGGATGTATCAGAGATAAAGGATTATTTGATAAATTAATGGAAATCAAAGATGAAGAAGAACTTTCTAATAATATGGAAGAAATAATAGAAAACTGCTGTGGCATAAAAAGAGATATAGTGGAAAGAGACGAAAAGGATACGGGAGAAAGAATGCTTCTAAACTTTGGTCACACAATCGGGCATGCTATAGAGAAGCATTTTGGATATAAGGGATATACCCATGGTGAGGCAGTAGCTATAGGGATGTATAACATTACAAAAAAGAGTGAGGAACTTGGTATAACAGATGAGGGAACAGCAAAACTCATTGAGGAAATAATTATTAAATATAACCTCCCACATGAAATGCCAGAAACCAATAGAGATAAGATCATAGGAGCCATTGGACTTGATAAGAAGAATAAAGGTGATAGTTTAAATATAGTGTTATTGCATCAAATAGGAGAATCATTTATAAAGAAAATAAATAGAAAAGATATAGATAGATACTTAACGTAACAAAGAATATGTATTTGAAAGGGGAGATAACAGTGAATACTGTTAAAATATATCCGAGGAAACTACGGGGTGAAATAAAAATTCCTCCATCAAAAAGTCTTAGTCATAGGGCATTAATATGTGCAGGTCTTGCTGACGATGTGAGTGATATAGATAATTTAATTTTTTCAGATGATATTAAAGCTACCATGAATGGAATGAGGGCTTTAGGAACTAGTATCGAATGTATAGAATCTGCATCAGATGATGAAACATATTGTGTTACATTAAGGGGAAACTCTGATGTAGAGGCTTTCGATAATCAGATAGACTGTAAAGAATCTGGGTCTACGTTAAGATTTCTTATACCATTTGCCGCAATAACAGGTGATGAAATAAGATTTGTCGGTAGAGGAAAACTTGTGGAAAGACCCCTAGATACTTATTATAGAATATTTAATGAACAAGATATAGAATATAGAAATGAAGATGGGAACTTACCATTAAGTGTAAGGGGAACTCTTAAACCGGGAACATTTAAAATCGAAGGTAACATCAGTTCTCAATTCATAACTGGACTTATGTTTGTTTTGCCACTATTAGATGGAGATTCAAAAATAGAGATAACTACAGAGCTTGAATCTAAGGGTTATGTTGATCTAACCCTTGATATTCTAAATCTGTTCAATATAGAAATTGAAAACAATGATTACAAAGAATTCTTTATAAAGGGAAATCAAAAATACAAGAGTAGATATTATAGGGTTGAAGGCGATTTTTCTCAGGCTGCTTTTTGGATTGTAGCAGGACTACTTGGCAGCGATATTAAATGTAGAGATTTAAAGGTTGATTCACTTCAAGGTGATAGAGCAATATTAGAAATTGTAAAAAATATGAATGGAAACCTTAACATAAAAGAAGATTTGATTGAAGTCAATGAATCAGAAACTAAGGGAACTGTAATAGATGCTTCGCAATGTCCAGATCTTGTACCAGTTCTTGCTGCCCTTGGAGCTGTAAGTAATGGAACTACAAAAATAATCAATGCCGAGAGACTTAGGATAAAGGAATCCGATAGATTAAAGGCCATTTCAACTGAGCTTAACAAGTTAGGAGCAAATGTAAAGGAACTCGAGGATGGATTGCTTATTGAAGGGAAAAAGGAACTAGTTGGAGGAATCGTAGACAGTTGGAACGACCATAGAATTGCCATGGCGTTAGCTGTAGCCTCTATTAAATGTACTGAGCCGGTGATAATTACTGGTAGTGAAGCAGTAAAAAAATCCTATCCTGATTTTTGGAAAGATTTTATGAGTCTAGGAGGACAGATTGATGAGCAGTATGTGGGGTAAAAATATAAAAATTTCAATTTTTGGTGAATCCCATGGAAAGGCAATAGGGGTAGTTATAGATGGGCTTCCTCCAGGAATAGAACTAGATATGGAGTATATTAATAAGGAAATGAAGCGCAGGGCTCCAGGCAGAAATAAAATATCTACACCCAGAAAAGAAGGAGACAGCTTTGAGATATTAAGTGGATTTTTTAATGGAAAAACTACTGGAACTCCACTTTCTTCCGTAATATTTAATACAAATCAAAGATCAAGGGATTATGAAGCTGCGAAAGCTATACTCAGACCCGGTCATGCAGATTATACGGGCTATGTAAGATACTCTGGCTTCAACGACTATAGGGGTGGAGGCCATTTTTCAGGAAGATTGACTGCTCCATTAGTATTTGCAGGAGCTATAGCAAAGCAAATACTTGGTAAGGATAATATTTTAATTGGAAGTCATATAAAGAGCATAGGGAATATAGAAGAGGATTCCTTTAATCTAATAAATATTGATAATTCATTATTAAAGAGCCTAAGGGATAAGGAATTTTGTGTTATAGATGATGAAAAGGGTAAGGAAATGAAGGAACATATTTTAGAGATAAAGGAAGATAATGATTCCGTTGGAGGCGTTATAGAGGCGGCAGTGGTGAATCTACCGGTAGGTATAGGATCACCAATTTTCGAAGCCGTAGAATGCAAGTTAGCACAAATACTTTTTTCAATTCCAGCAGTAAAGGGAGTAGAGTTTGGAATAGGGTTTGATATAACAAAACTTAGAGGCTCTGAGGCAAATGATGAATTATATATAGATGATGGTAATATTAAGGCATATTCAAATAATAATGGCGGAATACTTGGTGGGATTACAAATGGAATGCCAATAATATTTAGAGCTGCAATAAAGCCCACACCTTCCATTGGTAAGACCCAAAGAACAGTTAATGTATCAAAGGGTATAAATACTAAGCTTGAGACAGAAGGTCGTCATGACCCATGTATAGTACCTAGGGCAGTACCTGTTGTTGAAGCTGCTACGGCTTTAGCGTTACTTGACTTGATGATGGAAAAGGATGGATTATTATGAATGAGCTAGATAAACTTAGAGCTGATATAGATAAAATTGATAGTGAACTTGTGGCTCTATTTGAAAAACGGATGGAGACGGTAATTAAAATAGGTGAATACAAGAGGAAAAACAATATACCGATATTTAACCAGTCAAGGGAAATAGAGGTTTTAAAGAAGAATGTTTCTAGATTGAACAATAGTGAGTTTGAAAACGAAACTAAAGAATTTCTAAACAAAGCAATGGAGATAAGCCGAGAGGTACAAAGAAAAAATATAATAAGTATGACAGATGACGGTTATTTAGCCCATAAAAATATATCAAAAGATTATCATTCATGTGGTTTAGATCACGAATTAAAGGTTGGATATCAAGGAGAGCCTGGAGCATTTAGTCAGGAAGCCTTAACACAATATTTTGGAAATTGTGTAGAAACCCTTAATGTTAGAGAGTTTGAAGATGTATTTAAGGCCCTTAAAAACGATGATATTGATTATGGAGTACTTCCAATAGAAAATTCATCTACCGGTGGAATAGCAGAGGTATATGATCTCTTAAAGAAATACGGATTTTACATTGTAGGAGAAAAATGTATAAAGGTTCAGCATAATCTTGTGGCCTCAAAAGATACTGAAATAGAAGATATTGATGAAGTATACTCCCATCCCCAAGCATTTAAGCAATGCAGTGAATTCTTTAAGGACTATCCTGATTTAAGATTAATACCATTTAAGAATACTGCAACAAGTGCAAAGTATATAAATGAAGAAAAAGCTAAAAATAAAGCGGCAATCTGTAGTCATAAGGCAGCTCTGCTATATGATTTGAAAATTATTAAAGAGGATATTAATTATAATACAAAGAACTATACTAGGTTTATAATGATAGGTAAGGATCTAGAGGTCCACGAAATTTCTAATAAAATCAGCATAGTAACTACGACAGCCCATACACCGGGATCATTGTATAGGACTTTAGGGTATTTTACCGAAAACAACCTTAATATGATGAAGATTGAATCGAGGCCACTTCTAGATAGGTCTTGGGAATACTTCTTTCATATAGATTTTAGCGGCAATCTAAATGATGATGCTGTAAAGAGATCTATAGAAGCCATTAGAAAAAACAGTACGTACTTTAAGTTATTAGGAAACTATGTGGGTCATAGGATATAATCTGTATTCAATAGGAATAGGTGGGATAAAATGAGTTTATTATTTGGTCTTATAGGTGAAAAATTAAAGCACAGCTTTTCGCCAGCGATACATTCGATAATATTTAAAGAGCTTAATTTAGATGGACATTATCAATTGTTTGAAGTGAAAAAAGAAGATTTAAAAGATGCGGTATATGGATTGAAGGCACTTGGTGCCAAGGGCGTAAACGTAACTATTCCCTATAAGTTAGATATTATGGAATACTTGGATGATATATCCGATGAAGCTAAAAAGATTGGTGCTATAAACACCATATGTTTTAAAGATAATAAAACCTTTGCATATAATACCGATTATTTTGGTTTTGGTATTATGTTAAACAAGTTCGATATTAGTATAGAAAATAAGAAGGCTGTTGTGCTAGGTACCGGAGGAGCAGCTAAATCCGTATTACAATATTTAATTGACAAAAACATTGGAGATATAACCCTTGTAAGCAGAGATATAAATAGGGCAAAAGAGAAGTTTACAGATTACAGGGTAATATCCTATGATGATATAAAAGAAATAGGTAAGAAAGATATAGTAATAAATACTACGCCTTGTGGAATGTATCCGAAGACCAATAATTCGCCTATGAAAAAAGAAGATATGTCAAACTTTGATGTAGCTGTGGATTTGATTTACAATCCTATTGAAACACTATTCCTTAAACATGCTAGAGAGCAGGGCATTAAAAGAGTAAATGGATTATATATGCTTGTTGGGCAGGCTGTAAAGGCCCAGGAGCTTTGGAACGAAATAGATATTAGTAGTGAAATAATTGATAGAATATATGAAAGAATAGTTGAAAGTATTTAACGGATTATGGATGTATGAATAGAAAAATTAAACTCAAATTAATAAATTTCAAAGAAAAAGTGTAGAGATATTTACTATTTTCTTTGAAATTTATTTTAACCCGCATTATTCATAGAAGGTGGTTAGAAACTATGCAAAACAATGATAAAAATATAATACTTATAGGTATGCCTGGCTCAGGTAAGACAACAATAGGAGAACTTGTATCTCAAAGACTGAATATGAAATTTTGTGACGTGGATCATTATATAGAAGAAAAAGAAGGCAGATCTATACCCGATATATTTAAAGATGATGGAGAAGCCTATTTTAGAAAACTAGAAACCAGTGCAGTGAAAGCAGTAAGTGAGAACAAAGGATATGTAATATCATCGGGGGGCGGAGTAGTGAAATTTCCCTGCAATATGGAATCCCTTGGGAAAAGTGGTATAATTATATTTATTAATAGATCAGTTGAAGACATTATATCGGATGTAGAAACAGAGGGACGTCCTTTATTAAAGGATGGAAAGGAAAAGCTTTATAATCTTTATAAAGAAAGAATTTCTTTATATAAGAAATATTGTGATCATGAAGTAGTGAATGATGGGAGTTTAGAAGCTATAGAAGAGAGGATTTTAGAGATTATAGAAAATGATTGATAATGAAGTTGTAAACAACATTGTTTCTTAGTCTTGAAAGACTTAAAAGGAAGACAGAATCTTAGAAGTTATCACTTAAAACTACAAATGCGTTGTCATAGAATTTTACCAAGGGAGTTGAAAAAGTTGAAAATACTGATAATAAATGGTCCAAATATCAATTTTTTAGGTATAAGGGAAAAGAACATTTATGGTAATACAACCTATGAAGAAATGTGTAAATATCTTGAAGAAGAAGCTAAAAAATTTGAAATAGATGTCAATATAGTTCAAAGCAATATAGAGGGAGAGCTAGTGAATCACATCCAAGCGGCTTATGGAAAATATGATGGAATAATAATCAATCCAGCTGCCTATACCCACTACAGCATTGCAATATTAGATGCCCTAAAGGCAGTGGGAATTCCTGCAGTTGAAGTGCATATTAGTAATGTCCATGCTAGGGAGGAGTTTAGGAAAAAATCCGTTACAGTGCCTGCATGTATTGGGCAAATAAGCGGATTTGGTATATATGGATACGTTATGGCTATGAAGGGTTTAATTAATCATAATAGTGGTGTATAAATAGAAGTGTTTGATATAGATATTTATTGAGGTATATTTATAAATATGCCTAAAAAGGGGATAGCGGTATGGGCGGAAAAAAACGTTGCCACTAATAGCCATAATAGCAACTTCCATAATCTGGGGGTTGTCATTTTTGAGTATGAAAGTATCCGTAGGTCTGTTACCACCAATGACTTTAGCACTTGTTAGATTTTTAATTGGTTCAGTTGTATTATCAATAATTTATCTGATAATGGAAAAAGAAAAGAGATTGAACAAAAAAGACATCCCAATACTGGCTTTGTCAGGGTTTATAGGAGTAAGTGCTTATTTCTATTTTGCAAACAATGGAATTCAGTATATATCGGCATCTTCAGCTTCAATAGTTATTGCAGCTATACCAATTTTCACATTAATTGCAGAAATAATATTTTTAAAGGCAGAATTAACAAAGAAGAAAATTATTAGCGTTGCTGTATCTTTCTTAGGAGTATACTTGATTGTAGGATTTAGTAGCGGAGGAGCTTCAGAAGGTTCTTTAAAGGGATATTTGTTGTGTCATTGTATGGGTCGCTTATAGTATTATAACAAAACCCCTATATAAAAAATACTCTCAAATAGCTATCGTGTATTTTCAGACATTATTTGGAACCCTATTTTTAGTGCCATTTGTCTTTTTTGAGACAACTAATTGGAGTCTAGTAGATAATACGATAAATTTTAATGTTATTTATTTAGGTATATTTTGTTCAGCAATAGCCTATTACCTATATATTTATGCAATGGATTATTTAGGCGTTTCTACAACATCTTTATTCCTAAATTTGCTTCCAGTTGTAACTGTAATAGCGAGTTATTTTATATTGGACGAGAGAATAAACTTTTACCAGATTATTGGTGGAGCATTAGTAATTTTTTCAGTGTACTTTGCAAATACTAAGGGTAGGAATAAGGAAGAGGGATTAACTCAAGAAGAACCTGTTGAAGCAGTTTGATAGATGGAATTAAAAGTCTAGATTTTTTATAGTCTAGGCTTTAGTTATGTATTTTTGAAGAATAGCCTTTGATTAAATTAAAATATCTCCAATTCCTATAATAACTTTTCAATTTACCTTTTACATTATTCTACTCTTATTTATTCCTCTATAAGTAGTCGTTGTGCAAGAACAATATACCTGTCTAATCCTTGACTTATTTTTACTACCTCATCTGTATGTCCTTGTTTTTCATATGTTTCACTTAGCTTTAATCGAAGATTATATATCTTCTTATCAATTTCATTTTGTGAAAAATTATTCTTTTCTTGCACTTTTCCACCTCGTCCATAAATTTAAAGTAACAAGATTTTATTAACTAAGAAAGACACTGTTTCTATACACGTTATATATAGTTTGATTTAGAGATTAGTGTAAGAGTAAAATCTTATAATTCTCCTTAGTAGTTCTATATAAATATTACAACATAAAACGCTCCCTATAAGTGAACAATAATTTAACTGTAATAGGATTAGAATTTACTTAGAGGTGACGATATGCAAAATAGATATGCTGATAAATATATAAAGCTGGGGAAAAATATAAAAAAGTATAGAAAACAGTTAGGATTATCGCAGGAAGAATTAGCGGGTAAGATGAGTATAAGTAGAAGTTATCTAAGTAAGATAGAAGCACCAAATTGCGAAAAATCTTTCTCAATGGAAACTTTATTCTTACTAGCTGAAGCTCTACATATTCCAGTGCATAAGTTGTTAGAGTTTGAAGAGGAAGAGAAGTAATTTAAACCGCTGAGCTAGTTTCGGATCCAAGAATTTTTTATGTCTTTTTATTGTTTATGCTATAAACTTGTTTTTGTATAATACTCATAAAGCATTTTTTCGAGGGTCAGGTCTTTATAATTTCATAACATTAGTAAAATTATTTAGAATATATGTCACATTTTTTATCTCTGATTCGTTATATAAGTGTAAATAAAAACTCAGGGCATAACCCCTTTGTTTTGGTCAGATTTCTCTTTGAGAAATGACTTTAATGAGAATAAACACACTTGTAGAAATGGGGGGGGCCAGTGGAGATAATGCATATGGAAGAGATTATAGAAAAATTTCAGTTTAATATATTTAGATATTACTATCAAATGATTCGCTGCAGGGAAACAGCAGATATACTTATTTCTACATAAATGATGAACTATGGAATATAGAAATTCTTGCACCAAGCTCTATAGAAAGCGACGAGATATTTAAAATTGTAGAGAGTATGGAGTAGAAGGCAAAGGAATATAAACGATTGGTTTTGTTTGCGGTATAGGCTGAAACTGATGAAAAAGTATATATAGCTATTAAAGTTGAAAATGTGACATGGGGACAGACTCTTCTGACACGCTCTCTTTTTAGGGTGTCTGGGTCTGTCCTCATGTCATATTTTGCAAGTTCTAGTGAAAAAATTGACTTTTTAGTAGTGGGACAGATTATATAGTCTCTAATAGGAAAAATATTGACTTAAGAAAAGTAGATTAAAGGTAAATTAAGTTAAATCGAGAATTAGATAATTGAGTAACTAAGAATGTTATTAATTAAATTAAGTAGGCTAAATAATACTGTATTAAAGTTAAACAGAATAGATGAGAAATTCAGAAGTCATTCAGGCACTGAAAAAAGAATAAAAAGAATTATAGAAACAATAACTGGAAATGCTTGTTTTGATATGGAAGAAGTGAATTAAATGAACTATTTTATAATATAATAATTCTATGAATATATTTCGAAGGGGAGCAGAGCTATGGGGGATGAAATAAAAGAAGGCTATAAGAAAAATATATTGATGTATTTAGGAGCATTATTGGTAATATTAATCCTATATCCATTTAATTTTATTAATTATTTTCCTTTTGCAATGTTTATATATTTTGGCGTAAGAGGTTTTCAACATTTATTATTTAAAAGGATTTATAAAAAAGAATTGCTGTTGTTATGGGGAATAATAGCATTAAATTTTATTTTGGATAGATCACATATTATATATTTAAGACTTGATATTCAAATAGCATTTTATTTTACAATACTAATTATTTATTACGTATTTAAAGATGATTCAAAATGCAAATGGATGAAAATATTATGTATTGCATTTATAATTCCATTAGTTATATCTATAAATACATATATGAGAAAAGATGTATTGATAAAGGATAGAGGACTTGAAAAGTGTGTAAAAGAAAAACTCAAAGAGTCTTGGGATACAAAGGAAATAACTCAATCCAATTTAGAGAAGATAGGATATTTATTTATAGGCAGTTTAGACCATGTATATAGCCTAGAGGGATTAGAGAATTTAATAAATTTAGAAAAGCTACGTTTACGCAATGCTAAAAGAATTAAAGATTTCAATGTGTTAGTCCATTTGCCAAAACTAAGAAAGCTAGCTTTAGATGAAGCAATATTAGATAACCTATTAGAAGCAGAAAAATTCAATTATTTAGAGGAATTAAACCTTGATAACTGCAAAGTTAAAAATAAGCTAACCAAGGAAAAATTTCCGAAGATTAAAAGATTAGAAATGTGGGGAACGGATTTAGATGATCTATCATTAATTAAGGGATTAGAGACCCTTGAAGAGCTAGATTTGAGCTTTTGTAAAATCTATAGTTTAAATGGTATAGAAAATCTGAAAAATCTAAAGAAGTTGGTAATTTACAAAGCCGAAATAAAAGATATCAGCAAAATTAAAGAATTGAAATCACTGGAAGAAATAGATATCGCTGAAAGTCGGGTTAAGAATATAGAGATGCTAAAAGAACTACCAAATATTAAAAGGTTAAAAATCCCTTAGACATTTCTATATGTCTATGATATTAGGCTATTATAAAAGCCTTTATATATAATACTTATTAAGAAAACTTACAACTTAGGAGGACAATAAATTGAAGCCATTAATATGTTTTATTTTGACCTTAAGTGTTCTTACGGGATGCGGCGTAAAGGAGCAATCAGAAAAGTTAGATGTAGAAGTTAAAGAAGATCACAATGAAAGTATCGTAGCTACTCAGGAAGTTAAGCCAAGGATAGCTATAATCAACGAAGATGGTGTGGTTTTAGCTGAAAGATTTAATGTGCCTAGAGGTTATAAAAGGGTTGAGGCCCAAGAAGGTTCCTTTGCCCAGTATTTAAGAAATTTAGAACTAAAACCCCATGGTTCAAAGGTATTGTTCTACAATGGAAATACTAAGGAAAACTATGGAGTCTATGAAGCTGTAGCTAATATGGATATCGGCAAAAAGAATCTACAACAATGCGCTGATGCAATTATGAGGCTTAGAGGCGAATATTTCTACAGTAAAGGTATGTATGACAAAATCCATTTTAACTTTACCAATGGATTCAAAGTAGACTATAGTAAATGGGTTGAGGGCTACAGAGTTAAGATCGATGGTAATAACACCAGGTATATAAAGAAGAACAAAAAGTCCAATACCTATAATGATTTTCGAAATTATATGGAGTTAATATTTATGTATGCGGGAACAATGTCTCTATCCGATGAGCTTGAGACTGTAGCGCTTGAGGATATGCAAATTGGTGATGTTTTCATTCAGGGGGGAAGCCCCGGGCATGCAGTTATAGTAGTTGATATGGCTAGAGGCATCAAATCTGATAAGAAGCTTTTTATGCTAGCTCAGAGCTATATGCCAGCTCAAGATATACAGATACTGGCTAATCCTAATGATGATATGAGCCCATGGTACTCCTTAGAGGATGTAGAGACTATAGCCACACCTGAATGGACCTTTAACAAGAAAGATTTAAAGAGATTTAAATAACTATATTTTAAAAGAACAAAGCCTAGACTTTTGTAGTCTAGGC
>JMSU01000238.1_pt1 | contig 18738 bp, 14 predicted proteins | sample 179011 | NCBI WGS metagenome assembly JMSU01 (sample SAMN02769580, study PRJNA246767) | bioreactor metagenome | isolation source: Culture-1 Bioreactor ArsB derived from microbial biomass from the upper 2 cm... | place: Germany: Bremen | collected day 87 after inoculation
TAATGAAAAGACAGTTCTAGTAACTGGATTTTAGATAGAAATTAGAATGCCCGCCGGACTTGTTTCGGCGGGATTTTTTAATTAACACTATCTATACAAAATTAACCTAGGCAACGTGAAATATTAGCACGCCAGCTATGGTCGTGAATGACTCTTTCGTAGTAATTTTTGCCATTAATTATTTCATTCTTAGTCATTTGAGAAAGCTCCTCCCAGTCTTTACCAAAAACATAGGTAGCATTCCCCAACCGATTGCTTTCCAAAACATATAACTGTTTTGAATCAAATCCGTACACAAAATACCCACTAAATCCTCCTCTCCCCATTGCCATAAACTCTGGGGTAAACCGAGTGATCCATTTTATTCTATCTTCGATTACACCTCGATCTGATTTAGACATATTTTCAGTTTTAGATTTTATGTAAAATTCTACCCTTTCCCAAGGGTATTGCCCTTTAGGTAATACTTCCCAATTCAATTCTCTAAACTTTGGTAATGCTGACAGCCCAGAATTAGAGTCCACAATTTCAAATTCACCAAAGCATTCAAGCATTAATTTAGCTAGGTGTATCACACTTTCATCTTTCTCTAATGATAAATTGATCTCACGCGTTGATAAATATCTTTTCTCACTTAAAGCTAAAGAAAATATTTTTTCAGATGGTGCAGACATATAATCACGTGGGTAGACATCTATTGTACGGGTTTGAGTTCCAGAATGCCACCTCCCATGCCAATCTTTCCATTCCCTAAAAGAATGATAAGACCTCGGCTCTTTCGGAAGGTCATCCCTGACAATTTCTTTTCCCTGAACATTATAATCAGTGATAGGACCAAGGTATGATGGCATAAGGCTATCGCCTAGTTTTAACTCATCCTCAAAACCAACCTTAGTCCACATAAATTTATTATCACCCACTATTGGGCAAACAAAACGTATTTTAGTAAGACCGTTGGTTAACTTCAACACACGATTTATACTCCGAACTCTTGTCCCCTTTATTCCCATCTCACCCTCCATTAATCTATTCAAATTTTAAATATAAATACCTGTATTGTTTTTCGGCATATCAGATTTTAAACACACAAACAATACATTAAAAATAAAGGCTAACATATAAAAACAAAAAAGTACGTCAAAAAAAAGCCGCCGAAACTTCTGTTCCAGCGGCCTTCTCAAAAAGATTTCCCAAATATCAAACTTAACAACTCAACGCATCCGCCGCAGCCACACAAACCGCCAGTGCGGCGTGGTCACTTTCCCCGGCGAATTCTTTGCCGTCTTTGGTTAAACTTGCACGCCAGTTGGTTTCAGTCATACTGCCGCGACTCAAGTCTTTCAGCTCAAATTTATAGCCCCTTGTTTCGAGCAGTTCGAAAATTTTAAGTGCCTTGTGGATATCACCCAGCGCATTTTCGGGCATGTCTTCGCCCAGATGTTTAACCAGTGTTTCTTCGAGTGTTTCAATTGTATATTCAGCCATTTCTATATCCTCCAGAAGGATTGATTATGATTTGAAAAAATCACTCAATCACTGCAAACGATGCAAGTCAATTTTCATACCTAAGGACTTAACAATCAATGCCTTAGGAAGACACTTACTTTCATTCCCTTCTTCAAAAACAGAATACAGCTGAAACAGTTCCGAAAGTCATGTAGTATAAGCTGTAAAAGAAAATTTTTATCTTAGGGAGAGGGCTAATGAAAACTCAACTTTGGAAAAAGGTTGGCACTTCCTGCATGTGTTTGGTGACATCATTTTTATTTGTCACATCAACTTGTGCTACCTACAGTAAAGCAGCGGATTTGAATTTAACCTACATAGGAGAAGCTACCGAAGCGGACGTGACCCTGACCTATTTCCTTCAGGGTCCAGCACAAGGCGAGACGGTTATTCTGCTCCCAGGAATGGGCCGCGGGGCATGTGAATTCCGTGAATTATCAAGAACTCTGAATAATGCAGGGTATCGTACAGTTGCGATACAGCCACGCGGCATAGGCAGAAGCGGACCGATCCTCACGAATCCGACATATGAACGATTTGCGGACGATGTGGCACTCGTCATAAGCGATATTCCCGGAGGAATATCTGGAGGAAAGGTACATGTGCTCGGCTATGAATTTGGAAACCGGATAGCCAGAATGTTCGCTGTGAAATATCCTGAACGCGTCAAGTCGCTAGTCCTTCTCGCTTGCGGGGGACAACAAGTTTCTTCTTCGTCTCCTCAGACACAATCCTCTAAGGCCACTCAAACTGATTCTGACACAACGACATCTGTCCAAACAGTACAAAAACATAAAACCTCAACAAAAAAAGCACCGAACATTCAAACCTTTGCGCCACAATCACAGGTCGTAACAAGGAACATAGATAACTATTTCAGGAATCTATCGGCGCAGAAAGATGAAGCAGACCCTCAAGATGTCACACTAGAAGGAATGATTGCTGCATTTGCTTTCTGGCTAACGCCCTCCCAACGAGAAAATTATGTAAAACAAGCTTTCTTTGCCCCCATGTCACGGGTTCCCTATTACTGGATTACAGGCTGGTATCGGGACACAGGCTGGATGCAACAGGGGATGGATCGAAAACACTCATCATCTTCTGCGAACTGGGTGAGTGGAGGCAGTGCTCCCATGCTGATTCTCAATGGTCAATATGATGCGGCTGCACCTATAGAAAATGCCAAATACATGAAAAAGACCTACCCTGAAAGAGTCACATTGTTCGAAGTACCCAATGCCGGACACGCCATGCTGGCAGAACAACCCGCATTTATCAGCGATCATGTGATCTCTTATCTTGGCCGCCATTCAGGTATCAGATAATTCAACTTGTTAAAAAGCCACCGGAAGAACTCCGGTGGCTTACAAAAATAATTACAAAATGATTTTACTGATCCATAGCCTCTTTCGCTTTATCCTTCATATCATCGTAAGCATCCTTGGCCTGATCGCCCATACCATCCATTTTATCTTTTGCCTGATCGACTGCTTCATCAAATTTTTTACCGAGCTTTTCACCGCTACCTTCATTCTCACAACCGACAGCTACAGACAAAAAAGCAACCAGACAAAGCACATAAACCAATCTCTTAATCCAGCCCATATCAACCTCACACAAGCTAAATAATTAAAACAAAACCTCCCCCCAATCAGGGAGTACAGAGGGGCTTAGCCCTTCTGCCAGCCGGAGGCGAAATCACCATAGAAAACGCGATAGCGCATTCAAACAACTCTTAATTACTGCAAACCAAGCTCGACACGAGGACCACTGCCTTTACCGGTTGCACTCATGCCTTTGAGAAAGATACGTTCAGGCTCGACACCGGACTTATCAGTCAAAAGATTACGTATAAACTCAGCCCTCATACGTGCCAGTTCGGCAAGCTGTGTATCAGTAACCTTGATATTATCACGTAACGCTTTTTCCATGTCCGGTACGGGCAGAGCTTCCACAAATCCCAAAAAGTTTGTGGGCTTGTCGAACGGGGATTCCTTGTAAGCAGCCTCGAGATACTCAGGATATTCCTCCTCAGTCACGACAACATCTTCAACAGAATCCGGTGCCCCATCATCTCCTTCAAGCTCAAGAAATTTGGGCATTGCAACCTGACGCCTGAACTCGGCCTCTTCCATTGCCGGAATATCTTCCGGTGAAGTAAAGCCGCTGATTTCGAGCTTAAGTCCGGGCCTGTCTTTCATTGCTTTTGCAACAGATTCAACTTTGGATAATTCATCCTCTTTCGGGCCTGCTGTTCCGGGTTCAAAAGCCAGGACATCCATATCCTCGCCCCCACCTACCAAGGCTCCGATAAGTGCAAAAGGTGAAGTTACAGCTTTAACAAGCAGGTTCACAATAGCTCGCGCAATGACTCGTCCAAGTCTAAACTGGGGATCAGAAAGATCGCCTTCTACGGGAATATCAAGCCGGATATTACCGCTGCTGTCCCTCAGCAGAGCAAGCCCCAGCCCGATAGGGATATTAGGCGCATCTGGATTATCAACCTTGTCGCCCACTTCAAACTGATAAATATCAAAAACGTTTTCAACAGCCATAAATTTGCCACGCAATTTCACAGCCACATCAGAACTGAGCATCCCAGTACTGACCGGATAGGCAATAAACTTTTCGGTGTAGGGAGAAAGCTGGGTCATATCCAGATTGGCAAGAGACAGATTAAGGTCTGTATCAGCACCCTCGGCTGTAGGTTGAAGAAAACCCTCAATTACAAGTGGTGCCTGCTGGTCAAATGTCGCGTTGAACGACAGGTCGGTTCGATCACCCTGTGGTAATTCCAGCCCGCGTACTGCTGAACGCATCTTAGTAATATCAAGTACAAATTCAGGAGTAACGGACTGATCTTTAAAAATCAGTGTCCCATTGCTCATGAACATTTTATCCACATAAATAATATTATCTTTTTTAACTTCTGGAGCAGGGGAAAAACTGTCTGCTACATCAAGTTGCGGTTCTGCCGGAGCTGAGGCATCAATTTTGGATTTAGCAGCTGCTTCTTCGGCCTGCTGTTCGACCAATGTAGCATTAACAGGTTCAGCGCGCTTTCCGGTAAGCATACGACCAATATTAAATGTACCGTCCGATTCTCGTTTAAGAAAGATCTGTGGCTTGACCACGCCTACTGATGCAACCTTTACTTTAAACGGTGCAGATACAAAATCAATTCCCCGTACTGAAAATTCATTGAGATGAAAAAACTTCTCATTACCTTGAGTATCACGGACCAACAGGTCTTTAAGCTGAACCTTACCAGTGTAACTGGCTGCTGGCTCCTTGGCAGCGGAAAAACTCCAGTTGCCATTCACATCAATATGCCCCCTGGCAATATTAAGCTGCATTTCAGGCGGTAAATAACCGTTAAAATCCCGCAACCGGAACTTACGCAACTGCACGCTACCATCCCCCTTCAAGGACTGAGCTCCGGCTTGACCGTTTATATCCAGATATCCACGCCCGTTAATAACTGCAGCAATGGAGATTTTCATCGGTTTTCCTTCAGGGAAGGTAAGATCCTTAACACCTATTTTTATATCACTGACTTTAGTGGTTGTAGTTTTAGTGGCGGCTTTGTCAGTGAATTCTATACCCGAATCAGCAAGCTGAAATTTATTAAGCACCACCTTCCACTTTTTTTCTTTAACTTCCGAAACTATTTCATCAGCCTTTTCTTCTATTTTTTCTTCTTCAGCCTGAACCTCGACCGGTTTGGCTGCCATACTTTCGCGGTGCTTCTCAATATACTGTAAAAGATCAATGCCCTTACTGTTCCTGACTAGCTTAATCAACGCCTTATTCAAATTAATGGAATCGATAAAAACAGACTTTTCCTTAACATCAAGGGTTCCATTCGTCATGGCAAAACCATTCAATCCGATAAGCGTCTTGCCGCCTCCCTTGGGCTGCAAAATCAAATCATCAACACTCACACTAATATTACTCAACCTTACGGTTTCGGATTTTGGAACAAAAGCAAAATTACTGCCCATCCCGACTTTACCGGAAGCGATATCAAGAGGGACCGGACCATCCAGATAAGCATGGTAATCCGGAATATCCAAATCAGATACGGAGACGCTTCCATTTACAGCAAGCGGAATCAATCCGAGAGTTCCGCGACCGCTGATTATTTCTGTTGAATTGGAACCAATATCAAAATCATATGTTCCCGCCGCATTCTCAGTAGTGCTGATATTTTCCGCCCGAATGGATATAGGACCAATTTGTTTGCTAAACCCATTACCAAAAGCATTATCGGTAAAATCCACCTGCCCGTTTTCAAGAACAAACTCATTTACCAAAGCGGCAAGAGCCGGTCCGGTGTCGGGTTCTCCTTCCTTAGATTTTTCTCCAGCCTCAACTGACGGAGTTAGATAATCCAGCAAATCAGGAGTGCCATCCTCCTTCAACCGGACTTTTAAATATGGATCACTAAGTTTAATGGAACCTATCTTCAGAATCCTCCGCAGAATGCTGACCTGATCGAGATTCACATCAAGCTTTTTAAACCTTAAAAGAGTCGGTCCCTTTTTGGCTGTAAGATCAAAATTATTTATATGGGCATTCCCCCGAATCAAAACTCTAGGCAGCAAAGTGTCACTACGCTCAAATGCGAGAGTCAGATTAGTGCTCAGGCTGCCACTTTTAAGTGAAGTTGTTTTATAAATGGGCAGATAAACCCAATATTCACTCAACTGTGCTTTCTCCAGAGAAAAATCAAACTCGGTTTTAAGAGAAGACTGAAACGGCAGAGAATGGCCTTCAAGGGCGAAGGGAGTACCGTTAATGACCATATGTAAAGTAGGCTGAACCTGCTTTGCATTGTCCCTGCTCAGAGAAGAGGTAAACGGGATCGACAAATTAAGATCTGTGATAACATGCTGCATGTCGCGAACTTTGTCGTAAACTTTGCAGGTTCCATTCGTAATAACCAGATTACGTAAAATAAACGGAAAAATTTCTTTTGATTTATCTTTCTCCTCAACGAGCTCTTCAGTGGCTGCATCTTCGGGAATCAAATCGGATACACTGCTACCACCCCTGAATATGGATAAATCAATCTGCGGATCAGCAATTTCAATACGGTCAAAAACAGCAGAAAGTCTAAAAATAGAAAAAGAATCAAAATTTAGGTCAAAAAGACGGAATGCAAAAAGATTTCCTTCTCCTTCTTTTTTACCAATTTCAAAACCTTCCACTTGCAGATGGAGAGTATAAGGGTTGAAATCAATACGACTGATACTTACTGGTCTATTCAGAAGTTCCGGAAGCTTTGATAAGGCTACTTTTTTAGCCGTGAAAGGAATCAGAAAAAAACCAATCAGAGTATAAATAATCAAAAAAACGGCTGTAACAACTCCGGCCTTGCCCCATTTATTAAGTAAATTCCATTTGCTGCGCATCTTTTTTAACATAAGAATCTCCGTACCTCATACTATATCCTTTATACGGATTAATTACATTATTATTAAATGAAAAGACAGCACCCCGCCAAACTCTCAAGCAATCATGATGTTGAATAATTAATAAGTGACTGATACTCTTCCCTAGAAATATAGACCTGCAAGGAATCAAAATGACGGCAGAATCACATTTGGTATACCAATATTCCACTTCAAGGGCGCCTGGTTTGAAAATCAAGACCGTGCTGCTCTGTCTGCTCTGCTTTCTGATTCTTATCCCAAACAGCGCCTCTGCCAGCACTCTGAAACTTAAAAATCTTGTACTGGACAATCAGGCAGGAAGTATCATGGCCCGGTTCGGCATTGAACTGATAGCAGATACTCAAGTCGAAGAAGCCCTGCTAAGTGGAATTAAGCTCAAATTAGAATGTAATGCCCAACTCCTTGAGCACAGAAGAATGTGGCCTGACTCTGAGGTTGCGGGGAAAAAATACTATAATAAATTATACTTTGATTCCCTTTCAGACCAATTTGTCGTTGAAAAAAACGGTTCGGGCAAAATATACAAAAACAAAAGCCTGAGTATACTCTTACGTGAAGAATGGAAGACAATCGTATTGGATCTGGGACCATGGTCCACGCTTGAACGCGGAGAAAGATATAAACTCAGGCTTAAGGTCAGGCTTGACCAGACCGATGTTCCGGCATGGCTTAAAAATACCCTCTTCTTCTGGTCATGGGACGTTATCCCTTCCGCAACCTACCAGCTTGATTTTACTTACTGATCTTAAGGCATATTAATGACAGAAAAACCAATCAAGATCAGTGTACCCGACACCAAGGAACGCAAGAGAAGGCAACGCGAATATTATATAGCCTTTTTCTGCCTGCTTGTTTTCGTAGCCCTCGGATTTGTCCAGCTTAAGTATATCGGGGTTAATTCATATCTGTTCGTAGGTCTTTTCAACCTGAACTTTATACTACTGCTGATTGTCCTGTTTATCGTGGTCCGCAATGGAGTTAAGCTGCTGTTGGAAAGACGAAGACGGGTGCTCGGGTCAAAGTTAAGAACAAGACTTGTTCTTTCCTTCATGTCTCTGTCTCTGGTTCCTACCCTGCTCATGTTTTTCATGGCCATGCAGTTTGTACAGATTTCCGTGGACTACTGGTTCAAAAATCAGGTTGAAGAATCAATGGTCCAATCCCTTGAGCTGGGCCGGGCCTTCTACGCTTCTGCGCAGGAAGGTCTTGAACGGCGCGGGGACAACATTCTCGATGCCATCAAGGAAAGCCGCTATGCATGGGGCGGAAAAACCATGAAAAATTTTCTAGGTAAAAAACTTGGAGAATATGACCTTGGCCTGCTTGGAGTTATCAAGCCGAACGGCAACAAGCTTAATTGGTACTCCCAGGGATCATGGGAAAAAGCATGGTCTGAAATCAATGCCAAAGTTGACTGGGAGAACCTGAAAGAACATCCGCGTTTCTGGTCCACGATTCATCCTATGCCCGGTAATGATATGGTTATCGGAATCCTGCCTGTTGACGACGGTAAAACCGGTTTCATGGTTATCGGCGAAAACATCGGACAGGGATTGCTGTTCAAACTGGACCGGGTTGTACAGGGGCTTGATGAGTATAAGCAGCTCAAGACCCTGAAATACCCTCTCAAAATGAGTCTGTATCTCACTCTGGGAGTTACCACTCTTTTGATTATCCTCGGCTCAATCTGGTTCGGATTCCGTCTTTCAAAAGAACTTTCCGCGCCTATTCAGGCTCTTGCTGCCGGTTCGCAACGCATTGCAAGAGGAGACCTTACTGTTCGCCTTGAAGACCGCTCTGACGATGAACTTGGATTCATGGTCCAATCATTCAACAGTATGGCGGAAGATCTTGAGGACAGCCAGAAAAGCCTGAAAACAGCCAACGACCGGCTTGCGCAACAGAATCAGGAACTGGAACGCAGAGGCCGCTACATGGGAGCTGTACTTAATAACATTACTGCCGGCGTTATCTCACTTGATGAAGAAGGAAAAATAAGTACAGTCAACTCCGCTATTGAAGAAATGCTCGGTATCAATGCTCGCTTTGTCCACGGTAAAGATCCACTGGCCCTGCTTCCCGAAGGCGATTTGGCTTCCTTGATTGCCGCAGCCCGTGCCGCCATGGCAACAAGCCCCTACTCGCAATGGCAACGCCAATTATCCCTAACTGTTGACGGAAGACACAGAAAATTCCTTGTTAACGTAGTGGCCCTTAAATCAGGTGACTCTAGTGCCGGTATAGTAGCGGTTTTTGAAGACATCACCGAGCTTGAAAAAATGCAGCGCATTGCCGCATGGCGTGAAGTGGCAAGGCGTATTGCTCATGAAATCAAAAATCCGTTGACTCCCATCAAACTTTCGGCCCAGCGTATGCAACGTAAATTTGGGCCGGGTATAGAAGACAGCGTCTTTAGAGAAAGCACTGACCTGATAATTTCGCAGGTTGAGCACTTGCAGCAGATGGTACAAGAATTCTCCGCCTACGCTAAGCTGCCTGAAGTTCGTCTGAATCCCGACGATATTTCACCTCTGCTTGAAGAAGTGGTCAGTATGTACCGCAACAGCCATAGTAATATTTCATGGAATCTTGAATTTCTATCCAAACTGCCCAAACTGGAACTTGATCGTGAAGCAATGCGCCGCACCCTGATAAATTTATTAACCAACGCAGCAGAAGCTCTTGACGGGTGTGACAGTCCCGCAGTAACCATCACCGCCATGCACGATTCCACTCTCGGGTGGCTACGCATAGAGGTGCAGGATAACGGCCCCGGCCTTTCTGCCGATGAACGATCAAGAATGTTTGAACCCTACTTTTCAAGCAAAAAGAGCGGTACCGGATTGGGACTGACTATTGTAAAATCTATTGTTACCGATCACCGCGGGTTCATCCGAGTAAAGCCCGCGGACCCTCATGGAACAGTCTTCGTGCTGGAGTTACCCACCTGATAAAATATCGCTTATCCTTGCCTGCAACCCATATTAATGTTTTAAATGTATTTATTATACTAGGACTCATATATAATAAACTTAACTTCACAACCGGAACAAACTGCCTGAACTCTGGCATTAATCTGGATTTAAAATGATTCCATATACTTCTGACTCAAACGGCATGAATGAATCTTCGCGTATTCTTATTATTGAAGACGAGGCAATTGTAGCCCTCGACATCAAAGGAAGGCTTCATGCTCTCGGATATTCTGTTGTAGGCGTAGCGGCTTCTGGAGAAAAAGCCATTGAACTTGCCGCCGAGCATACCCCGGACCTTATCCTGATGGACATAATGCTTGAAGGTAAAATGGACGGAATCGATACTGCTTTATCCATCAAAGAAAAACATTCTATTCCGGTAATTTACCTTACTGCATACGCTGACAATGAAACCCTGAAACGGGCAAAAATAACTGAACCCTTCGGATACATCATTAAGCCATTTGAAGATCGAGAACTAAACCTGACCATTGAAATGGCCCTTTACAAACACAAGGCCGAATGCACACTCAATGAGAATAGACGATGGCTCAAAACCACGTTCAACAGTATCGGCGATGCAGTCATTACTACGGACAAGCATGGTAAAATTAAATCCGTGAACAAAGCTGCAAGCTACCTGCTTGGCAATACGATTGAATCTCTATACGGCTGCAACTTTATAGAAAAAATTAGTATTCTTGATCCTGCGACCTTCAAACCGATCAAGCTCTTCGAAGACTATGCGTCCGGGTCTATAATTGATGATGCAGTACTTAAAACTCCTAAAAAGATCGTTCCAGTTTCCGTAAATATTTCAAATATAGAAGAAAGAGAAGACATAATAGGTTCTGTAATAGTTTTAAGAGACATCTCGCAACTTAAAAACAGTGAAGTAGCTTTAAAGAACAGCCTCAAGCAACTCCGTAGAACCTTTGAAGAAACTGTTGTTTCTCTTACCGCTATGTCTGAAAAACGAGACCCGTACACATCAGGACATCAACAACGGGTTGCTGAACTGGCTTGCAGAATTGCTGTAAAAATGAATCTGTCAGCTGAAGAAATTAATTGCATAAGAATTGCCGGAATACTTCATGATATAGGAAAAATATCAATTCCTGCAGAAATTCTATCTAAACCCACACGGCTCACTGACCTTGAAATGGGACTTATGAAAACCCACTCAGAGGCCGGATACGAGATTCTAAAAGGCATTTCTTTTCCATGGCCTGTAGCTAAAATAGTTTTACAACACCATGAACGCCTGGATGGCACTGGATATCCAAAAGGACTTACGGGTGACAAAATTTTAATGGAAGCAAAAATAATCGCTGTAGCTGATGTTGTAGAAGCGATGAGTTCACATCGCCCCTATCGGCCAGCATTAGGTCTGCAACGGGCAACTGACGAAATTATCCGCGGTCGTGATACCGCATATGATGCTATGGTTGTTGATGCATGCACGCAAGTACTTGAAAATGATAATTTTTCATTCGAAATGTAACGGGTAGACATATGAATAAGTCAATTTTGATTGTTGATGACGAAGACGGCATAAGATATTCTCTACGCGGTATCCTTGAGGATGAAGGATTTGAAGTCAGCGAAGCCGAAAGCGGCGAACTGGCTCTCAATCATTTAGCTGATGAAAGACCTGATCTGGTCTTTCTGGATATCTGGCTTCCGGGTATAGATGGGCTTGAAGTGCTTGAACGGATCAAAAAGGAATGGGACTGGCTGCCTGTTGTCATGATTTCAGGGCACGGAAATATTGAAACAGCTGTCTCTGCCATAAAAAAAGGGGCTTTTGATTTTATTGAAAAACCCCTTTCTCTGGAAAAAGTTGTTATTACCGCCGAAAAAGCAGTTGAATTTTCCAGACTGCAATCAGAAAACAAAGCCTTGCGTACTCGCATTGCGACAGAACAACCAGCTAAACTGACTGGCAACTCAAGTTCCATAGACTCCATGCGCGAAGTAATAGGACAGGTCGCCCCCACTGACGCATGGGTACTCATCACCGGAGAAAACGGGACAGGTAAAGAAATTGTCGCCCGCTCCATCCACTCCCTAAGTTTGAGAGCCGACAAACCGCTCGTTGCCGTCAACTGTGCTGCAATCCCTGAAGAACTTATTGAATCAGAACTCTTCGGGCACGAAAAAGGAGCCTTTACCGGAGCTGAAAAAGCTCAGGAAGGTAAGTTTGAATTAGCAGATAACGGAACTCTTTTTCTTGATGAAATAGGTGACATGAGCTTAAAAACTCAAGCAAAAATTCTTCGGATATTACAAGAACAAAGATTTGAACGGGTCGGCGGGCGTAAAACCATCAACGTCAATGTTCGTGTTATTGCCGCAACCAACAAAGACTTATTTCAAGAAATCAAGGAAGGAAATTTTCGCGAAGACCTTTATTACCGCCTCAAAGTTTTCCCTCTTGAAGTCCCTCCGCTGCGGGAACGTGCCGAGGATATCCCGATGCTCATTGGTGAATTTATCACCCGCCTCAACAAACAGCACGGTTTCAAGCCGTTGAACTTTACAGATCAGGCATTGAAAGTTCTGACTCACTACTCATGGCCGGGCAATGTGCGCGAACTTAAAAATTTCGTTGAGCGCATGCTCATAATGTTCAGCGGCAAGGAAGTAGGGCCGGACAAACTACCTCCTGAAATTACTGACGGTCCAAGAGTCGAAAACATTGCCCAAGAACAATTACCGTTGCCACTTCCTGAGGGTGAGGTCGATTTCAAGCAAGCCAGAGCTGACTTTGAAGCACAGTTCCTCGAAACCAAATTACGTGAATACAAAGGCAATGTGTCCAAGCTGGCCGAAGCAGTGGGACTGGAAAGGAGTTCACTCTATCGCAAGCTGAAAGCCTACAATATTCAAGTTGATTAGTTTTAGCGTCTGACAAACGTAGAGCTAAATTTATACATAATAGGTAGTTATTTAAAACTAAAAGAAAGCCCCGTAATTTTGTTACGGGGCTTTCTTTTGAGTCAGCCTGACAGCTAGTGGCTGATTGAGACCTTTTTTACATAATTCTTAGCTTAGGCCGCATGGGTGAGACAATAACTCTGTTTCGTCCCTGTGCTTTAGCTTCATAAAGAGCTTCGTCAGCCTTACGAATTATGTCGGTATTCTTTTCAAGGCTTCCAGGTCTTATTGAGGAGACACCTATACTGGCAGTTACTTTAAAATTAGTATCCTGATAGGACATTATGGTATCTTCAACCTTGGCTCTGATTCGTTCTGCCAGCATTTCCGCATTATCTTCATTTGTATGGGGAAGCAGGACTACAAACTCTTCACCACCATATCGGGCAATAAAATCTGTGGAACGAAAAGTCGCTTCAAAAAGTCTGGCAACTCGTTCGAGAACCATATCTCCAGCCATGTGTCCATAGTTATCATTAACATCCTTGAAGTGATCAAGATCGATCATCAGCATGGACAGGTCTGTATTCAAACGCTGATGGCGTTTGAATTCCTCAATGAGCCTCTCGTCAAAACTGCGACGGTTAAAAACTCTGGTGAGTCCGTCACGGTCAGCGCGAGTCTTGATTTTAGTGAACATAAGCGCGTTGTTAAGCGCAAGTGAGAGGTGATTCACTGCAGCATTAAGTGTGGAAACCTGATCCTTGGCAAGTCTCACATTCTTTTCGCAGAGCATAACCAGACAACCATATTTATCACCACGGCTAACCAGAGGAAGTGCAAGCACCCGCCCTGCTGTTGGGCCATAAGCCATCTGACTTTCCCCGGTAGGTATAGTCTCGGAAATTTTATAACTTGTAACATCCATGCCGCTGAGTGCCACAGCATTTTCAATCATAAACTCAATCCACTCAGCCTGTATATCTTCCATGAGCCCGGGATTGAGGAAAATGTCAGCTTCAACCTGCTTGCCAGGTGAGAGACTATCCCAAAATGCGCCCTGAACTGACAAGACCGGAAGAAGCATCTTGAGGTCTTCTGCAGCCTGACCAAGAATATCTGCAACTTCCAAACGTTCAGTTGCATTGGAAAGGACTGTATTCAAAAACATAAGATGTTCAGTCTTACGGCTGAGAAGTTCCCTTTCCACAATGATTTCTTCAGTCATGCGGTAAAGATCACCGTACAACCCAGATATCTCTTTGGCTCTGAAAAGCGCATCCTGTACCTTGGTGCTTGTCAGCGGTGAGCTGACCACAGCTAAAAATCCATCTTCCAGAACGCTTTCCAAATCAGCATTCTTGTTCACATCCTGAATAAGGATACGCTGTGTTGACTCCAGTTTACGGTAAGCCGCACGGCGAGACTCAGGAAGTTCATTCCATACACGTTGGGGAATCCAGGTGGCTGCAGGTTTTTCCTGTGACCTTAATTCCTTTTCACCGGGAAGTGATCTTTCTGAAAAATTTCTCAGAAAAAATCCGGGACCGAGAGAATCCTCAATCTTTCCGGCTTCATTGCTATTTAGACCGAACCCCCAAAGCAGTTCGGGTCTGCTTCCTCTTTTCATTTCAGGTCTCCTTCTTTGCCATAGTTAAGCTGTCAGAAATAGTTTTCTGCGTTAAGCACTGCAAAATAAAGACCACCTTCAAATAAATGTATTGCTGAGCAATCCACTTACAATAATTATATTTTGTAATAAAAAGAAAAAAACCCATATTTAAAAGAACTTAATGACGTGTTATAAATCTCACACAGAGAGTATGCAGCAAAATTAATTACAAGCTGCAAACCCGCTACAAGGAAAAGAATGCCTAAATCCCGACAGTCAAAACAGTTTTGGAAAATAAATCCTTTGACAAGACTGCTTCAAATATGGCTTGAAATAATGTATGAAAACTCAAAGAATATGGGGAACTTTGGACCCCTTCTACGAAGCTGGCCCCATATTGGGAAGAAAAGTCGCCAATATAGGATTCTTAAGCGGTTTATTCACCGTAGATCCCTTTGATGAATATCATTTTTTCCTTTCTGGAGCCGCCAGCAGAAAAGGACTTTCAGACTTTATCAGGCGGAATTTCCCAAACCTGCTTAAAAGCTCTAGAGTCAAAATTTTGGATCGCCGTGACCTTCAGCATGCTATAGCAAAAACAGGAATACTTCTGCTTTCACCAATCTGACTGCATTCTATACCCACCCCATCTGGCCAGAGTCAGAAATAAATTTGCCAAAAACATTTTCCCGATCACCGGAACCACCCATTCCTTGAGTTACAGCAACTATGGTTCTTCTTTTCTGAATTATTTATGGGCAGGTACAACTTCTAGAGACTGCATTATTGCCACTTCAACGCTCGGAACACAGGTAGTTGAAAAATATTTCAAAAACCTGCGTGAAGGATATGATCTGGATGAAAAAAAATTTCCAACTCCCCATATCGCAAAAATTCCACTGGGTATAAATCCTGGCCCCCTTACCCCGCCTGATGAAAAACAAAAAGTTCAAGCATTGGTAAACTTGGGGATAAACGACGAAGAACGAGTTAATATTCTGGTTTTCGGACGCATCGCCCATTACTCCAAAATGGACATTCTTCCGCTCTTCCGGGCTATGCAAAGACTTTTCTCTACAGGTATAAAACGTGATCAAGTCAGAATCATCCTTGCCGGATGGATGGATGAAGAAGACGATTTCCCTGCCACTCTGGCCCAGCTTGCAAAAAACATGGAGCTGGAATTAAATATTATTGCCCGACCATCCGACAGCATTAAATTAGATCTGTACCGAGCAGCGGATATTTTTGTTTCCATCTCAGATAATCCACAGGAAACCTTCGGGCTGACAATTTTAGAAGCTGGAGCTATGGGACTCCCCATAATTGCTTCAGAATACGACGGTTACAGAGATCTTATCCTAGATGGTGAAACAGGTATACTAATCGAAACTGTCGGAGTAGAGGAAACTTCTGATCTGGATATCATGGCTCCGCTGTGCTTTGACAACCAGTATCACCTACTGATGGCCCAACAGACAGCAGTACTGACACCGCAACTGGCTGATGCTCTTAAAAAATTATTGAAGAACCTGAATTAAGAAAGGAAATGGGAAAAGCGGGTTCCCAGCGAATAAGAGAGCACTTCACATGGAATGAAGTCATCATCCAACATGTAAAATTATGGGAACAATTGAATACCAGCCCTGTAGACGCTCAAAACCTACGTGACGTTCGCCATCCGGTTCAAGTTCGCTTTGGTGAAACTTTCTCCCACTACCCAACGGCATGTCTCAAAAAATCAACAAAAGTGGTCACAGGCAGAACCGGACAAGCAATATATCAAGGCAAGGAGTTCCCGCTTATATATAGAGGTCTTGATACAATTTTAAACCAAGATCTTATCCGCAGAATTGCTTTTTTCGCCCGTAAGCCTATCACTTCATCAGAGCTGGAACAAAAGATGAAATCGGTGATACCGGATTTATCTGATGCGGATTCTAAATTCCATATTCTATGGTGCATTAAACACGATATTCTGGAAAAAGTATGCTGAAACAGACCATAATTCATCATACTGCACTTGCCAAAAGCGGAGGGGCCACACGAGTTGCCCGTTTAATTTATAAAGGCATCAACAAGCTGCAATATAAGACAATTAATTCATTTGAAGCTTCTGAAATCCCCGGAGAACCGCTTATAACTCCAGAGCAAGCAGCCAGGGCCATACCTGACAACTCTATTGTACATCTGCACTCGTCAGCAGATCCTCAAAAGTTTCTCATGTCCCTTCCTGCCGCATCGAAGGTAGTAGTCACTCTTCATGATACCCAGATGATAACCGGTGGGTGCTCCTATCCTTTAAATTGTCCATATTTTGAACAGGATTGCCGAAATCCATGCCCTAGAAATTTTCCCGACTCGGAAACAGTGCGTAAAAAGAATATATCCGCACTTCTAACCCGCAAGGCCTTGATCGTCAGTCCCTCAAGCTGGCTTGCCAAGCTTGCCCGCCAAGCTGACAAAAGGATTTCGGCAAAAGTGATCCCCAATGGCATCCCTTGGCCTGAAAGCGTTGGAGACAAAAGACGTGCAAGGAAAAGTCTCGGGCTGCATCCGGCTTCAAAAATTGTTCTTTTCATCGCTCATGGCGGGAAGGATGCAGGGTACAAATCAGGGCCAAAATGGACCGATTACTGGAAAATGATCAAAGAAGAGGTTCCTGAGGCTATTGCATTTGCCATTGGCGGTAATGAAAATTCTCGGCAGGGAGACTTCATAAACATACCTTATGTTGATCGAGACACCTTAAGGAAATTTATGCTGGCTGCAGATGTTTTTGCCTATCCCACTCTCGCAGATAACCACCCGCTTGTAATCCTTGAAGCCATGTCAAATGGGCTTACTCCTGTCAGTTATGCTGTAGGGGGAGTTGTCGAACAAATCATATCCGGTAAAAATGGCATACTAATCCCTCCTTACGAAAAAAAATTATTTGCCGATAACGTTGCTACGCTTTTGAAGAACACTAGACTCCTACGTGAGATGGGGTTACACGGATTCCAAAACGGCAAAACCAAATACAATAGCACGCGAATGGTCAATGACTACATAAAATTGTATGAAGGATTGATTTAATTTTACTATATTGTATTCTTTTATAGTGTCTTTTTAAAAAACTGAACTCATCAGAATTGGCTTTTTTCATGATTTCAATGTAAATAGGGAATAAATCCAGTTATAAAGTTTAAAAACATCTTTCATAAACAAGCATTTCGAGCTAATATTAGACTGAGCATTAGCCGTTCATTATTGTCTAGAACTGGCTTGACACGTTATTTTTCAGGGGAGGATTACAATGTCCCAAACGAATATTCTACTTGAATCAGGCACTAATGAGCTTGAAATAGTTGAATTTTATATCGACGAAATCGATAATGTTCATGACGACTCTACAAGACGCAACTACTACGGAATCAACGTAGCAAAAGTTGTTGAAATCATCAGATTACCAGAACTGACTGACATGCCTGATGCTGCAAACGATGCAGTTCTCGGAGCATTTGACCTCAGATCGGAGATTATTCCCCTGATCGACCTTAGCCGCAGGGTAGGGAAAAACAGGATTGAAGACGAAGCTCCAAAGGTAATTGTTACTGAATTTAATAAAATTTCCACTGCATTCTTGGTTTCCGGTGTGACCCGTATTCACCGAATCAGTTGGGAACAAGTTGAAGCTCCAAGCAGACAGGTTTCTTCGCTTACAGCAAACTCCATTACAGGTGTGGTTAAACTGGAAGGCCGCATTGTTTTCCTGCTCGACCTTGAAAAAATCGTTGCCGACCTCAACCCCGGCATGGACCTTACTGATGTTCCTGAAGCTTCCTTGGTCGATAAAATCGAAAAACGCCAGCTTAAAGCACTTATCGCAGACGACTCAACCATGATTCGCCGCATGATAGGGCAGATGCTTGAAGATGCTGGATTCAGAGTGACCAGAAGCCATAATGGTAAAGCCGCATGGGACAAACTTACAGAATGGCGGGCAAAGGCTGAATCAGAAGGAACAACTATCAATGATTATGTTGATATTGTTGTAACGGATATTGAAATGCCAGTCATGGATGGTCACAACCTGACTAAACGCATCAAAGATGATCTGGAACTTAGACACCTCCCGGTCCTGCTCTGCTCCTCCATCATTACCGACACCCTTTTCCACAAAGGAGAATCAGTCGGAGCTGATGATCAGATTTCCAAAGCAGAAATCAACCAACTGGCAGAAAGAGTTTTCAAGCTTATCGAGTCTGCCCAGCAAAAATAATTCATTCGAAACAAGTCATAAAAAAAGCCTTACGTATTTAAA
>JMSU01000239.1_pt1 | contig 18451 bp, 19 predicted proteins | sample 179011 | NCBI WGS metagenome assembly JMSU01 (sample SAMN02769580, study PRJNA246767) | bioreactor metagenome | isolation source: Culture-1 Bioreactor ArsB derived from microbial biomass from the upper 2 cm... | place: Germany: Bremen | collected day 87 after inoculation
TTCGAAACCCTAGATATACTTAAAACAATGGATTTGTGAGTTATGAAACCATTGAAAAAAGACTCCCTGCCTGGCATAACTAATATTCCCCTCTCTTTAAGTCTTTCAATCAATCTCATATCATTTATATGATTCGGTAATATTAAGTACATATAAAAGCCTGCACTTTCTTTGGAAAATTTTACATTTTTTGTATCACACTTTTGTAGTTCTTTTTTCAAGCACTCCATTCTATCAATATAGATGCTTTTTATTTGATCTTTATGATGATCAAACATCCCGCTTTTTAAATATATTTCTAAAGTAGCTTGAGTAATAGGTGATGTATCGAAATCAGTGTAATGCTTATATAGTCTAAATCTCTCAATTAGGCTATCGGGAAGAACTGAAACACCAACCCGAAGACCAGGAATTAATATTTTTGAAAATGTTTTTAAATACACTATATGTGAGTAGTTTCCTAGTGTAAATATAGGATCATATCTTTTATCAATTTCCAAGTCCGCCATATAGTCATCTTCAACCACATATACATCATATTTCAACGCTAAGCTTGCAATAGCCTTTCGCTCATCTAGGGAAAGTGAAGTCCCTAGTGGAAAATGGAACCTTGGCATAGTATAGAAGAATTTTATATCTTGAGTTCTAAATATATGTTCTAATTCCTCTAAGTCAATACCATCAAAATTTCTTTCAATACTAATAACATCAAAATTTTCTAATTCTAAAAGCCTAAGGTATATACAATAGCTTGGTTGCTCAATAAGTATTTTTTTCTTACCATTTGGAAAGGTCATTCTTGATATGAGACTTAAAGCTTGTTGACTGCCTGAGGTTATGACCATATTATCAGCCTTTGTAAAAATTTGATAATTCATAAGATGCTTTACTAGTATTTCTTTTAATGGTTGAAATCCATATGGACCTTGATAAGTAAATAGTTGTTTTTTATATAAATCTATAGATTTGTCAACACAGTGTTTAAAATCTAAATAGGGTAAACCGTTCAGATCAGGAGAAGGAGAAGAAAAATCTATATATTTACTTTCTAAGTCCAAACCACTTTTCTTACTGTCCACAACATAGTATCCACTTTGACCTACTGAGTATACTAAATGTTTTTTCTTTAATTCTTCATATGCTTTTACTATAGTATTTATACTGCACTCATATTTATTTGCCAAATTTCTGACCGATGGTAATTTAGTACCAGGCTGTATTTTACCTTTTCCTATGTTATACTCTATGTCATTTGCTATGTCTAGATACTTTCTCATATCATCTCCATCTCCTATTAAACTGTATTAATACAGTCGTGATTTCTATCATTGTATGTAATTTATTTATTATTTATAATTAACATTAGATATAGCGCTATATTAACATTATACACAACATCGGAATAATAAAGGCTGATATTCAATAATATGGAATAGTCAGACATCTAAATTCTAGAAAGAATAATCTCATAACAATAAAACAATGAATAACTAATTAAGGAGTGTTTACTATGATAACAGAAAAATTATTAGATGTTTTAAAATATAAAGGTGTTGTAGCAATTGCAACACAAGGTGAAGAGAGTCCACATTTAGCTAACACTTGGAATAGCTTTGTGACAGTAACAGATAATGAAGAATTACTTATCCCTGCTGGAGGAATGAATAAAACCGAGTCAAATATTAATGAAAATAACAAAGTAAAGGTTTCAATAGGTAGTCATGAAGTAGAAGGGTTTCATAGCCTTGGAACTGGCTTCCTAATAGAAGGCACAGCTGAATTTATAACGGCTGGTCCAGAGTTCGATATGATAAAAGAAAAATTCCCATGGATAAGAGCAACATTAAAAGTAAAAATTAATTCTGTTACTCAAACACAATAAAAATTCTGAGTTTCATTACTTTTCCGATGATATAGTACAATTAATAAAAAGAGGGGCTGTCTCATAAAAGCCTCTTATGAGTTTAGCCCTGAGCTATTTCAGAATGAATGAAGTTCAAGATTTTAAAATTCAGGCGGTTTGGCTAGTACTGACGTACGTGCCAAGTCGCCTGAATTTTAAATAACTCAGAAATTCGTCATCCCACTCTAACTCTTCTTCATACTATGTATTCTAAAAATTAACGATTAATCTCTTTCATAAATCCAACCAATTCAGGTTTTCTTACTAAAGTTCCATATCTAAACATCGCATATCCACCTACATTATCGGTTATACGATTAAGATTCACTTGAGCACGGAGCTGATCGACACCATACCACGGGCTATTTGGATCGGCATTACCTGCACGATAGGCAGCTTGTCCAATATACAAATCCACATCGGTATCAGCTACAACATCGGACCACCAGTTCAATATCTTCTGGTAATCTGCCACTTCATAACCTATGTTCCAGTAAATCTGAGGCATGATATAGTCTAGATACCCTGCTTTAACCCATCCCCTTGTATCTGCATACATGGCGTAATAAGATTGTTTTCCTCTTGTATCCGAACCTAACGGATTAGAACTACTATTAGCCCAAATGGCAAACGGGCTCACTCCAAATTGTAAATTCTCATCCTTTGCCTTTATTAGATGATACATTTTTTCGATGAGACTATCTATATTATTACGTCTCCAATCGTCGATATTCGCATACTCTTCTCCATATTTAGCGTAGGTATCATTATCGTTAAATGCTTTACCAGGATAAAAATAATCATCTAAATGGATACCATCTACATCATAGTTTTCAATAATCTCAGAAACACCATCTAAAATCATTCGCTCAACTTCAGGAATACCAGGATTAAAATAGTGTTTAGTCTTATCTCCACTACCATATGCCACTACCCTTTCTGGATGAACACGGGCAGGATGATCATATGCTAACGCTTCTAAATCGCTGTTTTTCATCGTAATTCGATAGGGATTGATCCATGGATGAATTTCGATATTTCTTTTGTGTGCTTCAGCTATAATGAATTCTAGTGGATCGAAGCTGTCTTCGGGAGGAGTCATCTGGTCTCCAGTCAAATACTTTGACCAAGGAAAAATTTTAGAAGGATATAGGGCATCTGCTGCTGGGCGAACTTGAAAAAAGACTGTATTGAAACCCATTCCTTGAATATTATCAAGCATCTCAACAATCTCTTTTTTAAGAACATCGCTTTCTGTAGTTACTCCAGTTAAAGGATAATCTAATCCGTAAACAGTAGCCACCCAGATAGCTCTAAGCTCCTTTTCCTGATTGTTACCATCGGTTTCAACTTTAAGATCATCTTGATTACCGCCATTTCTAAAAGCATATACAGGAACTGTTAGTATCAATAAAACCAAGAGCATTATAAAAGGCTTTGCTGCAATATTTTTTACCAACTAAATGACCCCCTTTGTCGTATAATGACAGTATAACACGATATTTGATAATTATAAACAGGAAGAAGGTAGGATTTTGCAGTTAGTACCATCCCTCAGAATACTCTTCTAACATTTCTAAAAACTTAGCCATAGCATTAAATACATGTTTATCCTTATGATAAACAATTTGAGTATATAGCTGCTCATTACCTTTATATTCAACTATTTCGAACCTTTCTTTCGAGAGATTATCTCTGACGGTAACTGTTGGAACGAAGGAGTAGCCTAATCCACATGCTACATATTGCTTGATTACTTCCACTGAACCAGTTTCCATAGTATGTTGTTTTATAATGCCTTGATTATTTAAATAGTTATCAAACAGCTTTCTATAGGAGCACTCTTTTTCTGTTAAATATACGGTTTGATTCTTCTTCTTCATAGTTTCCATGCCATGGCCCTTTGGAAGTATAAAGCTAAACCTTTCTTCAGTAAGGGTCCTTGAATTTAAATATGAATATTCTGTTTTAGGTTCCACTTGAAAGCTTAAGTCCAGTTCTCCTTCCCTAACCATTTTTCTAAGTTCAGAACATACCCCATGCTTTATGATTATGTCAACATTGGGATACGTCATCTTATATTTCTGAATGAGATCATAGATTCTATAGTGTAATAATGATTCATAGACACCCAGCCTTAATACCTCATTTACGCCACCTTCGTCTGCACTCATACTAACAACAGACTCATAATCCTCTACCAATATTTTTGTTTTATCATATAGTGCTCTTCCAAATTGCGTTAAGTAGATTCTTTTCCCTATCCTATCAAATAATAGTTCACCATAATGTTTCTCCAACTCTTTTATATGAAGAGTCACCGTTGATTGAGCATAATTCATATAACTTGCCGCCTTGGTAAATCCGCCGGTTTCAACAATCCTATTAAAAGTTATATAGTTTTTAATGTCCATATTTCCCTCCCATCATAGCTACTGATGATAATCATTATAATTTTCAATTTTACTAATGTATAATTATAAATTAATATTAGTATATCAAAAGGAGGTTCGAAGATGAAGAAAAAAATAGGTCCACTTTTACTGAGTGGCTTGATGATTGGCCCAATACTGGGCAGCGGTATAATATTATTACCTCCCCTGGCATATGGTAAGCTTGGAAATTCTGCAATATGGTCATGGATTGTTATTATGGTACTCGGTGCAATATTTGCTTTGATCTTTTCTAAGCTCTCTACTATGTATCCCGGAGATGGAGGTATGACAATTGCCATTGAAAAGAGCCTAGGAAAAAAGTATAAATTGTATTCATCATTTCTTATGGTATCAGCTGTTTCATTTGGCCCAACTGCTGTGATGCTTACTGCCTCGGATTATCTTAACAACTTAAAAAGCTTAAATGGTGTTAATATAAACTACATAGCCATGGGATTAGTACTTGTATCTCTATTCATATTGTTAAAGGATATCAAGTTTATCAGTACCCTTAGCTTTATATTTTCATCCATCATCACAGTAGTCCTATTAATAAGTTCAATAGTTGTCCTCAGTCAAAATACTATATCAATCACTCCAATTTCTGATGTTCAATTTATACCTCTGGGAAAAACTGTATTGCTTTTGTTTTGGGCAATCATAGGCTGGGAAATTGTAGGCAATTATTCAGATCAGGTTAGAGATTTAAAGAAAACAATCCCTCTAGCTACAACCTTCAGTTTAGTCGTTATTACAGTCACATATGTAACCTTATCCTTGGCAGTTCAATCTTTTACGTACACAAGTGAATTGTCCCTTGTAGATGTTCTTTCGCCGCTTTTCGGTAATTTTTCAGTTACTGTTTTAGCCCTATTAGTTTCTGGATTATGTATATTTACTTACTTACTGATAGTCGGAGCTTTAGCGAGATTAATTAATTCTCTTTCAGTTGAAAACTATTTGCCAAAAGTCTTCAGCAAAAAGAATAGAAATGCTATTCCTGTAAACGCGGTATTATATTTTATAACGGTTCACCTTATAGTCCTTCTATTAGTTAATTTCGGGATTTTAAGCTTAGAAGCAATCCTATCGATTGCCAATGGCTTTTTCTTAGCTAATGCACTAATAGGATTGATTGCATCAATAAAGGCCATAGATGGGTTAGTTTATAAGATTGGAGGTATAATCCTATCTATAAGTTTGTTCATATTATTGTCATTTTCCAGTAAAAACATTTTTATTGCTATGATTTTTGTATACTTTCTGGCAAGTTATTTAGAAAAGAAAAACTTCGTAGCTACAGAAAGCTGCGAAGTATAGAATACTAGTAAAGGGGGTGTCTCGAAATGGTGAATTTCTGCGTTATTTGAAATGTTCACCGACTTGGCACGTACGTTAGTACTAGCCAAACCGTTGAAATTTCAGACCTTGAACTTTACTCATTCTGAAACACCCCAGGGCTGAGCTCATGAGAAACCTTTATGAGACAGCCCCTTTACATTTTTTGTGTGTCAAATTTCCAATCCAAAGTGAAAACAACTGACTTGACAAGAAGTCCTCTCTTTCCACTATTCTTTTTCCTAATCAGTTTTCTTACGAGGATCGATTTAACCTCTTACTGTATATAATTATTAGATATGAGAGGATAAATACCACTGCTGCCATTACAAATGTTACTTTAGGATATATGTCTAATAGGGCTCCAGCAAACAATGATCCTCCAACCATGCCCACAGAGTTAGCTGAACTTTGCAGACCCATGATTTTGCCATGCTCATTCTTGCTCAAGTTTGATACCATTGTTTGAAGTAGTGGCTTGAACATTGATATAACAAATATAAAAATTAGAAATACAATTATTGAAATCGGCGATAGTAAGTTATCCATCATTGAAAGAATTATAAGCGTTATACCTGTTGCTAATAAAACATATTTAAGTGATTTTTTATCTCCATATCTTCTTGACACCCTTGGAGTCAAATAAACATTTGCTATCATACCAACAATACCTGTAAGAGCCATATAATACCCTATTTGCAATGGATTCAAACTTAAATATTTCTTTAGGAAGTAGTTTATTCCTGTAGTATAGGCTATATATGAAAAAGATGTCAACAACACTAACAGAAGCAAAGTCCCTAATGCTGTAGGCATATACTTTTTAAAGTCATCTTTAATCTCAAAAATGAAATGTGTAGATTTTTTTTCTATCTTATCAAATTTCACATCACTCTCTGGTAGGAAAAAGTAAATTATTATTGCATGAATAATAAGTCCTATGGACTGAAAAATAAAGGCATTGTGGTAATCATTCGCACCAATATAACCTCCGGCTAGATATCCTAATGATCCTCCAAATCCTGATAACGCTGTGTAATAGGCAATGGCTTTGCCTCGATTCTTATTATCGGTTTCATCTACTATATAGGCTATGGCATTAGTGAATACTGATGATGCAAATCCTCCGCCAATAATCCTAAATATAATTATCATTACTGGTGATGTAGAAAAACCAAATCCTATTTGTGCAAGACCATAACCTATGATAGGAAAATATAAAAATCGTTTTCTAGTCCTATATCTATCGGATAAACTTCCCCATATCGGTGACATAGTAAAGCTTGCTATAGACATTGAAGCAAACATTATTCCATACATAAGTGAAGACATATTAAGACTTACCACTAATTCCGGCGTAACGGGATGGGCCATATTTGCTAGAACACTCATGAAAAACATTAAAACTATTAAGTAGGATATTTTCTTGCTCAAAATCAACACCTCGTAAATTTAAATTTTATTATAGATATAGGGTTTACATAGTAAAACTTAGTTTATACATATACAAATACTCAGTGTTTCTGGGAGTTCTGGAGATGTATAAATTAAAGTCTTTACTTAAATCCCTATAAACAACATTAACATTTAAAATTTATCAAACCTTAAAGTTGCTTATCTTTACCATACTAAACTCTTATATTAAAGGGGTTATTATCAACGAAACCGTCTTTATATCTCCTATTACATCAGTTACATTTTTTACACTCGTTCCATTATATCCCTTTAGATATATAACATCAATAGATTTCCCTAATATTTCATATACCCATCAATTGTTAAAAAAAACTACATATTATATAGAAAGTTGCTAGGCATTATCTTAAATAAATTTGACAGATAAGCAATAAAAGTATAATATATAAAAGGTTATACTTTTTTAATAAATAATTATTACTAATAATTTTAGATAAAGGAAGATTAAAAATGTCAAAAGAAAATTTTAGCTTTAATGAAGAGGTTAGAAGAAGAAGAACCTTTGCAATCATTTCCCATCCCGATGCCGGTAAGACTACATTAACAGAAAAATTTCTTTTATATGGTGGTGCAATCCGTGCAGCTGGTTCAGTAAAATCAAGGAGATCAAGTAAGCATGCCGTATCTGACTGGATGGAAATCGAAAAAAAGAGAGGAATCTCCGTAACCTCAAGTGTACTTCAGTTTGATTACAATAATTTTTGTATCAACATTCTTGACACACCAGGTCACCAGGATTTCAGTGAGGATACCTACAGAACTCTTATGGCAGCAGATAGTGCTGTTATGGTTATCGACTGTGCAAAAGGTGTTGAGGCTCAAACAAAAAAACTGTTTCATGTTTGTAAGATGAGAGGTATTCCTATATTCACTTTTGTTAACAAGATGGACCGTGCCGGAAAGGATCCTTTTGATTTAATGGATGAACTTGAAAATGTGTTAGGTATTCGCTCTTATCCTATGAATTGGCCAATTGGCACCGATGGCAATTTCAAAGGAGTTTTTAACCGCCAAAAGAAACAGATTGAGATTTTTGATGGTGGTAACCACGGTCAATCAATTGCCAAGGCTATAACAGGAGATATTACCGATGAAAAGTTCACTGAATTATTAGGCGAGGATATCCATGAAGATATACAAAACCAAATTGAACTATTAGATATCGCAGGTGATAATTTTGATCTAGATCAGATATTAAGTGGAGAATTAACACCTGTATTCTTTGGAAGTGCTCTTACTAACTTTGGAGTTGAACCATTTCTAGAATCTTTCTTAGATATAACTACTCCTCCAAGACCACGTAAAAGTAATTTAGGTGATGTTGATCCACAATCAGATAATTTTTCTGGCTTTATCTTCAAAATACAAGCCAATATGGACCCTGCACATAGAGATAGAATAGCATTCTTGAGAATCTGCTCTGGTAAATTTGAAAAGGGTATGACGGTAAATCATGTGCAGAGAAAGAAAAAGGTAAGATTGGCACAGCCCCAGCAATTTTTAGCTCAGGATCGTGTCATAGTAGATTCAGCTTATCCCGGTGATATTATTGGGATCCATGATCCAGGTATCTTTAAAATTGGTGATACCTTATGTGAGGATCAATCAAAATTGCAATACGAAGGTATACCACAATTTGCTCCTGAACATTTTGCAAAGATAACTACAAAGAATTCCCTTAAACGAAAACAATTCTTAAAGGGTATTACTCAGTTGTCTGAAGAAGGTGCGATTCAGGTCTACAAACGACCTAATATCGGAATGGAAGAATTAATTATCGGTGTGGTTGGTGCCCTTCAATTTGAGGTATTAGAATATCGTCTCAAAAATGAATATGGTGTTGACATTATCAGTGAAAAACTACCATTCCGTTATATCCGTTGGGTTGATATGGATAACTTTGATTCAAATACTTTCTCGCTCACAATGGACACAATGATCGTTGAGAATGAAAACAGAGACCCCGTAATATTATTCCAAAATGAGTGGTCAATTAGACATGTAGCAGAAAGAAATAAGACTGCCGTATTAAAGGAAGTCTCTTTATAATAAAATAAATATACAGAGTATCATATGCAACGTCTATGTTTAATAACAACTATACATAGACGTTATTTTTTTATGACATTTATTAGATTTAACCTCTTGTGCTAGTAAATGATATATTTAGGTCATTGCTTCACTCAAGGACTATCAAAAAGAGTTAAATTTATCAACACTACTAATTTCGTAATTTAAAATGCTCTATTTTATTTGGAATATATTGTAGGTTGATTGGAATTGGCTGCATGATACAATCTAGTTAGTATACATTCTTTATAATTGGAGGAACAATATTAATGAAGAGAAAATGGCAGATACTAACAGTCGCTACGCTGGTATCCTTAAGTGCTATAACAGTTTCAGCCTTTAGTCCCAAAATCGGAGATATAATTGGTAAAGTTTTTTACACAGATATTGTCACAGTTATCGATGGTAAAACAATACCTTCTGTAAATATTGGTGGTAGAACCGCAATATTAGTTGAAGATTTAAGTGATTACGGTTATGATGTAACCTGGAGTAACGAAACAAGAACATTAGACGCCAAAACTAAGGATCAAACAAATTTTAATTCAAGAAAGACAATGACTGGTATGGTAATGCTGCCTAATGGGAAAGTAGCTCCAAAGGACGGATTGGAAGTAGAAGTTCTTTTAAGACTTCATCTTCTAAGTCTTTCTGAGGGAGAATCTGGAGTTCCTGCTTTTAGCACCTCAACTACCAAGGTAACTATTTATGAAGGAAATAACTTTGCAACCTATTCTATTGATTATCCAGATAATTTTGAGGCTATCAATGTTGGGCATCAAATAGAATACAATGGAAAAAAGTTTTTTGATTACATTAGTGTTTCAGACGATAGTAGAAATGCCGACTTGTTACTTGATATCGGTCTTTAAAATGATTTATAGCAGATTTATGGAAAAGGTTTGACTAACATATCACTTTGATAGAAATTGATATGTTTAGTCAAACTTTTTCTATTGTTGGCTATTAAGATATATATAACCTTTATTATAATTACGAACCTCTTTTCTTCATCATCAAATTCTCTGTAATCTATAAAAGTCGCAATAAATCTTTTGCATTTTAATTACTTATCTACATACAAAATGTGTTCTAAAACAAACCACATGATTCAAAATAAAACATACATGGACAGCTCAAAACCAGGATTGTGTTCTAATATGAAACATATTAACCCAAGAGTATTGTTATAATATACCAATACTCTTGGGTTACATCTCAATAAAAATAATAGGATTAAGTAAATCCAATGGATACATATATCTGGTTTTTTATTGGCATCAAAATTGCTTATAATTTATTTATAACTGGAACAGTAGTAATGCGGGTAAACCTCTTTAGGTTTATCCATATGATAAGGAAATTAAATATCTGCAATTTGCTTTCATAAGGGCTCTCTCCTTTCTAGGTTATTTGTTTTATCTAGGAATATATTAATAATTCTAAATTAAGCGGTGAAAATCCTTTTTAAAAGCATTAAGCAATATAGTTTTTTCAATAGTTACAGAGTTCTGAAACTAACTAACATTTTTAATTTCAAAGATTGGGGGAAGAAATATGCATAAAGAGAGACAAAAAATTAATGGAATTATTTGTGAAATCGTAGTTTTGCTCTTAGAAGAAAAAGCAACTGATATTTCAATAATTATTACTGAATCCGGAATGGGAACTAAAATAGAAATTTCAAGTGAACAAGTAGTCCTTGATAAGGATACCATGAATAAAATTGATAAACTTTTCAATACACAAAGGACTGCAGAAATAGAATTCCCTTATTGGGAGTTAGTAGGTAATGTTCGTGATCATTCTAATCTACATCTGGTTGGAAATATGGTAGATAAGGCTGAAACTTATTATCATAATAATAGCTTTCAAATAGTTCTATACAGAAAATTCATTTAAGTGCATCTTTGAGGAGGATTTTATGATAGATATTACAAGAAACAATAAACTCTTTTTTATCTTGTTACTCTTTTGGATGCTGTTTACCTTTAACTTTAGTTATTTGAACTTTATTGTTGGAATAATTGTATGCTTTGTTGTTACTAAAATTTCCTATAATATTCTATCTACTGAAGAAGGATTTGTGTTTAAAAGCATAGATATAAGTATCATAATAAAGTACTTTTTCAATTTAATATTTGAAATTTACAAATCCTCCTTTAGCTATATGGTCCGTATAATTCATAATAACTGTGAACCCTGTATAGTAGAAATTGAATTAAGTGTGACAGATCCTCTAATAATCGCAATAATCTCTAATTCGATTACACTAACTCCAGGTACTCTAACTGTAAATGTTAATGGTAATAGTTTTACCGTACTTGCTTTAAAAAACTGTGAGAATTGTGAAATGGCGATCGAAACCGCGATAAAAGAGAAATTTGAAAAGTTCTTCATCTCTGATTGCTAAATTAAGCGTATTAAATATTCTACTCTTTTTGAAAGGATTGAGGAATTATGTTTCTTCAAATCACCTTGTTATTGCTAGCTGTAGCTATGTTTGCTAGTCTTGTTAGAATGATAATTGGACCTACTATATGGGAAAGATTGCTCGCTCTTAACCTTGTCTCTGCCAAAACTATACTTCTTTTAGCCGTTCATGGAGTATACAAACAAAAGATAATTTTACTAGATGTTGCATTTACATATGGAATTATAGGTTTTTTAACCATCACCTTATTTTCAAGGCTCATTCTTGCAGGAGGTAGAGAAAAATGATATCAAGTGTACTTCTAGCTTTGTCCTGGGTTTATATAGTATTTGGAATGATTGGAATATTTCGTTTCTCCAATATGTATTCAAGACTATTAACCAGTAGTAAAATTGATACCGTTGCTTCAATAACTGTCTTGATAGCTTTAATTTTTTACAATGGATTTAGTATCTTTTCAATAAGGCTTTTTCTAATACTTATATTTGTCATCACTACCAGCCCTATTAGCAATCATGTTATTGCAAGATCCGCTTACTTGAATGGAATTATTGTAAAGAAAGAGGGGAAAACATGAATATGATAATCGAAAATATGATGCAGTTACTTCTGATAATTATTGCTATAGTCATTGTTACAAGCAAAAACAATATAAAATCAGTTGTGTTTTTTTCATTATTCTCCCTAATCACTGCAATTTTATATTATTTTAATAAGGCTCCCGATGTGGCTCTAGCGGAGGTAGCTATTGGTAGTGCGATAATGCCCTTAATCTTTATAGTATCCATATCAAGACAGCGAGAATTTGTAGTTATTAATCATACCGAAGATGATTTTCTAGATAGGTCAGACGGGCCTGGATATGAGTTGCTAATAGATTTTACCAAACATTATAATTTAAATCTTAAAATATATAATATCGAGCTTGATAGTTTGAAGGGAGTATTTAGAAGTAGAAATGCTGATTTAATAGTAGAAAAATCACAATCTGAAAACAAATATTTTTTGAAGGGTAAAGAAAGTACTATACTTCTGAACAAGCTTGAGCATATGATTAAGGATCGTTCAGATATAGATATTGTCAAAGTAAACGAGGTCGAGTCCTGTGATTAAAAAAATGGTTTTATCTTTAATGCTTATTACATTACTTATTAGTTTTTATATATCTATAGATGAGATGACGGATTTCATTGATAATTCAAGCAAGGAGTATTTTGTCCAAAATTCATTTATTGAAACTGGTTCAAAAAATATAGTAACTGCTATTTATCTAGACTACAGACTTTTTGATTCGATATTTGAGGCTAGTATTCTTCTTATTGTAGTTTCTGGAATCATTTTCATCTCGAAAAAGGATGATGAAGTAATTTAGATTTAGCTCAAGAAAGGATGTGTGCGTCATGAAGGACTCTCCACTTCTTATATGCATAAGCAGAATACTACTTCCCTTTATGCTGTTATTTGGATTTTATGTGATAATAAATGGACATAATTCTCCAGGTGGAGGATTCCAAGGTGGAGCTATATTAGCTACTGCAGTATTGACATCTTATTTCATATATCCTGAAAAAATCACAAATCTAAATCTACTCATAAAACTCGAAAAACTATCTTTTATAGGAATATTGATAGTTGCTTCCTTAAGCTTCGTTACTAAAGGAACTTTTTTTACTAATTTTTTACCCCTTGGCGGATTAATAGTTACAAAAAAAATATTCTTAATAATGCTAAACCTTTTGATAGGAATCAAGGTTGCTTTAGGATTTGTTACTATCTTTTCTACATTTATAAAAGAGGGAGGAAATTGATATATGAACTTATTACTTTCATTTACCATCGTATTAATAGGTGTATATGGATTAGCTATCAGCGAAAATATTATTAAATCAATAGTCTGCTTAAATATTACTCAAACAGCCGTTATACTTTTGTTTTTAAATTTAGGGAATCTGGGTGATGGAAGTATTCCGATAATTACTGATAGTATATCTAATATTGTCGATCCCCTTCCTCAAGCGTTAATGATAACAGCCATAGTTATTGGGGCCTCCATCACAGCTTTGGCCCTGATAATTAGTATAAAGATATTTCACTATTATGGAACATTAAGCTGGAACAAACTGCTGGAAAGGGAAGGATAAAATGGAATTCATACCTATATATTTAATTTTCACGCCAATAATATGCTCGATGATATTATATTTAATACATAATAAATATGTTAATTATATTGTTTTTATTGCTCAATTTATAGTTACGATACTATCCTTGAAATACTATAGTATATATAATGGTCTTGCTGAAGCTCAAATGCTCTTATTAGGTGGTTGGGATGAAAAAATAGGAATAGCCCTGAAAAATGACCAGCTTTCAATGTCCTTTATTTTTTTATCTATATTTATATGGTGGATTATACTTCTCTACTCCTGGGACAAAAGACAGGAAGATTGCAAGTTCCTTTTTTTTCTGATGTTTCTAGAAGGCGCTTTTTTAGGGCTTCTACAGACAAACGATTTGTTCAACTTATTCGTTTTTCTAGAGATTATAACCATAACATCCACAATATTAATACTCTACAAAAAAGATGGACACTCTGTTAGATCAGGGCTTTACTATCTATTGTTCAATAGCACAGGAATGATATTCTATCTATTAGGATTAATATTAATCTACAACGTATCAGGAACATTAAACATGGATATTGTAGCTCAAAGGATCTCACCAATTAGAGATACTAGCTTTATAAAACTTGGGTATATTTTCATTATGGCTGCCATAGGTGTTAAATCTGCCTTTTTTCCTGTTTACAACTGGCTTCCAAAGGCCCATGGTGCAGCTCCTTCATCTATATCTGCACTACTTTCAGGGCTTTTAGTGAAAAGTGGATTGTATGCATTCATTAGATTAAATGACATGTTTAAAATAACAAACTTCCATAATTTCTTTTTCTTTTTAGGCTTTTGCACTGCGATCTGTGGTGTTATCTTTGCTTTAAGCCAAAAAGATATAAAGCAAATCCTTGCCTTTCATACAATATCTCAAATTGGCATAATGTTAATGGGATTAAGCAGCCTAGACAGCAAAATATATATCGGTGGGTTGATGCATATCTTTAACCATGCCATGTTTAAATCCTTACTGTTTTTGGGAGCAGGTGTAATAATAAATACATATGGTATCAGACGAGTCACGGAGATAAGGGGTGCTTTTAGAAGATTGCCATTTATATCGATTTGCATGATAATAGGCATGCTATCTATAACTGGAGCTCCATTATTTAATGGATTTATAAGCAAAACCATTATAAAATATGGCATTCAAGAATCCAACACAAAAATCATTCTACTTTTTATAATAAACCTTGGAACAAGTATCTCCTTCATAAAGCTTTCACAAATATTCTTTGGGAAATCTGATAGAGAAAGAAGTATGAATATAAGTGTTTATTCATCTATATTTTTACTAGCCACCATGTGTATAGTTCTAGGAATATATTACGGACCGATCACAATGAAACTTTTTGGGGTAGATATTTCTTATATCATTGTCTTGAAAATTGACAATTTTATTAGATATATATTTACTCTATTAATAGGATATATAGTTTACCAAAAAATCATTTCAAAGGATTATAGAATAATAAAGAGAATTAGGCATATGAATATTTCCTTTGGAACCACTAACTTTCTTTTGATAACCTTTATATTTATAATGATGTTATGGAGTTAATAACGCTTAAAAAAAAGCAAACAGTTATTAGTTTCTTAATATCTTAATAATTGCTTAAAAGTGATCGAATTCTAACAATAAATTTAAAAATGATGTTATAATAGTTCGCAAAGGGAGGAGATATCTATGAAACCTTTCGGAGTTAGAAAGATCGAGTTATCTGGACGCTTTCCGATACCTAAGGAAGTAAGAGAAGAAACATCTATGAAATATGACGATGCAGTAGAATTTTTTACAGATGATGGATGTATTGGAATTATGAAGTATAAAGAACGCTGTTCTGTATGTGAAGTTAATGATGATGTAAAGGCATTTAAAGATAAGTTTATATGCAAGGATTGTATAGAAAAAGTTATAGCGATTTTGGATCAAAAAAAGGAAGCTTGTTAGTAGCTTCCTTTTTCATCGTTAAATACAGTTTAGAGGACAGTATGCTCTTTTCTATTGTTTAAGTTCAATCCAGCTTAAAGGATTAATTTTAATTATATGAACCAATTTCATAATTACCATTCGTAAAAACTTACTCCTATATCTTGTCTTAAAAGCCCTAGAGCTATACCAGATATATAATACAATTTCATCATATATCAATCAACTGCTTCTTTTATGACCTTTATTAAATATTTTTCAACTCTTTTTCTATCACTTGAAGCGATTTCTAAAATAACATCCTTGCTTTCTACACCTACCACCCACCTGTCGACCAACTATAGTCATAATAAAACAGACTAACACTATAATAAATATAAGTTTACTCATTTCTATTCTCCTTGTTTAAAATCATACAAATCAGTTGAATTCATGTTTTGTATATAATCCTTCGCTCGGATGAAATTCGTGCTAATAATTGTCATCATAATCTCTATCTATTACATAGTTGTATTTTAATATGCAATTCTTCTCAGACAGCTTCTCAACCCTATACACTTTTTTCTAATCATTCATAATTATTTCTGTTGCTTCATCGTAGGTATAATTAGGTTTAAAGAAAAACCATAATCCTACAATAGTAATATCATCCAATACTATCTCTCCCCATCCTCATATAACTACTATAGCGATTATTATATCACTTTATGGTAATAATAGGTAGTTTCGGAAAAATAATAAATTACGGTCTCGCCTTTTTCAAATATGAACTGTTTCTAGATTTTCTTAATAAGGTTATCTCATGTTTTTGACTTTCTAAAATAAACATATAATAAGCGATAAGTTTTTGGGAGGGTTAGTATATGGATAAAGTTTGTATGTATCTAAGAAAGTCTAGGGCTGATGAAGAAGCTGAAAAATATAATGAAGGTGAGACCCTTTCAAAACACAAAAAAATATTACTGAAGACCGCAAAGAATATGGGTTTAAATATAGTGAAAATTCGTCAGGAAATAGTTTCTGGTGAAAGTTTAGTTCATCGACCTGAAATGCTTGAGCTTTTAAAAGAAGTTGAGCATGGTATCTATGAAGCCGTCCTTTGTATGGATGTGGATCGTCTTGGCCGTGGCAATATGCAGGAGCAAGGACTTATACTTGAAACCTTAAAAAAATCTAATACTAAAATAATTACACCTCGCAAAATATATAACCTTCAAGATGAGTTCGATGAAGAATATTCTGAGTTTGAAGCATTTATGGCACGCAAAGAACTAAAAATTATCAACCGTAGATTACAACGCGGTAGAATTCGTTCTATTGAAGATGGAAATTATATCGCCACATTGCCTCCCTATGGTTATGAAATACACTACGAAGGTAAAGTTAGAAGCCTTAGACCAGATCCTAGACAAGCCGAGGTTGTCAAACTGATTTTCGAATTATATACTATGAAGAACCTTGGCTGTAAAAAGATTGCAAATAAGCTTAATCAATTAGGTTATAGGTCCTATACCGATAAGGATTGGTCTAATGCTTCCGTAAACAATATAATAAAGAATGAAGTCTATACAGGAAAGGTACAATGGAAAAAAAATAGAATCACAAAATCAATCAAACCAAATCAAAACAAAGAGGTTAAGATGCGACCAAAAGACCAATGGATCACTGTAGATGGAAAACATGAGGCTATTATTTCTGACGAAGTATATATATTAGCGCAAAAAATTTTAAGTAGTCGCTCCCATGTGCCTTATAATACAAAAGTAACTAATCCCCTTGCCGGCATTATTAAATGCAAGCTGTGCGGTACTTCCATGGTTTATAGACCCTATGGAAAAAGAGATCCTCACATTGTATGCTATAATAATTGTGGAAATAAAAGTTCAAAATTCATATATGTTGAGGAAAGACTTTTAAAGGCTTTAAACGAGTGGCTTATACAGTATAAATCAAAGTGGACGGAAATTGATCTCCCTAAAACTTCCCATATAAATGAATTAGTCCATATACATAAAAATGCTCTAAAAAATCTAAAAACTAAGTTAACTGAGTTAGAGAAACAAAAAAGTAGTCTTCATGACTTCTTAGAACTTGGGATTTATAATGTAAATACTTTTATAGAAAGGTCCGAAAGTATAACTGACAGAATTGAACAGATCAAATTAAATATCGATAAAACAAAAAAAGATTTAGAAGCTGTAGGTAATCATCTTGGCGATCAAATCAAAATAATTCCTGTGGTTGAAAACGTCCTAGATTTATATAACAAATCAAAGGATGCTGAGAAAAAGAATAGACTATTAAAAACTGTTCTAAATTATGCTGAATATAGCAAGATGAAGAATCAAAGAAATGATCAGTTTACACTTACACTATATCCTAAGTTACCTAAGTAATCAGTATTAAATAATTGCCTTCAGAGAAGTTTTTTATACAGGGTTTATAAATAATCCTATGTCGATAAACTATAAAGGTCAATTCATTCCCCTCTTTATCGATCCCTATAGGTTCTTGTATGGAAACTTCATTTTTTGTTTTTTTACCCGCTCTTATGGTCATCAAAATTTCATTTGCTATAGTCACATTACGGAAACATTCTATCATCGGTTATATAAGATTAATTAACAATATCTTTTCTTGCTTCTATTCTAATATCTTCTTTAATCTGATTAAAAAGCCCTATTTTCTGCTCTGGGG
>JMSU01000240.1_pt1 | contig 18375 bp, 17 predicted proteins | sample 179011 | NCBI WGS metagenome assembly JMSU01 (sample SAMN02769580, study PRJNA246767) | bioreactor metagenome | isolation source: Culture-1 Bioreactor ArsB derived from microbial biomass from the upper 2 cm... | place: Germany: Bremen | collected day 87 after inoculation
TTAGTATGATTAATTATTAGCATTATAAAATATAAAAAGTATTAAAAAATGTAGCTGAGGGAGTTTACACGTAAACTTCCTCAGTTTATTGCTTGTATAATCAAAAACCGTGAATTCAAAAGGCTTTAATTATAATTAAAAAAGACCTTATTTTGTTGTTCGGATAGACAAAATAAAAATAGAGGAAATAAAAAGGATATGGAGAATGTAAGAAAATAAAGTATTATTTTACATTTTAGAATGTTTTAATTATAATATTAGAAAGCTGAAACGATCTAGTAGAAAAAGGTGAAATATATGAAATTTTTTAAGAATAAGTTTAGATTTAAAAGAGAAACCGGGCCTATGAAAATTATTGTTAGATCAGAGGGGCCATCAAAAGAAGAAAATAAATTTTTATCAAGTGCTGCTAAGGAAATTGAGTCATGTGAAAGAACCTTCGAGGAGCTAGAAAGATGTTTAATGGAAAAATATCAGGCAGTTCCCCATACTCTTTCATCTAATCAAATAAATATGTTGAAATCAAATGTGATTTTAGCTTATTTCAGTAATGTTTTAGAAGAACAAGAACCCATGACCTTGGGAGAAGCAGTCTCAAACTATTAACTCTGACTGTATTGAAGAAGAGATAATTGTACAAGTGGAAACTAAAACAAAGTATTTAGCTATTTCTAATGGTGACGAAGAAATGATGTTTGATTTAGTTTTATTTAAAGGGGTCAGTGAGCAAGATATAAAAGAAAAATCACCACGCTTTATTGAATATGCTTATTTATTAAAACGCTTAGGTAAATTATAAATAGGTATTATATGGGGGAATGAAAATGGAGCCTACTAAAAAAGCATGGAATGAGGACCACAAAATACTTAGGGGGTTGCTGAAAAAAGAGCCTACATTTAAAAGCGCAATAGATTTGCTTATGGACCAGCATGCCAGAGTACATGCCTCTGATGTATCTGGCATCGAATGTATGACATTTGAAGACAAGCTATGGAAAGGGACTGACGAAATAACCTTCCGCACGGGGCAGAATAAAAAGGGACGAACAATTGCATATAGTATGTGGCATTCAGCACGTATTGAGGATATTACAATGAATCTTCTTGTAGCTGATGAGGAGCAAATAATTGATCAGGATAACTGGATGGAGAGGATAAACTCCCCCATCTATGATACAGGTAATGCATTAAATTCAGATGACATATTGAAATTCAGTCGGAAAATAGATATGCAAGCTCTGAAAGAATATCGGAAAGCAGTTGGAAAAAAGACTGGTAAGATTGTCAATTTACTCGTATATGGTGATTTAAAGAGAAAGGCTTTAGAGACTGGACTTGAAAAGGCTATGGCATTAGGTGCAGTTGCGAATGATGAGAATTCTTTATGGTTGATTGATTTCTGGGGGAAAAAGACTGTATCGGGGATATTGCTTATGCCGGCTACTCGTCACCATTTTATGCATATAAATGAGTCGATGGAAGCTAAGAAGAGAGGTCTTAGGGTAAAGAAATGATATTGATAGCAAAAATCCATCAGATTAACTGGTGGATATTTATTTGTAGATAAAGTAAATATAGAGGATATGGAGAATCGATGAAAAATAGGAATTGTTATGACAAGAAAGGAGCTTTTTATGAAAGAACAAAGTAAGAAAGAAATAGAAATTATTACAGGATGTACTGAGAAAGAAGCAGATTATATAACTCAGAAGATAATCGAATTCAATAATAATAAAATAAAAGAGGAAAGGAAACCAGAGAAAATAAATTTGATTTTAAAAAATGAAGAAGACGAAGTCTTTGGAGGGATTCTATGTGGACTGTTTTTCAATTGTTTAAGGATATATATTCACTGGATTGATGAAGAATGTCGTAATCAGGGATATGGTAAAAAACTATTATTAGAGGTTGAGGAAATAGCTAAGGAAAAAGGTTGCGAATTGATATATTTTAGTCCATATAGCTTTAAAGATCCTGAATTTTATAAGAAGCACGATTATAGAGTAATAGGAATTGAAGATAATTTTTATGGAGGATACAAACGCTATTATCTAAAAAAAGATATATCGATGAAGTTAAAAGATCGAAATGAATTGAAAAGTTCTAAAGAATATACTGTTGATGATGAAAAATACTTGATACAAAAATATATAGATGAATTCCATAAAAGTGAAGCCGACCACGAAGAGGAAAGTGAAGAAATAAATTTGACCTTAAAGGATAATCAAGAAAAGCTTATTGCAGGGATTCTAAGTAAACGAGTTATGGAGTATTTGTGGATATCTTTTCTTTGGGTTGATGATAAATATCGCGGACTAGGATATGGCAAAAAACTTTTATTGGAGCTGGAGGGGATTGCTAAAGAAAAAGGTTATAAACTGATTCGCCTTGATACATTTAGCTTTCAAGCTCCAAAATTTTATGAGAAGCTTAATTATAAACTAATAGCAGCTGAGGATAACTGTCCTAAAGGACATACTCATTACTTTTTCAACAAAGAAATATAGAGGAAACTAAATCTTAATATGAAGATTTGATAAATGAAACATACAAAAGATGTAGAAGACGAAACGTTTATTTGACATTCGAGGTGATTTTATGGAAAGAGATTTAACAAAGGGAAGTATCACAGAAAACCTAATATATATGGCCATGCCTACTATGTTTGGATTTATTGCCCAAACCTTATATGATATAGTTGATATGATTTGGATAGGGAGGATATCTGCAGAAGCTGTAGCTGGTGTAACAATATTTACAGCAATATTTTGGATGATTGAGGTTTTGAATGAAATAATCGGGGTTAGTTCTATGTCACTGATATCTCAAAGCTACGGGAAGAAAGACATTGAGAAGACAAAGATAGCCATTGAACAGACAATAACATTTAAAGCAATAGTAGCAATAATTGCAGCTATTGTTCTTTATTTTGGTATGGAACCATTACTAAACTTTTTTACCAATGACCTAGTAGTTATTAAAAATGCATTAAACTATGGATATATAAGAATTTTCTTTTTGCCAATATTCTTTTCATCTTTTTCACTAAATACTGCTCTTAGATGTATAGGTGATTCAAAAAAACCTATGTATATTATGGGACTTTCGGCTTTTCTAAATATTATTTTAGATCCTATTTTTATGTTTGATAAAGTACCTTTTATAGGTATACCAGGATTGGGACTTGGAGTTTTTGGAGCTGCAGTAGCTACAGTTATAAGTATAACAGTTGCATGTGTTTTTGGATTTTGGATATTTTTATCAGGCAAAACCAATGTGAAAATATCTATAAGAGGGTTATTTAAACTTGATAAAGAACTGGATAAAAAGCTAATTACAATCGGTCTACCATCTGGATTTGAAAATTTGTTAAGAAACCTTTCAGCATTTATTGTTATAAAAATGATAGGTATTTATGGAACAGCGGCAGTTGCAGCTATGGGAATAGGCAATAGGCTAATGGGACTTATTTTTATGCCACTGTTAGGCTTTTCTATGGGAGGGAGCACCATTGTAGGACAAAATTTAGGTGCCAAAGATGTAGAACGTGCCGATAAAACGGCCAAAACTGCAGCAAAGATATGCGTAGGAATAGTAGGGGTGTGTAGTATTTTCGCTCTTCTTTTTCCAGCTGAGATCATGAAAATCTTTGTAGATGATAGAAATGTTATCGAAATAGGTATACCAATGATTCGTATCATTATGCCAGGAATGATTGCACTTGGAGTACTATTTGGCTTAGGAACTGTGTTTTCTGGTTCCGGATATAATATACCATTTTTAGTTTCTAGTTTAATTTCTAGATGGATAGTTCAAGTTCCGCTACTACTATTAGTTGTATATGTTTTTAGGCTGCCTATTGAGATGATTTGGATAAGTTTTGTAGTAGCGGAGATAGTCGAGATGATTATCGTTGTAATGTTTTATATAAAAGGAAAATGGAAAAATGTAAGGGTATAAGCAATAGAAAAGAATAAATAGTTTTTTCAAATTGTGGGGAAGGTAACAATTATATTGTGATGAGATTTTAAAAAAACATTATATAAAAAAGTAATAAAATGGAAAATGTATATTGTTTAATGTAATAACAATTGTACTTGGTTTAAGAGCAGCAACAGCAGAGAATATCTATAGTTTATAAGGTATAGGACAGTTAATTAGTTATAACCTAAGGGGATTCATAGCTAGTTTGGTAGAAAGAAACCTGCTATTGGTATGGCGATTTTTATAGGAAGAGCAGTGATTTGGGCATTCCTTCCTGAAACGTTAAACAAAGAGACAATATCAGAAAAAGAAGTGGCTTAAATTTAAATGACAATAAATATTAGAAAAATTAGTCTTAAAAATATACAAAACACTCTTGGTTTACTATATGTAAATCAAGGGTGTTTTTATGTTAATGAAACCTTCATATATGGCATTTTTCACGTGTGTATGTAAATAAGTATACTGTAGAGAATTGAAACTTAAGAAAAATTAATATTTCGATAGGTTAGACTGTAACACTTACAATTATGCTCGGATATTATGAAATGGGATAAAAAGAGTTAGCAAGTTCAGTTATTGCTTTCTTTTATTAGATAGTAATGTCTAATAAACTTTTAAGCCTTTGACAAAGTGCTAAAACGTAAACTATAACGTGTTTAAAGCAATAAAAAATTCTTGAAAGACAGATTTATGCTATATGAAGGGAAAATGAAAATGAATATGAATAAAGATTATATTAGAAAAAAGAGTCAGTTACTTTTTCTTAATTCAAATAAAGAGATCCAAGTAGGAAGAAAAGAAAATTTGCCATTGTCTATTGATGATATTAAAGAAATCAATCAAGAATCTCTAGTAGTCGAAGAAGTGTTGAAAGGATTTACGTCAATAGTATACAAAATAAAGGTAGATGGGCAGTATTATGCTCTAAAGAAGAAAAGGGAAAAAGCTATTGTAAGAAATATAGATGGGAGAACATCTTTTTTAAATGAAATACAAAGAAGAAGGGATTTTGAAAATCTAAAAAAAACTGTACCTCAATTATGCAGTGGGATTGTAGAAACGATTTATGCAAGCCTAAAACATGGTTTTATTTTATCGCCGTGGATAGAAGGTAAGTGCATTACGAGGCTAAATGGAAGAAATATATACGAGCATTTATTTGATACGATCTATTATATGGAATGTAATGGTTTCTTTGAGTGGGATCCTTGCTCAGGAAATATACTAGTGGTAGATGGAAATCAAGTAAAACTATTTGACTTCGGGTATACCTATTCATATAATCCTCTATCAGAATATAATTCTGTTGGAAAAAAGGAGCCTATATTTCATGGTGTAGAGAGATTTGAGACTAGAACTTTTATGGGATATTTAATGAATTATATAGAGAAAAAGGGAGAAGAAAAGATTCTTGATGAGTATAGAATTGAAAAAGAAATAGCGCTCAAATATTATATTAAGAAACTAAGATGGTTGGAAAAACGTAGAGCAGATGATGATATTATCATTTGGATCAAAGAGGTTACGGAGCTTTGGGAATTAGGGTTAACTAACAGAGATAGATTAAGACAGCTATATATGTTAGAATCATTTCGTTCTTATGTATTAGATGTTAATACTGATATTAATGGGAAATGTTGTGGTTTTAGGACTCTCAAGAAAGCAGATCGAATAATAGAAATGTTACGCAACCATTATGATTTTCTAAAACAGAATGACGGCTTGTTTTGGGGTGACGAACTATTGAGTAAACAAAAACTTATTGAGAAGTACAAAAGAAACAAAGATAAGGTAATAAAGTATAAAATATGTAAGTGAGAAAATGCATAATTACCATCCTAAAAAACTTACTACTATATGTAGTCTCAAATCCTCCAGAGCTATACCACCAAAATATGCTCTATTTTAAATATTTAAATTAAGGATGATATTTGCATACGCAATTGTGCCAATTTAGAATTATGCAATTTCCTTAAGTAAATAAAAGGTTAGATCTAGAGGAAAATAAATTTTTTGTTATAAGTAAACCTGAATTATTCATGAACATCTGATCCAACTCAAAATTAGTCAGCAACATCTTTTTTAAGTTCTGGTTGGCCTCATTTCAAAACACTACCCTAAAAAAGGGCAGACCTATCCTGAATTTGTCACGTTTTCAAATTTTGAGTTGTCAATTGTTCATGGTTTGCCACTACTACAGAGCTTGAAGAATATGTATCTTGCCGAATGGACTACCTTTGAAGCAATCTTTATCAGCTTATCAAAACTGAAACTCTTTTCTATTGCATAGCTTCATTTTATAAATGAAAGTAATAATAATCACAAACACAGTACTCTGCGGAAGTATGATCGATGCTGGAATACTAGATAATGATTTTGTCTTAGTAAAACAGCAGCCTTGTGAAGCCCCAAGGGATTCGTTTATCATAGCAACTATTTCAAGATTTTCTGAAAAAAATAAATTTATATGCAATATTTTGTAATGTCAATCGTCTTATATATGAATAATCCAATTACTACCCCAAAAAAATAGGATGTATATAACTACTTCACTATTGGTGGAAAGAATACGGTGAAGCATATTTTGAAAAGTTTTTGAAAGATCACTTAGATTCCTAGATAAACAATAATCTGTAGATGTATAAACATTCTCAGGACGAAGCTGTACTTTTAGCTAATCACCAGTAAGACCATCAAAACCCATTAGAGGATGGTAAACTGTAGCTTTATAATGTTGATTAAAATTAGAGCGTTCTTGCTACCCGATGGGTGTTTAAGCTGCTTAAACTCCAACAAGTCGTGGGCTAAAGCAATTTTGCTTACAAAATATGAATAATTTAGGATAAAATATATAAAGATTTGAGAAAAGCTATCAATTCATACGTATGAAAACTCGCTGAAATATTGTGCAGTTTGATGTGTATGAGTATTTTTTTGCTATATGAACTCTACATACAATTCCCAATTTCATGTTAAATGCAAAATTTCATTTAGCAATTCTCCAATTAAAAAGTTACATAATATTGGCCTAGTGATATGATTTTAATTATTCTTAAAATAAAATCAATAATATTAATATTCGAATTAAAATAATCAATAAAAAATAATAAAAAATTTAAAAAATCAATTGACACTCAAAGAAAATTATAATAATATATATTTAACATTAAAAATATTAACTATTGAATTAAATAAATTAATAATTAATTTTGGGGTGTTAATATGAAAGCGGCAAAAGAAATTCTATATAAGGTGGAAAAAGGAGAAGTGACAAGCAAAGAGGCTGCTGAAATATTGAGAAACTTACCATGGGAAAATAGAGACATAAAGTATGCGAAGAAGATAAAAATAAGAATATATTCAAAAGAAGAAAACATGAAAATAAACCTACCGACAATTCCTATTTGGCTTGTAGAAAAGCTTGCTTTCATTGTAGTAAGATTTTCTAGAGATTTTCATGAAAGAGAAGATGAACATAGAACAAAGACAAATGAAAAATCACAGGGTAAATTAAGTGATAAAGAAATTGATGTAAAGGACCTAATAAAATTATTAGCAGTTTTAAGATTTATTCCACCCTGTAAGTTAGTAGAAGTGAATGATAATGATAACCTTGTAGAAATTTATACGATTTAGAGGAGGTATTTTTATGAAAAAAGAGGTATTAGGAATATGCCCTATTTGTTCTTCAAACCTTAAGGTTACAGAGCTTGATTGTAAAAAGTGCAATACCTCCATAAGGGGAGATTTTGAACTATGCAAGTTCTGCTATCTTACTAAAGAACAAAAGTACTTCATAGAGGTTTTTATAAAGAATAGAGGTAATATAAAGGAAATAGAAAAGGAGCTTGGGATATCCTATCCAACAGTTAGACGTAATCTTGATAATGCAATAAAGGCACTCGGATATAATCCCGGTTCATCTGAAGAAACACTAAATAAAAAAGAAATCCTTGAGAAGCTCGGCAAAGGTGAAATAACATCTGATGAGGCATTGAAGCTACTTAAGGGATAAATTAAAAGTTCTAAGTAAATATTTAAGTCATTATGTTAAGTCGAAAAATATGGGATAATTTGGAGGGGAAATTAAAATGAGAGAAGAGAAACTACAGATTTTAAAAATGATTGAAGATGGTAAAATTACTGCCGATGAGGGAGTTGAGCTTTTAAACGCTTTGGAGAATGCAGAAGAAAAAATAGTAAAGACTGAAGGAGCTAAATGGTTAAGAGTTAGGGTTAATGGTGAAGATGGGAAACAAAAGGTTAATGTAAATATTCCAATTTCCTTAATAGACATTGGATTAAAGATCGGCACAAAGTTTCATGCAGACCTAGAAGAACAGCTTGAAGGAATAAACTTAGAGGAAATAATTAAGTCTGTAAAGAATGGAGCCGAGGGTAAACTGGTAGAGGTTGAAGATGAAAATGGAGATAAAGTTGAGGTGTTTGTTGAATAGGGCAATTAATAGTATAAAATGTATCAAATATACTGGACACATCCTTGCAGATATATTTATTATATCCTACTTTTCGTATCCATGGATTTATACTAAAAGCAACATCAGTAATCTAGAATAGTAAAAGGGGATGTCTCAGAATGAATGAATTTCTGCGTTATTTAAAATTTCACCGACTTGGCACGTACATTAATACTAGCCAAACCGCTGAAATTTCAAAACCTTGAACTTCATTCATTCTGAAACACCCCAGGGCTGGACTCATAAGATGTTTTTATGAGACACCCCATTTCACCATGCTAGGAGTTATCTATTCAAAATTTAAGTATTTAACACTAATTCTTAGATTCAGCCGTCATTAGATTTTCTGCAACTCCCTTTTTACCGGTTCCAATTATGAAATGTAATATTAATCCAACGGCTAGGCCCCATGCGGCACCTTTAATTGCCAGTACTGCACCCATAACACCAGCTAATCCTTTTTCTTCATTCGTCTCTGCATACTTCATAGCAATTCTTGTGCAAACAAAGCCCTGAACCAATAAAGTCAAAGATAATGCAACTGGCAATACTGGTTTTAATAATGAGACTATAGGCATTAGAGATACTCCTATTAAAGTGGCTATTCTAAAGCTACCTACTCCACTAAATATAGAATCCATTTGATCTCTTCCTTCTTTATATCTTTCACTTACCGAAGCAGTTACAGCTGCCCATAGTGGACCACACAATGTAGCGTAGGGAACTAATAATGATTGGATTATGTTTCTTGATCCACTAATAAGATTAGAGCGATTGGAATCAAAATCTATTAATTCATCTTTTCTATATTGACTAGCTTCACCTATTAAAGCTTTACTAGTTATAAAGTCCCCAAAGGCTATAATATAAACAACAAGCATCATCGGTAAAGCCGCCATAAAAACATCTAGTGCTGGAAAGCCTATGCCAAAGGGACTTACAGTATCAATAACTTCCCCAATCCTTGGAACAAATATCTTCCACTCTATCTGTGGAATAGGAATTTCTTTAACAACTACTCCTATCATTAGGGATATTACAATAGCAGGTACCATGCCATACTTTCCTAGGTTTGCTAAGAAGTTTGATTTTTTCTTTTTCTCTTTAAACTTAGCAGAAAACAATATATAAAATGATAATAGACCACCTAGTGCTATTGTGATAGGAAACTGGCTAAATCTTCCACCTAGTTTCATTTCTCCAGTTATAGCTGCAACACCTGCTCCCAGAAGAATTCCTGCCTTCATGGAATCTGGAATCCATTTGATTATCTTACCTGCAAATCCCGTTACTCCCATAATAATAAACATTAGTCCTACTAACAACTGTAATGCTATTAAAGCTTGTATTCTCTGTGGACCCATTTCAAACCTACTTAAAAAACCTAATATCAAAGGTATTGCTGGAGTTATCCATCCAGGTACAACTGGGTCGCCAAGCAAAGCATGTAAATTATAGAATATTCCGTTAATTATAACCATAGTAAGGGCTACTTCAAATGACAGTCCTAAGGTCTCAGTCATAATAGGTATTGCACCTAAACATGTAGCACATAATAATATTCCTTGCCAAAACTCTGGAGCTTCGATTTTATAATGTATAAATGGAATTCTTAACTTAAATATTCCAAATGGTATATATGGTTGCTCTTGACCATCTTTTCTTTTTGATAATGACATAGAAAAACCTCCTTTGTAATTTGTCAATACTTAGCACTAAACCTTCTTTCATATTCTTTTATAAGTTTATCTCTAAACTTTGGATGAGCTATCTCGATAAGAGCTTTTGCTCTTTCTTTTAATGTTTTACCTCTTAGATTTGCTATGCCATATTCTGTAATTATATAATTCACATCATTTCTTGATGTAGTTACAGCAGAACCTTGATCTAAGAAAGGAACAATTCTTGAGAGCTTTCCCTTTGATGCAGTTGATGGAATTGCTATTATTGATTTTCCATCCTTAGCCATACTTGCACCCCGAACATAATCAACCTGTCCTCCAGTTCCACTAAATTGCTTTAGTCCTATACTTTCTGAAGAAACTTGACCCATCAGATCCACCTGTAGACATGAATTTATGGATAACATTTTATGATTTTGAGCTATTATTGCAGGATTGTTTACATAGTCTACTGGATATAGTTCTACTGCAGGATTATTATCAATAAAATCATATAGACGTTTTGTTCCCATCATAAAAGTCACTATCATTTTTCCTTTATGAATCGTTTTCATTTTATTCGTAATTACACCTGCTTCTACAAGTTCCACTACTCCATCTGAAAACATCTCAGAATGAATACCTAGATCCTTTTTGTCCTTTAAAAATAGAAGTGCCGCATCTGGTATTGCACCTATACCTAGTTGGAGAGTCGATCCATCTTCTACTAAAGAAGCACAGTTTTCTCCTATAGCCTTTTCGACTTCTCCAATTTTGGGTTGATTAAGCTCTATAAGCTCAGTTGAACTTTCTACAATATAATCAATATCAGAGATATGTATAAAATTATCTCCTAAGGTTCTTGGCATCTTATCATTTATCTCTGCTATTACAATCGTTGCTTCCTCTGCTGCAGGTTTAGTATAATCGTTTGATAGTCCAAAGCTACAATATCCATGTTTATCTGGAGTGCTTACTTGTATTAAGGCCACATCAACTGGAATATTCCCGTCTCTGAATAATCTTGGTATTTCATAAAAGAAGCTTGGTATATAATCTGCTCTATTCTCATTAACGGCCTTCCTTGTAGAGCCACCAACAAAAAGTGCATTATGCTTAAAGTGTCCTTTCATCTCAGGTTTTGTATATTCACTTTTACCCATAGCTACCATATGCACTATTTCAATATTTCTATAATTATCTTTGTTTTGTACCATAGCCTCTACTAATCTTATGGGCTCACTGCAGGCATGTCCAATAACTACCCTATCTCCTGATTTTATTTTTGTTACTGCCTCATTTGCAGTTACTAGCTTTTTTGAATATATTTCTTTTAACATGTCCTCACCCTTTACTTTCTTTTAAGAAAATGCCTAATTTTGCATAATCTTTTTCACCAGTAAGCACTATCTTTTTATCAGCTAAAATTGTAGTATAGTCTGCACAGGCACTTGTACATCCACTACAAGCTCCTAGTAATTTTATATTAACTATTCTTCTACCCTAATTAATTCAATGTCTCCATTATGACTTTTTAGTTTTGGTCTGATCTTATCTTTTATCATTTTTTCTACTTGCTGTGTCATCATATCACTCCATATTCAGGAGCTTTTAATGAATGAAAGCTCCTGACAATATTAGGCCAATGCTTTTATCTATCCTACTCTTGCAATATTTTTAGCTAATTGTTTCTTATGCTCTAAGTTGCTTTGTCTCCAGATCATTATTCTCTGAGCTTGTGGTGATCCTGCTCCATGCATTGATTCTGTTCTATATCCCACTGCCGCTGTTCCTAATGTCAAGTTTTCTATTAGTCTAAGTATTCTCATTCTATCCATTGTAGGAACATCTTCTCTACCTTTGAAATATTTTTCGCATATTGGTCCTATTACAGGGTGTTTGAAATCTTTTTCAGAAGGCATTGTCACCATAAGCCCTCCAGCTATATCTTCTGCAAGTCTTGTTATTTCATAGGGCAATCTTGTTACATTTTGTTTACATACATTTGCAAGTAACATATCTATTTGATAATTTCCTGACTCTGTAGGGTATCCTTCTGCTGAACAAGCTATACCACAAGCATATAGAGTCTCATTTAAGTGCATCATTTCAATTAGTTTATCCTTTATGTGAGATGCCTTTGGAACACCATTATACTCTGCAGCAACTGCAGCTGCTCCAATTAGTACATCTCCAACACCTACTTTACATCCTCCATAGCTTTGTCTATGGTATCCAGCAAATCTTTCAACTAAAACACCTGCAAATTCAGTTTCTCCATTTAAAAATATTCTGTTATTTGGAACAAATACATTATCAAAGACTACTAATGCCTCTTGTCCACCAAATTCTTTATTTCCTACATCCATATCCGCATCTTCTTCAAGTTTTCTAGTATCACATGATTGACGTCCATACACCATGAAAATACCCTTAGCATCTGTAGGTACTGCAAATGAGATTGCATAATCCTTATCATCTGGGCCCATGGCTATTGTAGGCATTATTAGATGCTCATGGGAATTTATAGATCCCGTTTGGTGAGCCTTTGCACCCCTTACGACTACTCCATCTTCTCTTCTTTCAACTACATGTAGATAAAGATCAGGATCCGCTTGCTTACTTGGGGATAGACTTCTATTTCCTTTAGGATCTGTCATTGCTCCATCAACTGTCCAATCCTTTTCTTGTGCCAGCATTAAATACTCCTTGAAATTATCATGATATTTTGTTCCATGTTTTTTATCAACATCATAAGTAGTGCTAAATACTGCATTAAAGGCATCCATTCCTACACACCTCTGGAAGCATGAAGCTGTTTTTTGCCCTAATAATCTTTGCATTTTTACCTTTTTAACTAAATCTTCAGTGTTTTGATGTAAGTGACAAAAACGATTAACTCTTTCTCCGGTAAGGTTTGATTCAGCTGTCATTAAATCTTGGTATTCTGGATCGTGGGCTAATTCATATGTCATTGCTACTGAATTGATAGAAGGTTTTATTATTGGGTGATCTACAGGATTTTCTACCAATTCCCCAAACATATATACCTTTATATCCAATTTGCGAAGACTTTCTATATACTGTTCTTTTGTCATAAGTGCCATTATTAGCAACTCCCTTCTTTAATATAAAATTATTATAAGATAGCTATCTTTAATATTTGTTAATATATTAAAGCAATTTCAATGCCAGAGTTGAATTAACAGAATATTTTTTTGAGTTAATTCTAAACCTCTCAAAATTCAAGACATTGTACACTTTGCTTTCTCTATACTATTTATCCAAGTTATTAAGAAAAGCACAGGACCTGCTGCTTATCTGCAACAGATTCTGTGCTTTTCTTTTCTATGCTACTATTATTCCAGTAAAATAGTGGGATATAGACTCTGTTGTGAAAATGCAACTATGGTTGCATTATTACAACAATCGATCGTCATATTTTTTTCTCTTTCTTACAAAAGTAGAAGGGTCAATTTCTAATGCCTTTGCAGCATCCCTCACATTACCATATTTGTCATAAGCTTTTTTTAATAGTTCTTTTTCAACTATTCCAATAGCATTCTTTAAAGGTATTATTTCCTTATTCAATTTTAAAAAATCATTTTTTTTACTACTAAGTATTTTTCTAGGTAAGTGGTCACATGTTATAACATCTTTGTTACTCATAACAACTATTCTTTCTACTATATTCCTAAGTTCTCTAACATTCCCAGGCCAGTTATAATCATAAAAAACATCGATTACATCTCTTTCAAGGAACTTATTCCATCCATATTTTTCATTTATATTATTTAGAAAATATTTTATTAATGCCATTATATCCTGTTTTCTCTCTCTGAGAGGTGGAATATTAATGGGAATTACATTTAGTCTATAAAATAAATCTTCCCTAAATATTTTTTCATCAACCATTCTTTCCAAATTTTTATTGGTCGCTGAGATGACTCTTACATCAACATGTATTACCTTAGAGCCACCAACTTTTTTTATTTCACCTTCTTGTAAAGCTCTTAGAAGTTTGACTTGCATACGTAATGGCAGTTCTCCTATTTCATCTAAAAAAAGGCTTCCACGGTGCGCAAGCTCAAACAGTCCTATTTTTCCATCCTTATTTGCTCCCGTAAAAGCTCCTTTTTCATACCCAAAAAGCTCTGATTCTATTAAATTTTCAGGAATTGCTCCACAATTTATTTTAATAAATGTCTTTTCACTTCTATTGCTATTCTTATGTATAAACTTTGCAAGAACTTCTTTTCCCACACCACTTTCACCTAATAGCAAAACTGGTATATCAGTTATAGCAACTTTTTTAGCAGTATATAATACATTAAGCATATTTTTGTCTTCAACTATAAAATCAGAGATATCTAAAATTTGATTTTTTAACTCTTTAATTTGAGAATAATATTTCTGAGTTAGTTTTTCATTTGCTTCTAGTTCTCTTTTTAGATTATATAGTTCGGTAACATCCCTTACATTTGTAATTATAAGAATTATATTATTGTCTTTATCAAAAACTGGCTTGCTAGTTATTAGAGCTTTTTGTCCTGTTTTGAACTCTTGATTAATAGAAATAGTTTTTCTCTTTTCTAGAACCTTTAGAGATCCAGACTGAGATATATAACCATCTCTAACTAATTCTCTCATGTTTCTTCCAAGCATACCTTCTCTCTTTAGACCTGTTATTCTCTCATAGGCTTTATTTATTCTGAGAGTATTAGCATTTCCATCGGTAATATATATTCCATCATAAGAATACTCAATTATTCTATCTAGCCTTTTTGATAATTCCTTATTCAATTTCAATTCCTTCAATACATTTTCAAATATAGAAATATCTTGTAGTATTATAGTAGCTCCAGATAACTTGTTATCAATTTCTAGTGGAATAAAGTCATATACCAATTTCTTATTTTCATATATAATGTTCTCTTTATTAATCCTTTTAAATTTATCTAAAATATCTCTTTCATCTTTAAACTTCACAAAAATAGCTCTTATACTTTTTCCTAGTATTTCTTTCTTTTGATTATTCAAAATTTTTAATGCTGCTTTATTGACACATGAAATATTTCCTAATGTGTCAATTATTATCACTCCATTGGTAGAAGAATTAATTATGGTTTTAAGTTTTGTGATTTCTTTATTCATTTTATTAAAAACTTCACTCTTTTGATAGTTTTTCATAATTCCATCATCATAATTATTATTCTTCAATTTAATCTTCCTTTGCTCTTTTTTATAATTATATCATGACTTTTTATATCTTATTTATGTTTTGATTTGGTTCTTGCAATGTTAGAGGAGCATTTCAGATAAGAGAGAAGTTTCTTTCTTATTTATCTAAAGCAAAAGAAAAAAGTAACTATGAAATCTACGGATATTACGAGATGGCAAATTATTAATAAAAATTAATGATTTAAATATTCTATGATAGAATAGATGTTGATGTAAATATATAGCATGAGATAGGGAGGAAATATAACAATGTCAGTAATAAAAGAATTTAATCGTTTTACAGGAAATGAAGACTATATTGTTTCTGAGGCTTTGCAACATGCAGTAAATGTTTCAATTGCTCTTGAAAAGCCACTTTTGATTAAGGGAGAGCCAGGAACAGGAAAAACTGTATTGGCTAAAGCAATTGCTGACTCAATGGGTATGGAGCTTATCGTGTGGAATATCAAATCAACAACTAAAGCCCAGGAAGGTCTTTATGTTTATGACACCGTTCAGCGTCTATATGACAGCCAGTTCGGTGAAAGTAATGTTGGAGATATTAAGAAATATATTAAACTAGGAAAAGTTGGAGAGGCCTTTAGTTCAGAAAAACAGCTCGTTCTATTAATAGATGAGATTGATAAGGCTGATTTGGAATTCCCAAATGACCTATTGTGGGAACTTGATCAAATGAGCTTTTATATACCTGAAACTAAAGAAACTATTTCTGCCAAGAAGCGTCCAATTGTTATTATTACAAGTAATGCTGAAAAAGAGCTTCCAGATGCATTCTTGCGTCGTTGTATTTTTCATTATATAGAATTTCCTGAACTTAATGGTATGGAGGAAATTATACGTGTACATTATCCAAAGCTTGAAAAGGGACTTATTGATCAGGCGATGGAAACATTTTATTGGATTAGAAGCCTAAAGGATCTTCATAAAAAACCGAGTACATCAGAACTGCTAGATTGGATACAAGCCTTAGTAATAGGAGGCATTGCTCCTGAGCGCATAGAAAAAGAGATTCCTTTTTTAGGTGTTTTACTTAAGAAAAATCAGGATATCGATATGTTGCAGTATGGCTTGGGCAAAAAGCTTGTTCGATAAATAATTTAATGAGCCTTAATATATATTACTAAGTTTTGGTTGAGAGGAGGGGAAGTCATGTTTACAACCTTTTTTTATCTTCTCCGTGACAAGGGACTAAATATATCCCTTAATGAGTGGATGAATCTTTTAGAAGCCTTAGATAAAGGTCTTTGTGGTTCTAGTCTCATGAACTTTTATCATCTTTGCAGAGCAATACTTGTTAAAAGTGAAGTGGATTATGATAGATTAGATTTGGCATTTGCTGAATATTTTTATAATATAGAAACAATTGAAGAGCTGCCTGAAGAGGTATGGCAATGGCTGGATAAAGAGGTGCCAGAAAAATATTTTGATGAGGATAGACACATTGTAAAACATTCTCTAGAAGAGGTAAAGAGGCTACTAAAAGAACGATTAAAAGAACAAGATAGTGAGCATAATGGTGGTAGCAAGTGGATTGGGACACAAGGGATTACACCCTTTGGACACTCTGGAACTAATCCGGCCGGAATTCGCATCGGGGGTAAATCAAGAAATCGTTCAGCTGTAAAGATAGCCGGTGAAAGACATTTTAAAGATTTTCGCCAAGATACTATCCTTGATATTCGTCAATTTCAGATGGCGTTTAGAAAATTAAGACAGTTTTCTAGTAGAATAGAAGGTGCTAAGACAGAACTAGATATAGATGCTACTATCGAGGAAACAGGAAATAATGCTGGGAATTTAAAGTTGGTTTGGGATCGACCTAGAACTAATACCATCAAGGTACTTTTGTTGATGGACTCGGGTGGATCAATGTGGTTACATAGTGATTTATGCAACAGATTGTTTCAGGCAGTACACAAATCTAATCATTTTAAGGATTTGCAGACCTACTATTTTCACAACTGTATTTACGACGATGTTTATTCAGACCATAATTGCTCTAGAAAAAAATCTATTGATACTGAATGGATCTTGAAGAAATACGATAGTGACTATCATGTGATAATAGTAGGGGATGCGAGTATGGCTCAGGGAGAGCTTCTTCACGGAGGCGGAAATGTGTATTTGGACATAAGTAATGAAAAATCAGGAATTGAATGGCTTAATAGAATAAAGAAAAAATATCCTAAAACTATTTGGCTTAATCCAATACAGAAAAGACATTGGCCCTATACATATACAATAAAAAGAATAGGTGAAATTTTTCCAATGTTTGATCTGACCTTAGAGGGGTTAGATGCTGGAATTAAAAAGTTAAAGTCATCCCGATAAAAGTAACATGAATTGACTGTGTTAATATATGAATAATAAAACCTTGATTCCGCTAAACGGGTCAAGGTTTTCTATTTCGTGGTTCTATAGAAAGAATCATATAAAAAAACATTTTACACTGCTATAGCTACAATACTTCCATCAGAAACACGTGCCATAAGTGTGTCACCGTTAATTGGCCTTAGACTATCAGCGGTAACTCTAACAAAATATTGGCAGCAGCCAGGGCAAGTTTGACATTCACAGAAGATAAAACTGAATGAATCGCTTGTGTTTAGCAAAAACTCAGCAACGGGTCCTGGCAGTATTTTCTCATACACCCAAGTACCGCATAACAGTTCATGTCTATCGTCGCAGACTTTAAATAACTCAAATTTCAGGCGAGCTTCAACCCTACTAGTAGTGTCAATGTTTAAGGTTACAACTGAAGAAAACTCAATTTTGACTTTAGGGTCACAAATACATGTGGTATCTAGAGTTACACAAGCTGCCGTAAAACTTTGTCCAGGCCTGGAGCAGGTCTTAGATCCACTAGAGGGGCTGCATTCAAATAATAGATCTTTAGGTATGGGATGCTTTGGTTCGCATTTCATACAGTCTTTTTCTTTATCATTTTCACAATCGCACTTTATTTTTTTATAGTTGTTGACATAATGGAACTCCTCTCATTTAAAGAT
>JMSU01000241.1_pt1 | contig 18283 bp, 16 predicted proteins | sample 179011 | NCBI WGS metagenome assembly JMSU01 (sample SAMN02769580, study PRJNA246767) | bioreactor metagenome | isolation source: Culture-1 Bioreactor ArsB derived from microbial biomass from the upper 2 cm... | place: Germany: Bremen | collected day 87 after inoculation
CAAAAAGAAAAGGGTTACAATCCGTTGATTGTAACCCTATATTCTTAACGTGGTGCGCCTGAGAGGATTCGAACCTCTGACCTACGGATTCGTAGTCCGGCACTCTATCCAGCTGAGCTACAGGCGCGCGTTGAAAAGGGTTCTATGGAGAAACCCTCTTAAGGTCAAGTGTTATTTTGAATAAAATTTAACTTTTTGTAAATATTAAATCTTCCCCAAAAGACTTTGTTGTTTAAGTATTTGAAATATTTGATTAAAGTATTCGGGGTAGTAAGTGGCGGTGTATAAGGTACGGAGAGATAAAAATGATTACGAGGACCAGAGCCCACAGTCTACCTTTTAATAGATTGTAATGAGAAATTAATTCTCTCCATGGTTTATCCATCACGTAACGTCCGAAAATAAATTCAAAAGTTATAGTCATGGCCAGCCAAATTCCGCCCGCTGTAAATGCTTGATTGTCTGAATCTGGCGGCACGGTTTTAATAAAAAAGAAAATATAGATGAAAAATGCGATGATGGCTGTGATTGAAGAAAGCTGATGGGCAGAAAGTTCACTCATGTGTTTCCCATAGCTCAGTTCTCTCAGAGTTCCATTGGCAATAGCTATGATGAGCATGGGGAGCCATCCTGCTGCATAAAGTAAAAGCGTTTCAAAGGGGGACATAGGACTGCCTCAAGGTTACTGGTATCTGATTATCGGAAAATTTTCTGTAGTCTTGATGCTCATGTCGGGCTGCACCCACATGGCTGCGCATTTGGGGAAATGCTTTTTAATAAAATCAGCTCCCTTGTTTGGTCCCATGATAAAAACAGTAGTTGCTAAAGCGTCTGCCGTTTCAGCATCCGGGGCAATTGTTGTTGTTGCTATGCATTTATCAGATGATTCCAGTCGGGCCGGGTCGAATATATGGTGTTTTCTTGTTTTTTCATCAGCGGAAACAGGGGTGATAAACTGATAGTAGTCTCCTGAACCACATACGGCACTGTCTTTTACTTCTATGTGGCCGAGTATACCATCCCCCCTGGGGTTTCGGATTCCTATAGACCATAAGCGGTTACCGAAAACCATGAAGTCACCTCCTGCTTCTACCATTGCGGTGTGAATTCCGGATTGTTTTAAGTGATCGGCTGCAGCGTCAATAATGGTACCTTTTGCAAGGCCTCCCAGATCAATGGCCATACCTTTGCGGGGTAGCTTTACCATATTTTCTGAGTCATTGATTTCAATCAGGCGGAAATTGACCAGCTTTTTATGTTTAGAGAAACGGTCTTTATCAAGGGCATAGTAGAAAGGAGTGGTGGTAACGGCCCCTATGCTTATATCAAAATTGCCATCTGATTTTTCACCCATTTCAAGGCCGTGCTTGATGACTTGAAAGGCCTTGTCAGAAATTTTGATTCCCCGTTTTCCTGCGGCGTGGTTGACCCTCCCTATTGAGCCTAGTTTACTGCGATGGTCGAGATCCTTTTGCAGTTTATGCATCAAGGTTACTACTTCTTGGGCAATTCGTTCCGTATCGGATTTTATCGGGGTGACCAGTGTGAGATTGACCATCGTGCCCATTGCAATATCACTATAACGGAAAGTTCCCCGGTATGTTTTTTCTTGCATGTTAAAGTTTAAATTTAAATGAAGCGTGACAGCCAGAAGTAGCAGGAGGGTAAAAAATATTGTTACGAGTTGGACTGTTCTGGAAGCCTTGATTGTGCGAAGTCCTTGGTAGAGCAACGGAAGGGTGAGAATGCTGCCACCTATTGCGATCAGTTTGAAGGGAGAGGTCAGGTGTCCGCTTAGAGTTACCAGTGTGCCGCAAAAAAGAGGTCCAGCCATAAAGCCGATATTCGTGGCCATATTGGCAAACCCCATGATTTTGCCTTTGCGCGTCCCAAGTTCTGAACATATAGCCATTGCGGAGGGCATTGAAATAGCGGCTCCTGCCCCCATAATTATTCCGGGAAATATGAATCCTGATAAGGAGCCGGCACCTGCCACGAGAAACAAACCAAGGGAGCTGATAAGCATTCCCCAGCACGTTGTTAATCTACGTTCTCTTTCGGCTAAAAGCCTGCCGCATACAGGAAGAAGTATGACTGTAGTAAGGCTGGGGATCGAATAAATTACAGCGATTGCTCCAGGGCTCAAATTCAGACTGGATTTTATCAGTAAAGGGTAGAAGGCGATTAATCCCCCTATCCCTGTTGCGCGCCCGAAGAGAGCCAGCATTATATATATGTATGATTTGCCGGATTCCGGGCGGGAATGCTGTTCCTTTTTATCTGTTTGGAGACTTATTTTCTCCGGACGGTAGAATGCATAAAGAATAAATGCAGCAATCATAAAAGAAGACATGCTTATAAGCACTGGAAAATAATTCTTATCTAAATATAGTAGGCCGCCGAGAATCGGGCCGAGCAGAAAAGAGCTGTTCATTGCCACTGCCAGATTGGCAAAGTTGGAAGACAGTTGTTTGCCGTGCATGGAAGACCCTATGGCAGCCATGCTTACTGTGCGAACTGTTCCTGCGCATAGACCCAGCGCAAATTGAATTATGTAAAGGGAAGAGATAAGTGGGAAAGAGAGGTAGATTAGAGGCAGCAATACCGCCACTCCCGTTGAAATAAGCAGGGGCTTTTTTATGCCGTATCTGTCTGCCAATGACCCGGACAGGGGGGCAATAAGGAGTTTTGCCAGAAAGTACCCTGCAAAACCACTCCCCAGCCACATCCCTCCAGCCTTTTCATCAAGGTTCATGAGCGGCAGGGTAAAAGTGAACACTCCAGTGCCCATTGCCGCAGCAAAGGATGCGGCAATCAGCAGAAAAGTATTGAGTGAACTTAATCGTTGGCTACGCTTCGAACTATGAATTGGCATGCTTCTTTGAAAAGGTCCGGGACCGCGAAGGGTGTAAGGAATTCTGTGCGTACCGCACCTACAATATGTCCGTATATAAGGAACGGAGTCTGGTTAAGCGGCACTTCACGTATTGAGCCGTCTTTCATTCCTTGTTTGAGATATTCCTCTATCTGAATGATGAGAGCTTTAAATTTTTCAGCAATGTGTGTGCGGTCAAGATGTGGATACTCATCACTGAAAGGGGAACTTCTTAGCAAAGTTGGAAAAGTTGATCTATTGGCTATGGTGAAATCAAAATAAGCCTGTACAAAGATGGCAAGAGATTCGAGGCCGTTTTTTCCTGCTTTGGCTTTGTCAGTAAGAATGCCCAGCATTTGGTCAATAAGAGCACCACCTGACTCAAGGAAGAGATTATCTTTGTTTCCATAGTAGTGAGAGACAAGTCCTGAAGCCACTCCTGCATGGTCAGCAACCATTTTCAGCGTTGTGGCAGTGTATCCGTGCTCTCCGAATTGTTCCTGTGCTGCCAGCAATATCCTTTCTTTTTTAGTCATAAATGCGGCTCCGTAGTCACTATGTTTTCAAACCGGTTATATTTGTTTTAAATAAATTCCATATTCTGTAGTAGGTTACATGAAAATAGCTATAAATGTAACTAAAATGCTTCATCTGCATGGAAAAAAAACAGTATTCAGTGTAATTAAAATCAGCCCGACTTTGACTTTCATATTTTTTAATAGTCCTCAACAAAAAAATTAACAAGCTGCAATCTGAAAATGTGGTTTTCAGGCAAAAAGTTGTAGCTCAAACCTTTTACAAAGATGCCTAATTGATAGCTGGATTCATTTTTACAAAGAGGGTAACGGGGTATTTTTTCGAGAGAATTTGCAGTAATAATAATTTGTAATCCGTGCTACCTGCGCTTTGTGCAAAAAAGAACGAAGTTGTCAATAAAATTTTCAAAATTGATTGACCGACCAATTAATGAGTGGTAGAACAGTAATCAACCTAGAGGTGAAAGCGGCTCAGCCCGCTTAAGGTTGACAATTTGAGTTTTAGGTTTTGTGTATCTGAGCAGAAAAATATCTCTCCGAAGATGGTAGGAAATAGGCTTGATTGAATATTTTCTTGGGAAAAGTCTTCGGTTGCCGGAGGATAGATGCCAGCTTTAAAACAAAACATAGCCGACAGCAGCGGAGCATGGCTCATGCTGATGGGACAGCAAGTCGATGAACGTATACTTAGTGTCGTTTGTGCAAGCTGTGTCTTTTTGCTGAGGCTGGTCACTTCAGATTGTCCCTTCACCTTTTCTTCTGAATCTTACAGGTTTGGTGCACTTCATAAAAGAGGTGCTGCAAATTCTGCTTCGTTTATACCTTTCTATACCATTTCTCTCTCCTCAAGAAGATCATCATTAATCAAGGGCGCGCATATTGATCAACGCGCTTTAGATACTGTCCTTAGTCCATTTTTGAAAGTATTTCCCCAAGCGGGGTTTATGCCTTTTAAGCCGGGTATTTAACCTGGTTTCCGAAAATTTTATGTTTTCGGGACGGATGTTTATGGGATTGGAATTATTGCAGGTTTTTATCTGCAATGGTCTTAGACCACTGTACTCATGCTGATGAGGTCATGTTGGTAATCCATTAATGCGGGAGAAATCTCGTCAAAGGAGGATGATTATGGCTGTAAACGTAGGTATGCACGTAGCTCGTCCGGGCAAGAGAGATGCAGTCCTTGACTGGCTGCAGATGCTCACCGGGGCAGGACTAGTTGCTTTTATGTGGTGTCACATGCTGCTGGTTTCCTCGGTTGTTATCTCACCGAAAATCATGAATGCCATTGCCGGTTTTTTTGAATACACATATATGGCACAGGTCGGTGGGCCTTTGATTTTCTTAACTTTTCTGCTACATTTTGCCTTGGCAGCCCGAAAAATTCCTTCCGTGCGGAAGGGCAGGCTACCATCTGGCAACATGCTCAAATGTTGAAGCATCGTGACACCTGGCTCTGGGTTGTTCAGGCTGTGACCGCAATGATCATCCTTGTTATGGGTGCCGTCCATATGTGGGTTGTACTCAACGATCTCCCAATTACTGCTGCTAAATCGGCAGCCCGTGTATCTGAAGGCGGGTGGCTTCTTTTCTACCTGGTTCTTCTTCCCTGCGTTGAACTTCATGTCAGCGTCGGTTTCTATCGCATAGGCGTCAAATGGGGTGTCATCAAGACTGAGAACAGACTTAAAGCTAAAAAGCTTGAATCTATTCTCTTTGCGACATTTATGGTCATCGGCATCATCACCCTGATCAGGTTCATAACTTTAAGTTAAACGGGGTTCTTACATGCAAACATATTACTCTGATCTCCTTGTTATCGGCGCCGGACTGGCGGGCGAGCGAGTGGCTGTGGAGGCGGCCCAGGACGGTTTTGATGTAATCTGTCTCTCGATTGTCCCAGCACGCCGTTCTCATTCGTCTGCAGCTCAGGGCGGGATGCAGGCAGCTCTTGGCAACTGTGCCAAAGGTGAAGGCGACAATGTAGACGTACACTTCGGTGACACAGTTCGTGGTTCGGACTGGGGGTGTGACCAGGAAGTAGCTCGCCTCTTTGCTGACGCAGCTCCCATTGAAATGCGTCGTCTTGCACATTGGGGTGTGCCCTGGAACCGTGTTGTTCCGGGTAAATCTTTTTATTTCAAAGGTGGGGAGAAGTTTGAGAAAGAAGAAAAAGAGGAAAAGCGCGGTCTGATCACAGCCCGTTCTTTTGGCGGAACCGCTAAATGGCGCACCTGCTACACCTCTGACGGAACCGGTCATGCGGTTATGTGCACCATGGACAACCGTTGTGCTGAGCTTGGTATCAATGTCTTTGACAGAAAAGAGGCCATTTCACTTATCCATGACGGTGATGTCTGTACCGGTGCTGTTGTGCGCTGTCTGCGTACTGGAGAACTGGAAGTCTATCTTTCTAAAGCAACCGCAATCTGTACCGGTGGTTTTGGACGTATTTATAAGGCCACCACTAACGCAGTTATCTGCGACGGCGGTGGGCATATCATTGCTCACGACACCGGCGTTGTCCCCATAGGTAACCCTGAAGCAATTCAGTTTCACCCCACCGGAATCGTGCCTACCGATATTCTGGTAACAGAAGGCTGCCGTGGCGACGGCGGAACTCTGCTTGATGTTAATGAAGAAAGATTCATGAACATCTATGAGCCGGAAAAAGCTGAACTTGCTTCCCGTGATGTTGTTTCTCGTTGGATGACCCATCACATGCGTCAGGGCAAAGGTGTAAAATCAGCTTATGGCGAACACCTCTGGCTTGATATCCGTCATCTTGGTGACAAGCACATCTCTACAAAACTCCGTGAAGTTGACGAAATCTGCCATCACTTCCTTAATGTTGACCCCAGAAAACAGCTCATCCCGGTCCGTCCTACTCAGCACTACACCATGGCTGGTGTTCGTACTGATAAAGACGGTGCCGTTTACGGCCTTAAGGGTCTGTTTTCTGCAGGTGAAGCAGCTTGTTGGGATATGCACGGATTCAACAGACTTGGCGGTAACTCTCTGGCTGAAACTGTTGTTGCAGGTGGTATCATCGGCAGAAAGATTTCCGAATTCCTTCAAGGTTACGAAACCGACTTCAAAACCTCTTTGGTTGGTGATGCGGTTCGCAAGCAGCAGGATCGGATGGATAAACTTGCCAGCGGAGCTAACGGCAAAGAAAATGTCTACAAAGTACGTGAAGAAATGCAGGATGCCCTCATGGAAGGCTGCTTTGTATTCAGAAATGATGCCGGACTTAATAAATGTATTGAGACTCTTCAGGGAACTCTTGATAAAGCCCGCAAGGTCGGTCTGGTTTCAGACGGCGTAGGTGCAAACCATGAAATGGCTGCGGCCCTTAAGATCGAAGGCCAGGTAAAATTGGGTCTTTGCATTGCTAAAGCTGCTCTGGAACGTACTGAAAGTCGTGGTTCTCATAATCGTGAGGATTATACTGACCGTAATGACCGTGACTGGCTTAACAGAACTCTTGCCTACTGGCGTGAAGGCGCTGATATGCCTGAACTCAAGTATGAAGATGCTACCCCCTGCTACGAAATCCCTCCGGGAGACCGTGGTTACGGTGGTGGTTCTATTATCGAAGCTGACAAGGCTGAGATTGAAGCCAAAATAATCAAGAAATAACCCCTGAAGACTTAAGGATATAAAAATGAGCAGACAACTCGAATTTGATATATTCCGCTATAATCCGCAGGAAAAGGGGTCGGTTCCGCACATGCAGACTTTTGTGCTGGATGAAACCGAGAACATGACTCTCTTTATTGCACTTAACCGCCTTCGCGAAGAGCAGGACCCCGGTCTGATCTTTGACTTCTGCTGCCGTGCAGGGATTTGCGGTGCTTGTGCCATGGTTGTCAACGGTCGCCCCGGACTGGCCTGCCAGACCAAGACCATTGATCTTCCTGAACGAATCACTCTCCTGCCCTTGCCCGTATTTAAATTGATAGGTGATCTTTCAGTTGATACCGGCGTGTGGTTCAGAGAAATGTACCAGTCCACAGAATCTTGGGTGCACACTACTAAAGTTTTTGATGCGAATGCTATCGAAGAACGCATGGAAAACGAAGTTGCTGAGCAGATCTATGAGCTTGAGCGCTGTATTGAATGCGGGTGCTGTGTCTCCGCATGTGGTACTGCCCGCTTACGTGACGATTTCCTCGGTGCTGCGGCCCTCAACCGTGTGGCCCGCTTTGTTGTGGATCCTCGTGACCAGCGTACTGACCGCGATTACTTTGAAATTATCGGTAATGATGAAGGTATCTTCGGCTGCATGGGACTTCTCGGCTGTGAAGATGTCTGCCCTAAAGGCTTGCCCTTGCAGAATCAGCTTGGTTTTCTGCGTCGCAAGATGGGTATCACCGCAATCAAGGAAATATTCAGGAAGTAAACATGCGTACCATTAAAGCTGAACAGGTTATCGATGCCGTAGCGAAAATGTGTGTAAGCGCAAACCGCTACCTGCCCGAAGACGTGCGTAAACGTTTTGAAGAATGTGCTGCTGCCGAGGATTCTCCCGCAGCAAAAGAGGTCTTCAGACAGATTAAGGAAAACTGGGAATTAGCTGAAAAGTCGGGCCTGCCCCTTTGTCAGGATACCGGTCTTGCAGTGTTTATCGTTGAAATGGGTGAAGATGTACGTGTCGAAGGCATGAACATCCGCGATGCCATCAACGAAGGAACACGTAAAGGTTATGAGGAAGGCTTTCTTAGAAAGTCCGCCTGCGACCCTCTTACCCGCGCTAATACCAAAGATAATACACCGGCAATTATCCATTTTGATATCGTGCCCGGTGATAAAATTAAGATCGTTTTTATGGCAAAAGGCGGTGGCTCTGAAAATATGAGCCGCGTGACCATGCTTGCTCCAGCTCAGGGTTGGGCCGGAATCAAGAAGTTTGTCATCGAAAGAATCGCTGAAGCAGGTCCTAATCCATGTCCTCCCACAATGGTGGGCATCGGTGTTGGCGGAACCTTTGAATATTCCGCTCTGCTGGCTAAACAGTCACTTATGAGAAAGGTTGGCGAAGCATCTCCTGATCCGGAGATTGCAAAGCTTGAGGCCGAGCTCATGGAAGATATCAATAAGCTTGGTATCGGCCCAATGGGGCTGGGTGGAAAAACCACAGTGTTTGACGTGAAAATTGAAATGCGTCCCTGCCATATCGCAAGTCTGCCGCTGGCTGTAAATATCCAGTGCCATTCTTCAAGACATGAGGAGGTGGAACTCTAATGGCTGAATATAAACTTACCACTCCTTTGACTGATGCAGATATGGAGCAGCTTAAGGCCGGAGATGTGGTCAAACTGACCGGAACCATCTATACCGCCCGCGACGCAGCACATAAGAGACTTGTAGATCTTCTGGATGAAGGTAAAGAGCTTCCTTTTGAACTTAAAGGTTCGGTTGTCTATTACGTAGGACCCAGCCCGGCTCCTCCTGGTAGACCCATCGGTTCTGCCGGGCCGACCACAAGTTATCGTATGGACACTTATGCACCGCGTTTGCACAGCCTTGGCCAGAAGGCCAGCATTGGTAAAGGCAAACGTAACGATGAAGTGAAGCAGGCTCTCAAAGATAATAAAGCCGTTTATTTCGGAGCGACCGGAGGTGCTGGTGCTCTGTTGTCCATGTGCATCAAAGACGCGAAAGTAATTGCTTTTGATGAATTGGGCCCTGAGGCAATCCGTGAGTTGACCGTGGAAGATTTTCCTCTTCTGGTCATCAATGATTCTCACGGCGGTGAATTGTACGCTGTTCCTGATCGTAAGGCGGCGGGTGTTGAGTAACAAATCAGCGGTTTTGTCGCTGACAATTAAGGAGAATATTTATGGCTCTTTTTACTAAACAGGAAGCCCTTGATTACCATTCCAAGGGTAGAAAAGGTAAAGTTGAAGTTGTTCCGGTAAAACCTTGTGACACTCAGAAACATCTTTCCATGGCTTATAGCCCTGGTGTTGCAGAAGCTTGTCTCGCAATCGCTGACGATAAAGAACTGTCTTACGAGTATACTGGTCGTGGAAACCTTGTAGCGGTTGTCTCCAACGGTACTGCGGTTCTCGGTCTTGGTAATATCGGCCCAGAAGCAGGCAAGCCTGTTATGGAAGGTAAAGGCGTTCTTTTTAAAGTTTTCGCAGATGTTGATGTCTTTGATATCAACCTTAATGCCACTGATCCTGATGAGATCTGCGACATTGTTAAAGCCCTTGAGCCTACCTTTGGTGGTATCAACCTTGAAGATATCAAAGCTCCCGAGTGTTTCTACATCGAAGAAAAACTTAAAAAGAAATGGATATTCCTGTTTTCCACGATGATCAGCATGGTACTGCTATCATCTCCGGTGCAGGACTGATCAACGCTGCTGAAATTATCGGAAAGAAAATTGAAGATATGCGTCTTGTTGTTTCCGGAGCTGGTGCTGCGGCGATTGCATGTACTAATTTCTATATGTCTCTCGGCATTAAGCGTGAAAACGTTGCTATGTTTGACTCGCGCGGTCACATCAATAAAAGCCGTGAAGGACTCAACGCACAGAAGCAGGAATACGCAACTGACAAGGAATACAAAGACCTTGCTGATGCAATGAAGGGTGCTGATCTGTTCCTCGGCCTTTCCGTAAAAGGAATGGTAACCAAGGATATGGTTAAATCCATGGCAGATTCTCCCATCATCTTTGCATGCGCAAACCCTGATCCTGAAATCAGCTACGATGATGCTAAAGAAGCACGTCCTGATGCTATTATGGGTACTGGACGTTCTGACTTTCCCAACCAGGTAAACAACGTACTTGGCTTCCCCTTTATTTTCCGCGGTGCGCTTGATGTTCAGGCCACTTCTATCAATGAGGAAATGAAGATTGCTGCAGCTAAAGCTCTTGCCGCACTGGCAAAAGAACCAGCTCCGGACTACGTTTGCGAAGCTTATGGCGTTGATAAACTTGAGTTCGGCCTTGACTACATCATCCCCAAACCGCTTGACCTGCGTCTGATCGAATTCGAATCAGCTGCTGTTGCTCAGGCTGCTATGGATACTGGTGTTGCCCGCAAGAAAGTTAACATTGAAGAATACAAGAAAGAACTGCGCGAGCGTCTGGCTGCTTCCAGAGTTCGTGTTGGTGAGTTTATTAAAACCTACAATCTTGATTTCTAGGTTTTATTAATATTGTTAGAACATTCCTCCCGGTTTCGTGAGGGAAGCCGGGAGGAATAAACGGTGATGAGGTCCAGTATGTAAGTATCGGTAGTCTGACCGGATTTGGCAGGATGTTTCAACTTGCGCTGACAACCCGCATAGCGGGGCAGGGAGAGATGTTTTTTATTCGGGAGGTCTGCCATAAGCTCAAGTGAGGGACTATGAGCGATCAACAAGACAGTGGTAACGGACGTAGAGTCGGTTTTTTTCTGGGGCCGATAGTTTTCCTGATCATGATTTTCATGCCAGCTCCTTCTGGTATGGAGCCTAATGCATGGAAGGTTGCGGCAGTAACAGCTCTTATGGCTATCTGGTGGATCACTGAAGCGATTCCCATTCCTGCAACATCTCTTATGCCAATTGCACTTTTTCCGCTTTTGGGGGTTATGAAATCCAAGGCGGCCTGTGCTCCTTACGCAAACCATCTTATTTATCTTTTCATGGGTGGCTTCTTTCTTGCCGTGACCATGGAAAGGTGGAATCTCCACAGACGTATTGCACTTCATACTATTAAAGCTGTAGGTACAAGCCCGGGCCGTATGATTCTCGGGTTTATGATTGCCACCGGTTTTCTTTCCATGTGGGTATCAAACACAGCTACAACCATGATGATGGTTCCTATCGGTCTGGCAGTTATTCAGCAGGCCACAGGCTTTGACTCCAAAACTCTTCGGGCTTGCCCCAGCGCGGGACCTGAGTCCAACTTTGGTAAATGTCTCATGCTGGGTATCGCTTATGCCGCATCAATGGGTGGTGTAGGTACTATTATCGGTACCCCTCCAAACACCGTTATGGTCGGTATGGTCGACAAAATGTACGGCGTACAGATCGGTTTTGGTGAATGGATGCTTTACGGTGTTCCTCTGGCAACAGTCATGATTGGTGTATCCTGGTGGATTCTCACTAAAATTCTCTTTCCCGCAAAAGGTCTGGAACTGGCAGGCGGTGAAGCGATTATTGATAAAGAAATCAGCCAGCTTGGACCCATGTCCAAAGAAGAAAAGTACATTGTTGTCGTCGGTTGTTTCGTAGCTGCTTTCTGGTTATCCCGCGGGTTCCTGAAAAAAGCCGCTTTCATGGCTGACATCTGGCCTAATTTCGGTTTCGTCCATGATGCAACAATCGGTATTCTCGGTTCCTTGATTCTCTTTGCGATTCCTACCGATTTTAAAAAAGGTAAATTCCTGCTTGACTGGAAAACCGCTGTTAAGATTCCTTGGGATGTTATCCTGCTCTTTGGTGGTGGTCTTGCTATCGCCAACGGCTTTTCCAAGACCGGACTCGCCAACTTCATTGCATCCAGATTGACTATGCTTGAAGGCATGACCATCCTGATGTTTGTTGCTGTAGTCGTCCTGATCACCATTTTCTTGACAGAAATCACTTCCAACACTGCAACCGCAACCCTGCTCGTTCCGATCATGGGTAGTGCCGCTATTGCTATGGGTGTTCATCCTTTCGCAACAATTGTCGGTGCCTGTGTGGCAGCATCCTTTGCTTTCATGCTCCCGGTTGCAACACCGCCCAACGCAGTTGTGTTTGGTAGTGGGTGTGTAACGATTAAACAAATGGCCTCGGCCGGTTTCTGGCTGAACATGATTGGCGCGGTCCTGATTACCCTGTCAGTTGTGTATCTGCTCCCGGTTCTCTGGGGTATAGACCTTACTGTGCTTCCTGACTGGGCAGTAATGCCCAAGTAACACCTCCCCTGTGTCCGGGCGGGTGCTCCCCGTCCGGACATGTATGTTGTAAATATTTATTTTTTATAGGCTGTTCCGATTGCTTTTCTGTTACTTTAAAAGTCCTCAGACTCGATCAGTGCGTCCAGCGATCAGCCTTTAAATTTGACTGCTTCTACTGTCCCTGACCGCAACACAGGAATGAGTGCATTAGAGCGGAAGCAGTCATGGGAAAATTTCCGGCAAGTACGCTGTTTGCCTGCTCATCGCAACAAAGGGTTGTATAACTTACGACTTAGGCAGCACGGCGGACCTCATCAGCACCTCCGCGTATATTGCCGGGAATTTCCCAAAATTTTTATGAGCGGTAAAATAAAAAAGCGGAGAACCTGACAGGATTGCCAGAAATTCTCCGCTTGATATCTGCAGATGAGAGTTCCCAGGAATTATTTGGCGAACTTTGCTTTAACCGCATCAATGGCACTTTTGCCATCTATGGTTTTAGCACCTTTAAGCCATGAACTAATCTCAGAGATATTGTTAGTAATCCACTTGGTTGCTACAGAGTCTGCTTTTTCGTTTTTATAACTGTAGTCGTTGATCCATTCACTTTGTGTTTTTGCTGAGACAACAAAATTGTCGAGTAAAATCTGGATTTGTGGATATTCTTTTGCAAAATTGGATCTGGTTACAGTGAAAACATCACTTTTAGTAATGAGATTTTCTGTGCCGGGGGTACCTTCAAGGAAACGGATGTCCATTTGCACAGCCATCCAGTGAGGTTTCCAGCATCCAAAAACAACCCATTTGTCGTTTTTAATTCTGTTTTTTACTTCAGCAAGCATGACAGGAGTCGTTGTCCCCAGATGTTCCCACTTACCAAGTCCGGCAACATTGTCACGAATAATTCCTTCCATGGCTGTATGCATGCCGGAGCCGGCTTCAATGTCATAGATTGTTTTGGAAAATTTATCAGGGTGTTTGCGAAGGTCGGTAATGGATTTGACTCCTCCTTCCCAGGCATCTTTAGAAACGCAGACACCGATAAGTGCATCACTTAAATTGGTGCGGACTTTTACAACCTTACCTTCTTTGACAAGGGGGTCCAGCATGGGATTCTGTTGCGGGGTCCATCCTGCAAGAAAGATATCCATGTCATTTAATGCCATGCTTTTATATATAATAGGGGGGCCGACTTCGAGCATTTCACTTTCGTAACCCATTGCGTTGATGATTTTTGCAACGACAATAGTTTTCACAGTAATTCCGGGCCATGGCGGGACGCCAAATCTAATTTTTTCAGAAGCATTTGAAGTTAAAGGAAGAGCGATAATAAACGTAAGCAACATGACAATCTTGATAATACAAGATTTCATAAAAACCTCCACTTTCTGTGTGATTAAAATGTGAGTTAAAAAAAGTGATAACGCATATCCAAGGGTACTAAAATGCAATTGTAGGTGATAGTCAGGAAAATTAGAAAAATCAAGTTGAGGTGGAATATTCATCAATATGCTGCATTACAGTTAGTTTTTTTAAAATGCATAGTGCTAAGTCTCTTTTGCATTGATTAGAATGATGTATTGCTGGTGTTTATGTTGACTATATATTGTTTTGCACTAAACAATATTGTGTGACTTTTTTTTGGTTGCTAATCGTGGTGATCAGTTTCAGAGGTAATTATAAAAAAAGAATGGTCACATTAGAGTCGTGATTAATAGGGGGACTTCTGTTAATAATTATTGCTCGAGCATTTAATTAAATCAGGAGAAAGAATGTCCAAAAGTTTGTACATAGCAGCCACAGAGGCCCGTAGCGGTAAGTCAGCCATTGTTTTGGGGGTGATGCAGTTGCTTTTGACCCACCTGCGTAAGGTGGCGATTTTCAGGCCCATCATCCATGATAATTTACGGGGCCGCGATCATGATATTGATTTGATTCTCCGCCATTTCAAGCTCTCCCAGGATTATGAGAGTACCTATGCTTATACTCAGAGCGAAGCTACACGAATGCTTAACGATGGTAAGCATTCTCTCCTTATGGAGAACATTCTGGATAAGTTTAAGGTGCTTGAGGCGGAATACGACTTTGTTCTGTGTGAAGGGACAGATTATCTTGGCGGTGAGGCAGCTGTTGAGTTCGACATCAATCTTGATGTGGTAGGCAATCTTGGCTGTCCTGTGCTTGCGGTTCTCAATGCCATGAACAGTGACGAGGACGAGGTCTGTGATCTGGCAATTCGTACTGTTGATATATTTGAAGAGAAAGGGCTGGATGTAATCTCGGTGATGGTCAACAGGGCATCCAAGAAATTTTCACCTGATCTTGCGGAACGTATCAAGTCCGGTTTCAAAGGGGAAAAACAGCCACTGACCTATGTTATTCCTGACGATAAGCGACTCGGTAATCCAACCATGAAGGATGTTGTCAAGTGGCTGGATTGTGTTGTCCTTTACGGACGGGATAGACTGGAGACCCCTATTGATAACTACGTTGTCGCAGCCATGCAGATTGAGAATTTTTTGAAATATGTGAATGAAGGCAGTTTGATTATTACTCCGGGTGATAGGTCGGATATTATTCTTGCCGGTCTGTCTTCGCGTCTTTCAGATGCTTATCCAAATGTCTCAGGTATACTGCTTACAGGCGGGATTCGTCCTGCTATGACCATCCATCACCTTATCGAAGGCTGGAAGGGGGTGCCGTTGCCTATTTTAGTCGCTCCCGGGCATACACATAAGACCGCACAGATCTTGCGCGGGCTGCATGGTACAATCGATCCGGAAAATCAGGTTAAAGTGCTGTCTGCAATGGGACTTTTTGAAACTTGTGTAAATTCTCATGAATTACAGCAGAAATTAGTGTCTACTACTTCCAGCAGAATTACGCCTTTTATGTTTGAGCACAACCTGCTGCATAAGGCGCGTGAAAGCAAACAGCATATTGTCCTGCCTGAAGGTACTGAAGAGCGTATTTTGCGTGCGGCAGACATCTTGCGGCGCAGGGACGTTGTAAGGATTACCTTGCTCGGTAATGTGGAAGAGATTCGTCAGACAGCTTCGGCAATAGATATAAAACTTGATGGTATTGAGTTAGTTGATCCTGTGAAATCAGAATATTTTGAACAGTTTGTGAATGAGTATCTTGAACTGCGTAAACATAAGTGCATTGTCAAAGACGATGCAAAAGACCGTATGAGTGATCCGACATATTTCGGGACCATGATGGTTTATGCTGGAGTTGCGGACGGCATGGTTTCAGGCTCCATAACAACAACTGCTCAAACTATTCGTCCTGCATTTGAGTTTATAAAGACCAAACCTGGTGTTTCAATTGTATCCAGTGTTTTTTTGATGTGTCAGAATGATAAAGTGATGGCCTACGGAGATTGCGCAGTAAATCCTAATCCTGACGCAAAGCAGCTCGCAGGTATTGCTATTAGTTCGGCTCATACAGCTTCGATCTTCGGCATTGAGCCTCGGGTGGCAATGCTTTCTTATTCTACTGGGGAATCAGGAAAAGGAATGCCAGTTGATAAAGTAAAAGAAGCAACTAAGCTTGTTCGCGAAATGGCACCGGATCTGGCTGTAGAAGGTCCGCTTCAGTTTGACGCAGCTGTTGATCCTGAGGTCGCATCAGAGCTTATGCCGGACAGTGATGTCGCAGGGAAAGCTACGGTCTTAATTTTTCCCGACCTCAACACCGGGAATAATACTTATAAAGCAGTACAGCGCTCTCAGCCTGATTCCGTTGCAATTGGTCCTATTTTGCAGGGTCTTAAGAAACCGGTCAATGATCTCAGCCGTGGATGTACTGTACGTGATGTCGTTAATACTGTGGCGATAACCGCAATTCAGGCGATTGCTGAAAAAGCACTGACGAAGAAAAATACAGAGAAAGTGTAGAAAAGATAAATTTTATTACATGTGTGATTGAACGCTCTTTCAGGAGGGGGATTTGCCAATAAGATATAATGTAGACCTTTTAAACATGTGTGTTTCAGGTTCTTTGAATGGCTGATCAATTTTTTTTCAAATATCAGCCATGAAGCGGTGAAATACGGGTAGGCAATGTGTGGGGTCGTATGTTACGTTGTGCTTTGCACGCCTTCCCAACCAATAAAGACACGGAGATTTATAATGGCAAAAAAAATGAAAACCATGGATGGCAACCAAGCCGCTTCATACGTAGCTTATGCTATGTGCGAAACTGCAGCCATATATCCTATTACTCCTTCATCTCCCATGGCAGAGCTTGCTGATGAGTGGGCTGTACAGGGTGTAAAGAATATTTTTGATACAACAATGGAAGTCCGCGAGCTTCAGTCTGAAGCCGGGGCCGCTGGTGCTCTGCACGGTGCTCTTGCTGCGGGTAACCTTTCTTGTACTTTCACAGCTTCTCAGGGCCTCCTGTTGATGGTCCCCAACATGTACAAAATTGCAGGCGAACTTCTGCCCACAGTTTTTCATGTATCCGCCCGCGCACTCGCTGGTCAGGCTCTTTCCATCTTCGGTGACCATCAGGATGTAATGGCTTGTCGCCAGACCGGTTTCGCAATGCTCGCTTCCAACTCTGTTCAGGAAGCACTTGACCTTGCGCTGGTTTCACACCTTGCCACCATTGAGTCCAGCATTCCTTTCGTACACTTTTTCGACGGTTTCAGAACTTCTCACGAAGTACAGAAAATCGAACTGATTGATTACGAAGATATGGCAGCAGCCCTTAACTGGGATAAAATCAGAGATTTTCGTGATCGCGCACTGAATCCTGAACATCCTCATACCAGAGGTACTGCTCAGAACCCGGATATTTATTTCCAGGCCACTGAAGCAATCAACCCCTACCGTGATGCTGTTCCCGGTTACGTTGAAGATGCAATGGGTAAAGTTGCTGAAATCACTGGTCGCGAATACAAACTTTTTGACTATGTGGGACACCCTGAAGCTGAAAATATCATTGTTGCAATGGGTTCCGGTTGTGAAACCATTGAAGAAACAATCGAAAAGCTCGTTGCTGACGGCGAAAAAGTCGGTCTGGTAAAAGTCAGATTGTACCGTCCTTTCTCTATTGAGCATCTGGGTCGCGCTATTCCCGCAACTGCTCAGCAGATTACTGTTCTGGACCGCACCAAAGAAGGCGGCGCCATCGGTGATCCTCTGTACCTCGATGTGTGCACTGCACTGAAAGAAATGAACATCGAGCTTCCGGTTTACGCCGGACGTTACGGCCTCGGTTCCAAGGAGTTCACTCCTTCCATGGTCAAGGCTGTTTACGACAACATGAAATCCCTTTCTCCCAGACATCACTACACCATCGGTATCAATGACGATGTTACCCGCCTCTCTATTGAGATCGGCGAGAACCTCGACACCACTCCTGAAGGAACAGTTCAGTGTAAGTTCTGGGGACTCGGCTCTGACGGTACTGTTGGTGCAAACAAACAGGCCATTAAAATTATCGGTGATAAAACCGACATGTACGCACAGGGTTACTTTGCCTACGACTCCAAGAAGTCCGGAGGTATCACCGTATCCCACCTGCGTTTCGGTAAAAGCCCTATTAAATCCACATACCTTGTTGAAATCTCCGATTTCATCGCCTGTCACAACCCCAGTTACGTAAAACTTTACGATCTGCTGGACGGTATTCGTGAAGGTGGAACCTTCCTGCTTAACACAAGCATGGGACAGGAAGAGCTGGAAGCTGAACTGCCTGCAGAACTGCGCCGCAAAATTGCCGAGAACAAACTCAAGTTCTACGTAATTGATGCTGTTAAAATTGCTGCAGAAGTAGGTCTCGGTGGACGTATCAACATGGTTATGCAGACTGCATTCTTCAAACTTGCGAATGTTATTCCTTTTGAAGACGCAGTTGCTTACCTTAAAGAATCTATCAAAACTGCTTACGGCAAGAAAGGCGACAAGATCGTCAACATGAACAACGCTGCAGTTGATCAGGCCGAAGCAAATTTGATTGAAAGTTAAATA